>ENA-ORBV01000147-ORBV01000147.1-microbial-mat-metagenome-genome-assembly--contig:-NODE-147-length-146947-cov-9.458623_pt1 | contig 146947 bp, 134 predicted proteins | sample MGYA00237777_ERZ505514 | MGnify/ENA primary metagenome ERZ505514 (study PRJEB26160, sample SAMN06269048) | microbial mat metagenome | isolation source: Oligotrophic lake microbial mat | place...
TCTAAGGCGTGTCCATCCCAGGTGATGGTCGACATTTGTCGTCCAAGTCCGACGCCAAAGGCCAATAGCATAATCAACGGTTCGCACACCGGCGGCAATAACGCAGTGTGCCATTTACGGACATGAACGCGAATATGACGTCCCAAAATAGCGTAACTTTGCCAAGCAATGGCAGCAGAAAAAGTAATCACGCCGTACGCTCCATGGCTAAGGCTAAGAATAAATCATCCAGCGTCGGCACCCGCACCTCGCGCAAGCCGTCTGCGCGCGATCCGTTGTCCATCACCGCCGCGAACTGTCGCGCAGCTCCACCAAGCACGCCACCACGGTCGAAGGACCGAGCGGCGTCGGCGCGCCATCGCGACTCGTCGGCGAACTCTTGGGTTCCCCACGCGTGCAAGCCATCGACCCACTGTTGGATGAAGCCCTCACGGTCGGGTGCCGCCGGCTCGAGCAGCAGTTCCAACGCCCGGCGACTGCTTTTGCTGTAGTCGTCCTCGCCGGTCGTGCTCATCGCCGACGTCATCGTCAAGACTCGCTCGGGGTGCTCGATTGCCATCATCTGCACGATCATGCCGCCCATCGAAAGTCCCATCACGTGTGCACTGGCGACTCCGAGTGCATCAAGCACCGCTAGACCGTCGGCTGCCATGTCGCTGAGCGTGTACGCGACGTCATTCTGGAAGAAACTACTCAGGCCGATATCGCGATTGTCGTAGCGCACCACCTGCAGTCCTTGCGCGGCGAAGAGCTGACACCAATCCTCGTGGTAGTTGGTGCATTGCGCGCCGAGCCCGTTGACTAGCAACAACGTTGGGTTCGTCGGGTCGCCGAAGGTCTCGAAGTACAACTTGCAGTCGCCGTTGTTTGCGTACATGTCAGGCTCCTAGACCGTCGTTCTTGAGGATGTCGTCGCGCAGTTCTCGCTTCATGAACTTACCGTTTGCGTTGCGAGGGATCGGTTCCGTTCGAAACCAAATCTTCGCGGGAATCTTGTACTTCGCGAGGCTGGCGGCGAGGAACTCGGTGAGTGCTTCCTGGGTCAGCGTGTGACCCGGGCGCAACACGATGGCGGCGGCCACGTCCTCCCCAAGGCGCTCGTCGGGAATTCCGAACACCGCGGCTTCGGCAATTGCCTCGTGGTGATAGATGGCGGTTTCGACTTCGCTACAAAATACGTTCTCGCCGCCACGCAACACCATGTCCTTCGCGCGGTCGACGATATACACGAACCCGTCGTCGTCAATCCGCGCAATGTCGCCCGTGTTCAGCCAGCCCTCGCGAATAGCGTCGGCTGTCGCCTCGGGGCGGTTGAGGTAGCCCTTGATCACAATCGAGCCGCGAACGCACAACGCCCCAATCGTCGTCGCACTGCGCGGCAGATCGTTGCCGTCCTCGTCAACGAGCTTTCCTTCGAGCGTCGGCACGAGCGGGCCGCACGACTCGGGCTTGGCCAGATACAACTGCGCCGAGTTGGCGGTAATGATGCCAGACGTCTCCGTCATGCCGTAGCCGGTAGTCGGTTGTCCCTCTTTCAACGCGCTTGCAATCTTGCCGACTAAGTCGGGCTGAATCGCCGCGCCGCCGCCACCCATTCCCTGCAGCGTCGAAGTGTTGCGCGTCGACCAATCTGGGTGCAGCAGCATTTCACGGCTCATCGTCGGGACGCCCGAGAAGTTAGTGACACCCTCGCGCTCGATGAGTTCGAGCGCCCGCCCCGTGTCCCACTTGCGCATCAATACCAGCTTCGCTCCGCCGATCGTTCCGGCGTGCATGACGCAGTTGCACGCCGTCACGTGAAAGAGCGGCGTCGGTACCATCAACACTCGTTGCGCAGGGGCAGGAAGTGGCGTGTCCGTAGATTCACCCGCTGCGATCGCCTTCTGTTCAGCCATCGTCGTCGCCAGGCCTAGCACGATGATGTTGTAAATGTTGTCCACGGAACCGCGATGGGTGAGTTGTGCACCTTTTGGAAAGCCGGTGGTTCCGGACGTATAGAAGATGGTCACATCGTCATCGGGACCAATGGAAACGTCGGGCAGCTCGCCAGGGTCGTCGGTAGCCATCACATCGGCCCATGGCGTTGACCCGCCCGGGACGGCTCGGTCGCTGCGCACCGCGATGATGTGCATCGGCCGCTGCTCGGGCATGTGGTTGAGGCGCTCGAGCCGCTCGTCGTCGGCGATCAGAACCGTTGGTTCCGAATCGTTGAATGCGTACTCCAACTCTGGCGGCGTCCACCAGGCATTGATGCCGACAACGACTGCGCCGACACAGGCGGTTGCCCAGTAGCTGACGATCCACTCCGGGTAATTGCGCATTGCGATCGCGACCCGGCTTCCAGGATGCACGCCGTTCGCCACGAAGTGTGCGGCGAGCTTGCGCACCTGCGCGTGCACTGCGGCGTACGTGTAACGCTCGTCCTCATAGACCAGGTAGTCCTTGTCAGCGTGGGCGGCTGATGCTTCCCATATTGCGCGCATGTTGGCGGGGGCAGCCGCGTATGCCTTCAAGTGCACGCCACGCACGTCGATCGTCGTGGTGGCAAAAGGCGAGCCAGGAGCGTCCAGCTCGGCCCGGGCGGCGAGGTAGTGGCGAATCACGCAGATGATCATTGCCGAACTGCCCCTCGGAAGGACAACGCGAGTGATTGCTAGCGTGGCTCGATGGATCGATTGCGGGTCGGCAGCGATGGCATCACCCGCTGCTGGTGGTGCGGCGAGGATCCCTTCTACATCCAATACCACGACGACGAGTGGGGTCATCCGGTCACCGGCGACGTGCGTTTGTTCGAGAAGCTGTGCCTTGAAGGGTTCCAGTCGGGTCTGTCGTGGCTGACGATCCTGCGCAAGCGCGAGAACTTTCGAGCTGCATTTGCGGGCTTCGAGCCGGAGAAGGTCGCCGCCTTCGACGATGGTGATGTACAGCGACTACTCGTAGACGCGGGGATCGTGCGTCATCGCGGCAAGATTGTGAGCACCATCAACAACGCGGGTCGCGCGCTGGAGATGCGCGACGAGTTCGGGTCGATCTACAGCTACGTGTCGCAGTTCCGTCCAGCGCGCACGACCCGGCTGACGGTCAGCGGCGAGATGCCGGCGACCTGTCCCGAGTCGCTCGCAATGTCGAAGGACCTGAAGAAGCGCGGCTGGAGCTTCGTCGGCCCCACAACGATGTACGCCTTCATGCAAGCAATGGGCCTCGTCAACGACCACATAGAAGGCTGCGAACGAACCGGCCAATGAGTCGAGGCTTTCGTGCGGCTTCATTGCACTTGACCGAACATAGGAGCGTCGACTGTGGGCGCCGTTAGTTGGCGTGTAGGTCGGCGTTTAAGCCTTCCCACTTGGCGCTGCGGGGCAGTGCTTCGACTGCGCCGCTCTGGCTGTTGCGACGGTAGAGCAGGCCGCTCTTACCGCTGAGTTCGCGAGCCTTCACCACGCCCCGCGCCCCGTGACCGGTTCCGTGAACGGCGACGAGTGTGCCAGCCGTGACGTACAACCCCGCCTCGACGATGCACTCGTCGCCGAGACTGATGCCGAGGCCGGCCTCCGCGCCGAGCAAGCAGCGTTCGCCGATCGTGATCTGTTGCGTGCCACCGCCCGACAATGTGCCCTGGATGCTGGCGCCACCACCGATGTCGCTGCCGTCGCCGACGAGGACGCCTTGCGAGATGCGGCCCTCGACCATCGACGTGCCAAGCGTGCCAGCATTGAAGTTGCAGAATCCCTCGTGCATCACGGTCGTCCCCACCGCGAGGTGCGCGCCGAGCCGCACGCGGTCGGCGTCGGCTATGCGAACACCGCTGGGTATGACGTAGTCGGTCATCCGCGGGAACTTGTCGACTGCGTGCACGGTGAGCGCGCCACCATCGTGGCGAACTCGCCAACGCAATTCCTCCAAGCCTTCCACCGACACCGGACCAAGGTTCGTCCACGCAACGTTGGTCATCTGGCCGAAGATGCCATCGAGATTTATCGTGCGCGGCTGCATGAATCGATGCGACAACAAGTGCAGCCGCAGGTACGCATCGCTTGTGGATGCCGGAGCGACGTCGGTATCGATGTGCACCTGTACCGCGCGCACCGTCACACGCCGGACGTCGTCGTGCCGTTCCGCCGTCGTGTACGCCTCGAACTTCTCTGGGCTCGGTTCCTCGCCAAGCCCGAGTTCCCGGTACCACGTGTCGAGCACGGTTCCATCGTCGGCAATGGTCGCCAGCCCGCGCCCCCAAGCATTCGCCATCAGAAGACCTCCGGTCGCAGCGTCGGAAACAGAATGACCTCTTTGATCGACTGCACACCGGCGATCAGCATCGCCACGCGATCCATCCCGATACCCAGACCACCGGTGGGCGGCATGCCGTACTCGAGTGCGCGCAGGTAGTCCTCGTCGACTGTGCCACGCTCGGCATCGCCCGCGTCCTTGGCCGCCTGTTCGTCCTCGAAGCGGACTCGTTGCTCGACGGGATCGTTGAGCTCGCTGTAACCATTTGCCAACTCGCGGCCACCGACGAACAACTCGAAACGCTCGGTGAGGTATGGGTCGTTGCGGTCAGCACGCGCCAGCGGCGAGATCTCGACCGGGTGACCGGTCACGAACGTTGGTGCAATCAGTAGATGCTCGGCAGTCGCCTCGAACAACTCTTCGATGATCTTGCCCGAACCCCATCGTGGGGAACACGAGACCCCGTGCTTCTCGGCCAACGTTTCGAGTTGCTCCACAGATTGCGACGGGTGCACCTCAACACCTGTGGCCTCGGCCACCAAATCGATCATGCGCGCCCGCCGCCACGGTTGTGCGAGATCGACAGCCAGCTCGACATCGCCGGGGCCGTAAACCAAGACGTTCGAAGTTCCAGTCGCATCAATCGCGGCTTGCGTGATCAGCTTCTCGGTGATCTCGATCATCTCGCTGAAGTCTGCAAACGCTTGATACAGCTCCATCATCGTGAACTCGGGATTGTGACGAGTGCTGATTCCTTCGTTGCGGAAGATGCGCCCGATCTCGAACACTCGCTCCATACCGCCGACGATGAGTCGCTTGAGGTGCAACTCGAGCGCGATTCGCAACACCAACGGCATGTCGAGCGTGTTGTGATGCGTGATGAACGGCCGCGCATGTGCGCCACCCGCCTCCATGTGCAGCACCGGCGTCTCGACTTCGATGAAACCGTCGGCGTGCAGCGTGCGTCGAAAGCTGGCGATGATCTCGTGGCGAATCTTGAACGCGCGTCGCGCATCCTCGTTGACGATGAGGTCGGCGTAGCGTTGGCGGAAACGAGTGTCGGTGTCGGTGAGACCGTGCCACTTGTCGGGCAGCGGCCGCACGGCTTTCGCCAGCAATTCGCAGCGCTGCACCTTCACGCTGAGCTCGCCCTTGCGGGTCGTCATCACCGTGCCGCACACGCCGACCCAATCGCCGAGATCGAGATCGAGGAAGGCAGCGAAACCTTCGTCGCCGATGACAGCCTTCGAAACGAACAACTGCACCTCGTCGTCGCGGTCGCGGACGGTCGCGAAGATCAGCTTGCCCGAGTCGCGCATCAGCATCATGCGGCCAGCTATTGCGACCTCGATCTCGGTCTCGGTGCCAGCAGCTAGTTCCCCGTGTGCCGCACGTAGCTCGCCAAGGGTCGTGCTGCGATCGAATCGCAGTGGATAGGGATTGCCGCCGCCGGCGCGAATGTCGGCGAGCTTCTGCAGCCGCTTGGCCTTCTCGGCGATCAGCCCACTGCCGGTAGCCGCTTCGCCGACTGAGTCGCCAACAGAGTCGCCAGCAGAGTCAATAGCCGTGTCGTCGCTGCTCACGACCTCCGACCGTAGCGCGGCGGATAGCCTGCGACACGTGGCGACTCGGTTCGTGATCATCGGCGGCGGGCCTGCGGGCAACACTGCGGCATCGCACGCTGCCCGACTCGGTGCGCAGGTCACGCTGATCGAACGCGATGTTGTCGGCGGCGCGGCGCATCTGTGGGACTGCATTCCGTCAAAGACGATGATCGCGACCGGCGGCGCGATGAGCTTTACGAACCGGCTCGAGGGCATGGGCCTCGAGCAGCAGCACGCCGAGGTCGATGTCGAGGCGCTGAAGGAGCGGATCGAAAGCATCAAGCGTCGCTTGGGTCGCGGTACCACCAACCTGCTCACCAGCCAGGGCGTCGAACTCATCCACGGTTCCGCCAAGTTCCTCTCAGCGAACGAGATCGAGGTGTCCGTCTTTGCCGATGGTGGTGTCGCCGAGGTGCGACGCATCGAAGCCGACGCTGTGTTGGTCGCGACCGGCAGCCGACCACGAATTCCCGAGTGGTGTCATCCCGATGGCGAGCGCATTCTGGTCACACGCGATTGCTATCCACCGAAGGTGTTCCCCGAGAGCGTGACGATCATCGGGTCCGGCGTTACCGGTGTCGAGTTCGTGCACATGTTCAGCTCGTTCGGCGCGAAGGTGACCTTGGTCGTCAGCCGTCAGCAGGTGCTGCCAACCAAGGATCCGGAAGTTGCCGCTGTGCTGGAAGACGACTTCCTCAAGCGCGGTGTGTCGTTGCTGAAGGGCGCCCGCGCCACCTCGATCGCGCGTGAGACCAACGACGACGGTGTCGAACAGGTTGTTGTGCGTTGCGACGACGGGCGTGTCGTCCGCAGCACGCACGCGGTGCTCGCCATCGGCTCGGTGCCCAACACCGACGGGCTCGGGCTCGAGTTGGCTGGTGTCGAACTCGATAAGGCTGGCAACGTCGTCATCAACCGCCACTGCCAAAGCAACGTGCCGCACATCTACGCGGCGGGCGACATGAGCGGCAAGTTGCCGCTGTCGTCGGTGGCAAGCATGCAGGGCCGCAAGGTCGCTGAGCACGTGCTGGGGCTACAAAAGGTTGCGCACCGCCACCTCGACTACGACAAAGCCGCCAGCGCGATTTTCACCGAGCCCGAGATCGCCGACGTTGGTCTTGCCGAAGCCGACGCTTTCGCCGTCGGCCGCAAGATTCGAGTCACAAAGGTTCCATTCAGTTCGACGCCGAAAGCACTGATCAACAACGACTGGCGCGGATTCGTGAAGATCATCAGCGATCCTGCGACTGGTGTCGTCCTCGGTGGATCGATCGTCGGTCGCCACGCCGCAGAACTGATCAGCGTGATTGCTCTCGCCGTCACCGCCAATTTGAAGGTCACCGACATCGTCGAAAGCTTGCTGGTGCACCCAACGCTGGCCGAGTCGCTGGCCGAAGCCGCCGACTAGTGTCCTGGGTCAGAGGTTCGTCAAGTATTTCTTGAGGCTGTCGAGGATTTGATCGGCGGTCTTGTGCCAGACGAAGGGTTTCGGGTTGTCGTTCCAGGCGGCGATCCAGGTGTTCAAGTCGGTGGTGAGCGCGGTGATCGACTTGTGCGCGGAACGGCGCAGCATCTTGTTGGTCAGTTCGGCGAACCAGCGCTCGACGAGGTTCATCCACGAGCTCGAGGTCGGGGTGAAGTGGAACGTGAAGCGGGGGTGCTTGAGCAGCCATTGGTGAATCGCCGGGGTCTTGTGTGTGCTCGAGTTGTCGAGCACGACATGGACCGCCAGGCCGGCTGGAACTGATTCGTCGATGAGGTCGAGGAACTTGCGGAACTCGACCGCTCGGTGCTGTGTGCGGGTCTGGTGCACGATCTGTCCGGTGGCCAAGTTGAGCGCGGCGAACAAGTCGGTGACGCCGTGGCGTTTGTAGTCATGGGTTCGTCGCTCGATCTGGCCGGGCCGCATCGGCAAGCTTGGTTGGGTCCGATCCAATGCTTGGATGCTGGTCTTTTCGTCGACGCACATCACCACCGCATGTTCTGGCGGGTTCATGTACAGACCGACGACATCACGGACCTTGTCGACGAACTGCGGATCCTCGGACAACTTGAACGTGTCGGTCAGCCATGGCTTCAACCCGAACGCACGCCAGATCCGCCCAACCGACGACGGCGACATCCCCGCCTTGGCCGCCAGATCCACGTGTCGACCAGTGCGTCGCATCCGTCGGCTTGTCTTCCAACGTGCGCACGATCACCGCTTCCACATCATCATCGGTGATCGACCGTGGTGCCCCCGGACGCGGGTCATCGGGCAACCCGTCGAGGCCGCGTTCGATGAACCGCTTACGCCACTTGACCACCGTCGCCTGATTACAGCCGACCTTGTCAGCGACATCGTTGTTCGACAGACCGTCGGCAGCAAGCAACACAATCCGGGCCCGCTGCGCGATCGAATGCGGCGACTTCGGCCGCCTCGACCACCGCACCAACACCTCACGATCCTCATCCGACACGACCAACACAGCTTTGGGACGACCACGACCTGCCACCCATTGATCGTACTACGCATCACCCATCAACGCGAGTGATTTCTGACTCATGACACTAGTCGATCGCTAGACGATCACTACGACTACGTCGCCGGCGCCGACGGTGTCGCCAGCTTTCACCTTGATTTCCTTGACGGTGCCAGCCTTTTCAGCTGCGATCTGATTTTCCATCTTCATCGCTTCCAGCACGACAACGGCTTGACCCGCCTTGACCGCATCGCCGACCGCGACCAGCACTTTTACAATCGTGCCTTGCATTGGCACTTCCACATTGCCGCTGCCGCCGACAGTCGCACCTGCGGACGCAGCACGCGCTGGCTTCTTCGCGGTCTTCGCTGGCCCCGCAAACGAACCCGCTGGCTGCTCAGGTACCCACAGCTTGACGTCGAAACGCTTGCCGTTGACCTCGACGGTCGTAGCGCGCTCGACCAGGGGAGCGGCGTCGGGTCCGTCGCCGTCGCCGCGAAGAACAACAATCGACGAGTCGATGCCCGACAGATCGAGTTTCTCCTCCACCCACTTGGTGCTGTGCTGCATCGCTTGGAAGTCGGGGTGGCGGAGGATCGCGAGATCGGCCGGGATAGTGGTCGCGACTCCGTCGACGACCATTTCCTCCAGCGCGCGAATCGTGCGCGCGATCGCGGTCGGGCGATCTTTGCCCCACACGATCACCTTGCCAATGAGGTTGTCGTAGTACTGGCTGACGGTGTCGCCGGTGTCGTAACCGCCATCGAAACGCACACCGAATCCGTGTGGCGTGATCAGCTTGCTAATGGTTCCCGGCGACGGCAAGAACTTGCCGCCCGCGGGATTCTCGGCGTTGATGCGCACCTCGATGGCATGCCCGTGCCGCTTGGCAGCAACTTCCTCTTGCGTCATCGGAAGGTGCTCGCCACTCGCAACGCGGATCTGCCACTCGACAAGGTCGATGCCGGTGATGACTTCGGTGACCGGATGCTCGACTTGTAGACGCGTGTTCATTTCCAGGAAGAAGAACTCGCCGTCTTGATAGATGAACTCGACCGTGCCAGCGTTGTAGTAGCCGACGGCCTTTGCCGCTTTGATAGCGGCCGCACCCACTTCGTCTTCGATGCCCGCAGCGAGATCGTGCGCCGGTGCTTCCTCGATCAACTTCTGATGTCGACGTTGCGCAGAACAGTCGCGTGTACTGATCCATACGAGGTTTCCGTATTGGTCGCCGACGATCTGCACTTCGACGTGGCGCGGCCATGTGAGGTAGCGCTCGAGGTAGATCTCGTCGCGACCGAAGAATGCCTTCGACTCGCGCTGAGCGCTGTCCATCGCCTCTTGCACCTCGTCGGCGCTGCGCACGACCTTCATGCCGCGCCCGCCACCACCGAACGCGGCCTTGATCGCGATCGGGAAGCCGAACTCGGCGCCGAAGGCGAAGATCTCGTCGACCGACTTCACGAACTCGGTCGTGCCAGGAACGATCGGGCATCCGCCGCGCAGCGCTGCTTTGCGGCTGCTGACCTTGTCGCCCATCTCGTCGATCGCCGCCGGTGGGGGACCGATGAACGCAACGCCGTTGGCCGTGATCGATCGTGCGAAGTCGGCGTTCTCGCTGAAGAAGCCGTAGCCGGGGTGCACGCCATCGGCGCCACTCTGTTCGATCGCCTGCAGAATGCGCTCAGTATTGAGGTAGCTCTCGGCGGCGGTTTGCCCGCCAAGTGCGTATGCCTCGTCGGCCAGTCGTACATGCATGGCGTTGCGATCGAGTTCGCTGTAGACCGCAACGGTCGTGATCCCTAGCTCGCGGGCCGCACGAATCACTCGCACGGCGATTTCGCCACGGTTGGCAATCAGGATTTTCTTCAGCACAGGTGACAATACTGTCGGAATGGAGACCCCGATTGCTACCTCACACGGAGATCGGCCGCCGTGGCCGACTGGTTGGCACGTCGAAGTGGTCGACGAAACGGGCAGCACCAATGCCGATTTGCTGCGCGCCGCGACAGGCGGTTCGCCTGATCGCTCAGTCTTGGTGGCACGACATCAGACAGCCGGGCGCGGCCGATTGGACCGCGAGTGGCAAGCGCCAGCGGGGCTGAACCTGCTCGTTTCGATCCTCTTCCGAGAAATCCCGGCCTCGCCGCACGTGCTCACGCAGCGCGTGGGGCTAGCCGCCCTGGCGGCGTGCGAACGAGTGAGCGGGCTGAAGCCGACACTGAAGTGGCCCAACGACCTGTTGCTGGACGGAATGAAGCTCGCTGGAATTCTGGCGCAGTCCAAGCGCGACGTGGTGGTCGTCGGCGTTGGCCTCAACATCGGTTGGGCGCCCGCTGGCGCGGCCCGGTTGGGCAGCGACCTCGACCCGTTGCACGTGCTGCATGAAATGCTCGCTGCTTACGACGAGCTACCCACCGACCCGTGGTTGCAGTATCGCGAGCGCATGGGGACCATTGGGCAGCGTGTGCGTGTTGAACTGGCTGACGGCACCGTGTCGGGACGAGCGCTCGATGTGGAACGCGACGGCCGACTGCTGATCGTCGCCGACTCCGGCGTCAAGCACCGTTTCGACGTCGGTGACATCGTTCACCTTCGCTAACCTGCTTCCTTACGGGATCGGGGCGGTGTTTGGTGGGTTGCTCTGACCCAGCACCACGAAGACCCGTGCACCAGTCCCGATGAAGTCGACGCCTTCTGGTACGGCCGGAAACTCATAAGGGTGCACCGGAAGGTTGATGGCGCTGCCAAGCCACTCGGCGTCCGCCTGATGTGTCGGACTCGTTGGGTCCACCGGCATGACAAACGACTCGGCACTGAGGCTGCCGGCGGTGAATGAGTCGCCGCCGAACTCCTCTACACACTGCGCCGTGGCGACAGCACCAGCGCCGGCATCAAGACACACGATCGTGCCGACGGGCAATCGCACCGGCAGCGTCGACGTGACCACCGTAGACATAGTTGGTGTATCGATCAGCGAGGTGGTCGAGGCTGGCGAACCGATCGTGTCCGGTGCATTCGCCGACGGAACGTTCGCGGGGCCAGCGGGACGCATGCCGATTGCAGCGGAACCGAGTGCCGCGGTCCCAAGCACGGCAGGAACAGCGGCGAACGCGAGGTTGCGTTGGCGGCGCAGTCGGGCGCGTCGGCGGACGTCGCCGAACCCCGCACCACGCGATGGGGCGGTGGCGGCGACGCGCCGTAACGATTCGGCAATTTGAAGGTCGAGTTGGTCGGTCATGACAATTCCTTTCTTCAGCGGGCTCGCGCCCGGTGCAATGTGGACTTCACGGTGCCAATCGCCATATGCAGCGTGTCGGCGATTTGATCTGCTCCGAGCGATGCGTCGTCGCCACGTGGAGTTGGTGTACGGCGCACGAGACGTCGACGGCGCTGCACGCGACGGCAGACATTGACCACCGCCATCCGCATGTAGGCGTCGGGGTTCTCGATTCGAGACCACTTTGGATACGCCTTCGCGAAGGCATCTTGGACCGCTTCCTCGATGCTCTCCACCACCCGGACGTTGGGCGCCGCGTCGTCGATAAAGGCGTCATCGTCGTGATGCTGCGCCAACAGCGGGTTGATGGACATCTCGCTCACACCTGTCCAGACCCCCCAAACCGTCGATTGGTTCTTCGAAACTCATCTAATCGGGGCAAACCAGCGGCAAGACTGGCGATGTGACCGAAGACGAGCCGACCGCCGCAACGCTTTGACGAGCCGAGGCGTCATCCGTTGCTCGTTGGCTGCTGTGCTGTTCGGCATCTCTGCGCCTGCGGCCTCGCGCCTTGCTGCCGACATGGGCGCCTTCACGCTCGCCGGACTGCTCTACCTCGGCGCCGCGATCGCGGTGCTGCCATTCATCGGCCGAGTGCGTCCGACGCGAACCGATATTCGCCGCGGCGCGTCGCGACTCGCGACGGCAGTGGTGCTGGGCGGCGCGGTTGGGCCGGTACTGCTGGCCGCGGGACTCGCGCATGCGCCAGCCGCGTCGGCATCGCTGCTGCTGAACCTTGAACTCGTGTTCACCACGCTGCTCGCCTATTTCGTGTTCCGCGAGCACATCGGCCCACGCGTGGCCGCGGGGACGGCACTGGTCGTGATAGCCGGAGTCGTGCTCGGCTGGTCCGGAGACGCTGAGCTCCGCTGGGGAGCGTTGCTGATTGCGGGCGCGTGCTTGTGCTGGGGAGTCGACAACTGCGTGACCGCCAATCTCGACGAACTCGCGCCCGCGCACATCACCTTCGTCAAAGGTCTGGTCGCGGGTAGCGCGAATCTGGCGATCGGCTTGGTGCTCGGTGGACCACCGCGAGGTTGGGCGATAGTGGGAGCCTTGGTGGTTGGCGGGTTCGGGTACGGGGCATCCATCACGTTGTGGGTCGCCGGCGCTCGCGACCTTGGCGCAGCGCGTGGCCAACTGGTCTTCGCGACGGCCCCATTCGTCGGAGCGATCGTGGCATGGACAGTTCTCCGCGACGCTGTGAGCGGTCGTCAACTGCTGTCACTCCTGGTCGCCGCGGTAGGGGTCAGTTTCGTTCTCCGCAGCGGTCACGCACACGAACATGCCCATCACGAGGTCGAGCACGATCATGAACACGTCCACGACGACGGACATCACGACCACGTTCACGATTACGCGGATCAGGCGACGAGCCGACACCAGCACGTTCATCAACACGAAGCCATCGTGCACGTACATCCGCATATGCCGGATCTGCACCACCGCCACGAACACGCCGACGTGACGGGCAACCGCTCGTGACCGGCAACCACTCGTGACCGGCAACCACGACCACGGCAGCGCGGCGGTGCGTGCCGGAGCGCGGCACATCCGGCCGTTGTTCATCTCGTTTGTTCTGGTCGTCGCCTTCATGGTCGTTCAAGTCGTAGCGGCACTGATCACGGGGTCGCTGGCGCTGATGTCGGATGCCGGTCACATGGCCACCGATGCTCTTGGCGTCGGTATGGCGTTGGCAGCCATCCAAGCGGCGGCGAATGCACGCGTGCATCCGCAGCGAACGTTTGGCCTCTATCGGTTGGAGATCCTCGCTGCGTTCGTCAATGCGCTCCTCCTCTTCGGCGTCGCTGGCTACGTGCTGTACCAGGCAATTGAGCGGCTGGGCGATGCGCCGGACATTGCCTCAATGCCTGTCCTCGTGGTTGGCATCATCGGCTTGCTCGTCAACGTGGTCGCGTTCCTGCTCCTGCGCGCTGGGTCGAAGGAGAGCCTGAATATGCGGGGCGCGTATCTCGAGGTGGTTGCCGACATGCTCGGTTCCATCGGGGTGATCGTGGCTGCGATCGTGTGGGGGATCACTGATTGGTCGTGGGTCGACCCCGTCATAGGTGCCGCGATTGGCCTGTTCATCTTGCCGCGCGCATGGAAGCTCGGTCGCCAGGCGCTGCGGGTGCTGGTACAGGCGGCTCCCGATCGGGTGGACGTTCCCGGCTTGCAAGCCGAACTCGCAGCCATAACGGGCGTAGTCGATGTCCACGACCTCCATGTGTGGACGCTGACCTCCGACATGGAAGTTGCGACTGCGCATTTGATGGTCGCCACTGGTACCGACTCGCACGCTGTGCTCGACCAGGCGCGGACCCTACTCGCGGAACGCCATGGCATCACACACGCAACTCTGCAGGTCGAGCCCGACGATCATCACGGCTGCGACGAGATGACGTGGTGAATACCATCAGCGAAACCTCCGGTACGCCAGCCGACAGTTCGCCGCATGTTCGGACGGCGGTCAGCCTGGCATGGATGACGATTGGGTGGAATGTCATCGAGGCTGTCGTGGCCATCGTTGCCGGGACCATGGCGGGTTCAATCGCTCTAGTCGGGTTTGGCCTTGACTCGACTGTCGAGGTGATGTCCGCCGCAGTCATCGTGTGGCAGTTCCGAGGACTCGCCCAAGTGAGGGAACGGCGAGCGCTGCGCCTTATCGCACTGAGCTTCTTCGCGCTTGCCACCTATGTTGCTGTACGAGCGATCATCGATCTCATCGATCAGTCGCAGCCGGAGTCATCCGCAGTCGGCATCGGAGTCGCGGTCGTCTCACTGATCGTGATGTCGGTTCTCGCGCGGGCGAAGCGCCGCACGGGTGAACTGATGGGTAGCGCGACTGTGATTGCCGACAGCAGTCAGACTCAGCTCTGCACCTATTTGTCCGCGATACTGCTCTGCGGGCTGGTTCTCAATGCGACCGTTGGTTGGTGGTGGGCCGATCCAGTCGCTGCTATCGCGATCGCTGCCCTGGCCGTCAACGAAGGGCGTCAGGCCTGGCACGGCGAGACCTGCGACTCCTGCTGACCTGCTGACCTGCTGACGTGCTGACGCGCTGACCTGCTGACGTGCCCGATTGGATCGCCGGGGAGCTACTACCCTCGGCGTCGTGCTCGCTCTTGACACGACGCCACGGCCGAAGCGTCGGCGCGTGCCATTGTTCCTCGCCATCACGCTGTTCACCACCGTGATCGGTGCCGCAGGCATGCTGGTAGCGGCTCGTCGGGCCGTCAATGAGGTGCCGCGAGTCGCAGGCGTGGCGGATGTACTCGACGCTGTCACCGGCGACATCGAGAACTATCTGATGGTCGGCAGCGACAGCCGCGCACTTGGTGACCCGAACACTGGTGACCCCGGTGAGGTGACGGGCAGTCGCAGCGACACGATCATGGTGCTGCGAGTCGACAACAGCAACGACAGCGCGGCGTTGCTCTCGATTCCTCGCGATCTGTACGTCGAGACGTCGGTGCGGACGGGGCGCATCAACGGTGCGTACAACGATGGGCCCTCCGCCCTCGTGCAGGCTGTTCAGCAATCACTGTCACTGCCAGTGCATCACTACGTCGAGATCGACTTTTACGGGTTCAAGGCGCTCGTCGAGGCACTCGATGGAGTCACAGTTTGCTTTCCGTTACCGACGCGCGACCTCAACACGGGGCTGAACATCGTCGCTCCGGGCTGCTACGTACTCGACGGCACGCAGGCCTTGGCATACGCGCGCAGCCGGCACTACGAGCAACTGCAGGCCGATGGTTTGTGGCACGAGGACGGCACCAGCGACCTCGGCCGTTCGACCCGCCAGCGTGACTTCGTCAACCGCTGCCTGCAACAGGCAGTCGAGCAGGTGAAAATCAACCCATTCGCCACCGGCGACCTGGTGCACGCGATGGGTAATGCCATCAGCATCGACGACGAACTCGACCCGATCGGGGCAGCCTCGTCGCTGCGCACGGCAGTCGACGCAGGTCTCGCCACCTACTCGTTGCCGACCTTTCCCGAGACCATTGACGGCGATGCAGTCCTGCTGCTCGCCAGCGACGCCGATGCCGTCTTGAACTTCTTCCGCGGCGCTGGCCCAGCACCACCGCCGACTTTGTAGCGCCGCCCGCCATACTGGTACCCAATGCCCAATCTACGAGAAAGCAGAGAAATCGCCGGAGTGTGGATTGTCGAACCGACGGTGCATGGCGACCAGCGCGGCCTTTTCATCGAGACGTTCCGCCGCGAGTGGTTTCCGAACTCTCGCGAGATGTTGCAAGGCAATCGGTCGAACAAGCAGGCAGGTGCGCTCGTCGGCCTGCACTACCACCTCCACCAGGCGGACTATTGGTACTGCCCGGTCGGCACGATTCGGGTCGTCCTGCACGATCTGCGCGCTGGCGGGCCGACCGATGGCGGCACGATGTGTTTCGACATCAGCGGCGAGAACCATCTGGGCGTGTACATCCCGCCCGGCGTCGCTCACGGTTTTGCGGCTCTGACCGATGTCGTGATGACGTATCTCGTCGACAGCTACTACAACCCCGCCGACGAGCTTGGCGTCGCCTGGAACGATGCGACCATCGCCGCCGACTGGGGAATCACCGACCCGATCATCTCCGATCGCGACCTCGCCAACCCGGTGCGCGCCGACCTGCCTGAGGGCCGCCGCCCCTACTGGCCGATGCGAACCTGACTATGAAGCCAACGACTCATGAAGCCAACGACTCATGAAGCCAAACGACTCATGAAGCAGCTCAACGACGTATGAAACTCTTCGTTACCGGTGCGGCCGGATTCATCGGCTCGAACTATGTGCGTTGGCTGTTGGCAAACTCCGACGACGAGGTCACGATCTTCGACGCGCTCACCTATGCCGGCAATATGGCCAGCATTCGCGACGTGCTCGACGATCGTCGGTGCCGCTTCATCCACGCAGACATCTGCGATCAAGACGCCGTCCTCGACGGCATGCATGGTCATGACGCCGTTGTTCATTTCGCTGCCGAGACTCACGTCGACCGCAGCATCAACGACCCATATTCGTTCGTGCGCACCAACTGCTTCGGCACCAACGTGCTGTGCGATGTGGCCCGCCAGGTTGGCGTCGAGCGATTCCTGCACATCAGCACCGACGAGGTGTACGGCAGCATTGATGTCGGCTCGTTCAGCGAGACCGATCGGTTGACGCCGCGATCGCCGTACAGCGCGGCAAAGGCTGGCAGCGACCTGATTGCGCTGAGCTATGTGACGACGCACGGTTTGCCGGTCGTCGTCACTCGCTGCAGTAACAACTTCGGGCCGTATCAATTCCCAGAGAAACTGATCCCACTGTTCACGACCAATCTGCTCGACGGCCACAAGGTGCCGCTCTACGGCGATGGTGGCAATGTCCGCGACTGGATCCATGTCGAAGACCACAACCGAGCTGCTCATCTGGTGCTGCACGAAGGTGTGATCGGCGAGGTGTACAACATTGGTGCGCACCACGAACTGACCAACCGCGAAATCACCTACAAATTGATCGAACAATGCGGCCGCGACGAGAGCTTCATCGAACCTGTCGCCGATCGATTGGGTCACGATCGTCGCTACTCGGTGAATATCGACAAGATCAGTGCGCTCGGCTGGCGCATGGAGCGCACGTTCGATCAGTCACTTGCCGAAACCGTTTCGTGGTATCGCGACAACCGTGCATGGTGGGAACCGCTGAAGGCCAGTCTTCACGGATGAGAGTTCTGATCACCGGTGCCAGTGGGCAATTGGGTATCGATTTGGTGGCGGCATGCACCGCGGCCGGTGATGAGGTGTTTGCGTTCGATAGGGCCAGCCTCGACATCACCGATCGTTTGCAGGTCTTTGATGCCGTGGCCGATGCACGACCAGAGGTTGTCATCAACTGCGCTGCCTGGACCGCTGTCGACGCGTGCGAGTCGGATCCGGTGCGCGCTCATGCAACAAACGGGACGGCGGTTGGCTGGCTGACGGAGGCCAGCCACCGGTCGTATGCGCACCTCGTGCAGATCAGCACTGACTACGTCTTCGACGGCACGTTGCAACGACCGTATGTCGAAGGCGATGTCACCAACCCGCAGAGCGAGTACGGTCGCAGCAAATTGGTCGGTGAACAAGAAGCGCTGACCCGAGGTTCGGGTGTGACGGTCGTTCGCACTTCGTGGGTGTGTGGTCGCAACGGCTCGAACATGGTGAAGACGGTGATGCGTCTCGCTTCCGAGCATCCGCAGCTGAGCTTTGTGTCGGATCAGATTGGTCATCCGAGCTTTACGCAGGACCTTGCGCCGATGTTGCGAACGATCGCGCTCGACCGTCTCAGCGGTGTCGTGCACTTAACCAATCAGGAAGCCTGCTCGTGGTACGAGTTCGCGCAGGCTGTGGTAGCAGCGATGGGCAAGGACCCGTCGATGGTGCTGCCGATCGCGACCGACGAATTGCAGCCGCCCCGCCCCGCGCCCCGCCCCGCCAACAGCGTGCTCGACAATTCCGTGTTACGCGCGGCTGGCTACCCGGCGATGCGTAACTATCACGCACCACTCGCCGAAACGGTTGCCTCACTTCTAGGGAAGTAGAAGCGCCGCCGATCGGTATTCGGACTCCGTTGCCGGTGAGGGCGAATGGCCTATCGGTACACGGAGATCAGCGCGGCACCGACCACAGCGGCGAGGATGCCGACGACGTTGATGCGGCCAATCGGTTCGCGGTCGAACCGATACGCAAGCGCACTGGTCGCGAGCGGATACATCGATCCGAGCACTGTGACGACACCAAGAGGCCCGAGTTGCAAGGCGTGATTGATCGCGAGGCCCGACCCGACCAGCAGCAGTCCGGTCACCACCGCTAACTTCGGCGGCGGGCCGATACGCGCGCGCCGAACGAGGCAAATCACAGCCGTCGCGACAGTCGCGCCCATCGCTGCGAATGCAACCGGCCATTGGCCGCTTTCGGTACTCGTATGACCGACGCTCACAAAGAATCCGGCGAAACCAATGCCTGCGCCAATGGAAGAGATGAGTTCCCGCCGTAGCGGCATCGCGGCCGTTCCCGCATCGCGGTGATATGCGAGCGCTGGAATCGCAACCAACGCCACGACAATGCCGACCCAGCGCCCGCCGGGAAGTGAGATGCCGTCAACGACATCGATCCCGACAGGTACCAGCGCTGTCGTCAGTGCAGCGAGCGGTGCGACAACACTCATTCGCCCTTTCGCCAACGCGCTGAAAAAAATGAGATACGCCGTTCCCGCCGAGATGCCGCCGACAAAGCCGAGCAGCAGGTCGCCCGTGTGTAGTCGTTCCCACCCGATCAAGACCACGAACACCGGCAGCAACAACGCACTGATGAAGTGTGCGAAGAGGTTGACCGTCAATGCAGGATGCTGCTTCGCCGCGCGCCCGCCGGTGTAGTCGGCAGCGCCGGAGACGAACGCGGCAACAAGGGCAAGAAACACCGCCATCGGGGTAGTGTAGATTGTTAGGGACCAAACGATTAGTAAGTCGTTGAGCAAAGGAGCGCTGTGATGGGTGAGATCGTCGGCTCGGCGCTCGTCGCGCACGTGCCACCGTTGGTGCTGCCCGAAGAGGTGCGACTGGAACTCAACCATGGTCGCGACTTCTCAATCGTCGAAGGTTTGCATCGAATGCGCCGCGAGTGCCTCGATTCGGTGGGCGCCGACACCATCATCGTTCTCGACACGCACTGGTTCACCACTTTCGAATGGGTGGTGTCCGCGCACGAACGACGCAAGGGCAAGTTCACCAGCGATGAGTTACCGCGCGGCAATCCGCAGATGCCATACGACTTTCGCGGCGACCCGCAGTTGGCTCGCTTGGTGGAAGAGGTTGCGAGCGAACGCACCGACACCTGGGTTCACGCCAGCGACGATCCGTACCTCGGGATTCACTACGCAACCGTTTACCTGACCCCGTTTCTGCAGCGTGACGAGAAGTGGATGTCGGCCAGCACCTGTCAGACCGCCGAATTCGACGACATGGTGAAGTTCGGGGAAGTGCTCGGCGAGGCGATCCGGCGCTCGGACCGCCGGGTTGTCATCCTCGCCAGCGGCGCGTTGTCGCACAAGTTCTGGCCGCTCAGCCAACTGCGACACCACGAAGGTGCCGATCCGGCCGATGTGGTCAGCCCAGAGCATCGCGCTGCCGACGAGCGTGTCATCAAGTCCCTCGAGGCCGGTGATCACGCGGCAGTGCTCGCGGACTATCCAGAGTTTCGAAAGTTCTCGCCGGAGGGGCGTTTCGCCCACTACGTCGTCATGGCAACCGCGTTGGGTGGACCGGCATGGGACTCGCCCGGAGTGCCCTACAGCGACTATGAAAACGCTGCTGGCACGGGGCAAATTCACATGTGGTTCCCCGCCTGACTCGACACCTCATCAAACGACACGGAGCAAGCCATGCGATTAGCCAACTACAGAGGACGCGCGACGATCGTCATCGACGGCTTCGCGTGCGACGTGCAACAGGCGGGGAATGGATCGCTTGGCAGCGACCCGATGCTGATGAGCGATCTCGCCAACCACGACGCATTGCGCGCGATCGCAAGTTCCGCGCGAGCAAGCGAATGGCCGCCGATGGACGAGGCGCACCTCGGCGCACCCGTTCCGCGGCCGCCCAAGGGTTTTGGAGTCGCGCTGAACTATCGACAGCATGCGCTCGAAAGCGGTCGTGACCTACCGACTGAGCCGCATCTGTTCGGCAAAATGGAGAACTGCGTCTGCGGCCCGTTCGACGAGATCATCGTTCCCATCGGTTGCACCGCGATCGACTACGAAGCCGAACTGGTCATCGTGTTCGGACGGACATGCAAAGAAGCGACGCGCGACAACGCGTGGAGTTTTCTGGCAGGTGTGACAGCGGGGCAAGACATCTCAGATCGCGGTGAGCAGTTTCGTCCTCCGGTAAAGCAGTTCACGATTGCCAAGACGTACGACACATTCGGCCCGATCGGTCCGTATCTCGTCACGGCCGACGAGTTGGCAAACCCCGATGCGCTCGAGCTCGAAGGACGAATCAGCGGTGAGGTCATGCAACACAGCAACACCAGCGATCTCATCTTCGATGTCCCAGCGCTCGTTGTTTGGCTCAGCCGGTACATCACGTTTCAGCCAGGCGATCTGGTGTGGACGGGAACACCGGGTGGCGTCGGCGAAGCGCGCAACCCGCAGCGCTTCCTGCGCGCCGGCGATGTCGTCGAGACCGAGATCGAAGGCATCGGGACAATGCGCAACCCAGTCGTCGAGAAGTAATGAAGGTCGTCGAAGAAGGCGACAAGACCACGGTTTACGGCGGCCGGTTTACCGGGTCTGTCGAGCTGGAAATGTTGCACGCCACACCCACGGACGCCGAGCCGGATACTGCGCTCGTGCACTTCAAGGACGGTGCTGTCTCGTTTTGGCACGTGCACCCCGGCGGGCAGCAGTTGTTCGTGGTGAGTGGCAATGCCCGCGTCGGCACCGAGGCTGACGGCGAAGTGTCGCTCGCGCAAGGCACGCTCGTCATCTGTCCGCCGAACGAGCGCCATTGGCACGGCGCTGCTCCTGGCAACGACACGACGCTGCTCGCCGTTACATGGGGAACGACGAAATGGGAGACGTTGTCGCCAGAATGAACGATGTTGCCATCGTGGGCTTGGGTCCAACGGGCGCAACGCTTGCGAATCTGTGCGGGATGTTCGGCCTTCGAACGGTGGTCTACGAGCGATCGCTCGCGCCGTACTCGCAGCCGCGTGCGTGCCATCTTGATGCCGAAATTGCCCGCGTGTTCCAGCAGTGCGGCTTCGAGGAGCAGTTGTCTGCGCTGCTGAGCGAATCGGCGGGCATGGAATACGTCGACGGCACTGGACGGCAACTGTTCAACTTCGAAGGTTTCCATCGCAAGCCATTGCTTGGGTGGCACGAGGACTATGTCTTCTTGCAACCGGAGTTGGAGGTCGTGCTGCGCGGGGGACTCGCGCGCTACGACCACGTCGAAGTCCGGCTTGGTTCGGAAGTGGTCGATCCGTTGGCGCTACTCGACGATGCTCAGTGGGTCGTAGCGTGCGATGGCGGCGGCGGCCGTACTCGCGAACAGTTGGGCATCGGATTCGCCGACCTTGGCTACGACGAGCAATGGCTGGTAGTCGACGTGATGTTGCACCACGAGCCAACTCCGCCGCTGCCTTCCATCATCCAGCAGGTCTGTGATCCGTCGCGGCTCGCGACATTCGTGCCAGGGCACGGCGCACATCGGCGATGGGAGTTTCAGATTCATGGCGCGGAGCTACCGGATCCATGGTCGTTGCTCGAGCCATGGGGTGTCACGCCGGATCACGGCGAACTCGTTCGGGCCGTGCCGTATCGATTTCACGCGCTGGTTGCAGATCGCTGGCGCGGCGGGCCGGACGGCCGAGTGCTGCTCGCTGGCGACGCAGCGCACATGATGCCGCCGTTCATGGGGCAGGGGATGTGTAGCGGTGTCCGCGACGCGGCGAACGTTGCGTGGAAACTGGCGGAGGTAGTTAGCGGGAAGTCGCCGGCCGAACTTCTCGACGCCTACGAACGCGAGCGGCGTCCGCACACCGAGGCAGTGGTCGCGATGTCCGTCGCGGCTGGCCAAACGTTGGCGCGATTGGCCGCCGATCCTCGCGATGTGCCGGATCCCGATGAGCCGGATCCGAAGCGCTGGTCGCGACTGCCAGGTCTCGAACTCGGGGGTGCCTTCCCGATAGGTCATCAGCTGCCGCAGCCCGATCGTCTCGATGAGCGCTTACCCAACGACTGGACATGGGTCGCGGCGCATGCGTCGTTCGTCGCTCCCGATGGTCGTGCGGTCGTCGTTGAGCCGGACGCGACGTACGGCTGCGGCGCAGTTCTCGTTCGCCCCGACCGCTACATCGCAGCTGTAGTCCAGTGACGCGGCCGACGCTACGGTCGTGGCATGGAACTGCAGGCCGCCCTTGACTTCATTCGTACTCGTCAGAACGGTGTGTTGGTCACGCTGAAGCGCGATGGTCGACCGCAGCTGTCGAACATCACATACGCGCTCGGTAGCGATGGGGTCGTACGCATCTCGATCACCGCCGACCGGGCGAAGTACAACAATCTGCAGCGCGACTCGCGGGCGTCGCTGTACGTGTCGAAAGAGGACTTTTGGGGCTACGTCGTGATCGATGCCAACGCGGAGCTGACTCCCGCCGCAGCCGATCCGAGTGATGCGACCGTCGAGGAACTGATCGTGCTCTACCGCGACGCGGCTGGCGAGCATCCCAATTGGGACGAATACCGCGCTGCGATGGTCAGCGATCGACGGGTGGTCGTGCGCCTGAACCCGATTCACGCATACGGCATGGGTGCCGAATAGCAGCGGTCAGCGCGGCACCAAACGAATCGGCAGATGCTTCAACCCGTTGATGAAGTTGCTGCGCACTCGCCGCGGCTCGCCGGTCAGCTCGACTCGCTCGACGTTCGCCATTAGTGACTGCAAGAACACGCGTACTTCGAGCCGCGCCATCCATTGACCGAGGCAGAGGTGCGGGCCGCCACCACCGAAGGTGACGTGCCGGTTCGGAGTACGACCGAGATCGAATGTGTACGGATCGGCGAATGCACTGGGGTCGAAGTTTGCGGCAAGGTACCACGTGACAACCTTGTCGCCTGCGGCAATCTCGACTCCGCCAATCGAAGTGTCGACTGTCGCCGTGCGCCGGAAGTGCAGTTGCGGACTCGTCCATCGCAGTACTTCCTCAACAGCAGTATCGAGCAACGACGGGTCGGCGCGCAGTCGGTGCAACTGATCAGGGTGCTCGGCCAATGCGAGCAGCCCCTGTGCGAGCGAATGACGCGTTGTCTCGTTGCCGGCGATTAGTAACAGCAGGAAGAACGTGCCCTGCTCGCGTTCTGTCAGCGGCTCGCCGTCGATCAAGGCGTTGGACAAGACCGTCAGGACATCGCCGCCGACTACCCCGTGGCGGGCGGTGGACAGGCGCTGCACGTAGTCGAACACCTTCAACGAGATCGGGCTACGAAACGGCAGCAGGCGGTATGGGTCGGTATCGGCACGATCGCTGACGACGGGGGAGTAGTCGGGGTCGGCGTTGTAGATGATCTGGTCGGCCCAGTGGAAAAGTTGCGGTGCATCCTCGTCGGGAACTCCGAGCAGACCGGTGAGCATCCGGATCGGTAACTCGCGCGCGACTGCGCTCACTCCATCAACGTCGCCGTCGACCAGTGCTTGCTGCACAACCTCTGCGACCAGGGAAGTCGCGTGTTCCGTGTAGGTCTCGACCGCCACCTTGCTAAACGCTGGATTGACGAGTTGGCGCAGTTTGGTATGGCGCGGCGGATCGGTTTCCAACATTGTGCGCCGTGCGATACGTGCCTCGTCGTCGTGCTCGAGTCCTTCGATTTCAGTGCCACCGATCTCGCTCGAGAACGTTCGCCAGTCCTTGTGTATCTCCACGACATGTTCGTAAGTCGTGAGCGACCAGAAGCCCGCACCGTCGTGGCCGTTGTTGGCGGTCTCGTTGACCCACGCCACAGGGGCGACGCGGCGGAACTCGTCGTACGCGCTGTGTGGAATCCCTACTTCGTACACGTCGTGACCGACGATGTCGCGGTGAGGTAGCGAGTCAGGGCGCACTGCGACACACCTCGATGTTCAGACGGACGAACCGAGGTACGCCTCGGCGACCAGCGGATTGGCGCGAACGTCCGCCGGTGTGCCCTCAGCCAGAACCCGACCTTCGCTCAACACCACGATGTGATCGCTGATGCGCGTGATGAATGCCAGGTCGTGGTCGATCACCAACACGCCCGCGCCAACACGCGCCGCGACAGCGCGAACGGATTCCACCATCGCCATCGTCTCGACATCGCTCATGCCCGATGTCGGTTCATCGAGCAAGAGGAACTCAGGCGCGAGTGCGGCGGCGCGGGCCAATTCGAGTCGGCGTTGGTTGCCGTAGTCGAGCGTGCTGGCCTCGCGATCGGCCCAGTCGGTCAGCCCGGCGTCGGCGAGCAACACGTCGGGGTCCGGGCATTCGCGCTGCCTTCGGTGGCGACCGGCGACCATCGATGCCAGCGCCACGTTCTCGCGAACAGTGAGGCTCTTGAACAGACGTAGGTTTTGGAATGTGCGCGCCAACCCCGCGCGCGCGATATCGACAGGCGTCGAGTCGGTGAGGTCGCGTTCACCCAGTGCCACCGTCCCGCCCTGTTCGTGCACAAGCCCTGTGATTACGTTGAAGAGCGTGGTCTTGCCTGCTCCGTTGGGACCGATCAGGCCGACGACCTCGCCAGGTCGTACCGAAAGTCCAGCGCCGTCGAGCGCGACGAAACCACCAAAGTGCACTTCAATCTCGCGGGCTACAAGCGTGTTGGTTGATGGTTGAATCGCTGCACCGTCCGCCGCTGTCCCCGCGGGTTGATCAACAGCCGGCGGCGGTCGGTACATCCGCCGCCGCAGCCAGCCGGCGAGGTCGCGGTTGCCCAGCAAGCCGTTGGACCGCAACAGCATGGCCAGCAACATCGCACCTCCGAGAAACAGATCGGGGAAGCGCTCGATGTCGAGGCGCTGTGGATCGCCAAGCTGCCGGAACAGTTCGTTGCCGGCAGTGATCAACACCGTGCCGAGAACTGCGCCGCTCACAGTGCGCATGCCACCGACGACCAGCATCACCAGGATCAGAATGCCCGAGTCGAGCGTGAACTGTTTCGGATTGACGCTGCCGAGCGATTGTGCGCGCAGTGAGCCACCGAGTGCGATGAGACCGATGCTGAGCACCCACGCCGCATACCGAGCGGTGAATAGCCGAATGCCGAGTGCCGGAGCGGCGAGTTCGTCTTCGCGCGTAGCGATGGCGAAGCGCCCGATACGGGTCTCTTGAAAGAGGTGCGCGATGACCAAGGCGATAAACGCGCCCGCCCACAGCCAGGTATTGCCCTGCAGCCGAGTGATGCCTGAGAGCCCGCCCGCACCGCGGGTGAGTTCCTTCCAGTTCTTGACCAACTGCTCGACCACGAACAACGCCGCGAGCGTGATCATGGTCGGCGCTAACCCGCTGGCACGGCAAACGGCAACACCGAAGAGGGCACCGGCGATCATCGTGATCACCACCGCAAAGAGTGTGACGCCCAGCGGTCCGAACTCGACATCGGCAAGTCCGAACGGGATGTCGGGCAATGCCTTGGCCTTGGCGGCCAAAGGGATGCCGACGATCGCCGTTGCATACGCCGCAATGTGTGCGAACGCCATATGTCCGAAGCTCAGGACTCCGGTGTTCCCGATGAATACCTGCATACCGAGCACGAGGATGAAGTTGCTGAGCATCTCTGCAATCAACGACTGTCGACTGGCTCCGCCGGTTCGCGTGTACGCGGTAGCGAGCGCAGCCACGATCGCGATCAGTACTGCACTCGCCAACATGCTGCGCGTGATGCGTACTAACCCGTTGTTTGCGCTCACACCCGCTCCGCGTGTGTGACTTTGAAGACCCCTTCGGGGCGGATAACGAAGAAGGCTGCAATGAGGATGAACACGACCGCAGTCGAAAACTTGTCCCAGCCCTCGGCGATATCCGGTAAGTAGACGCGGGTGAGGGTCTCGAGAAGCCCCAGCACGAGCCCACCAACCACGGCGCCGGTGAAGCTTCCAAGGCCGCCGATGACGGCAGCGATGACGGCTTTCAATAACCAGTCGGCACCCATGCTCGGCTCGGCCGCTGGGCTGCGCATCACGATCAGACAGGCCGCGATTCCGGCCAAGAACCCGGCATATGCGAAGGCACCTGAAATCACTCGATTCGCGCGCACGCCCATCAGTCGTGCCGCGTCGAAGTCTTCGGCGGCGCCACGCACACTGATTCCGAAGAGGGTCCGTTTGAACATCACCGCAGTCAGCGCCAGCGTTACCCCGGTGACGGCGATAGTGACGACATCCATCACCTCGAAACTGATATCAGCAATCTTGAACTGGTTGAACACCCACGACGGCTTCGGGAAAGCCCGTTGCTTGGGAGACACGAAGATCTGCCAGAGCGCGTGAGACAGTCGCTCCAACGCGAACGACGTGAGCAGCAACGTAAATGGGCTTGCGTGACGAACCCAACGAAACGCAACCAGTTCCATTACGACTGAACCCAAGACCGCCGATCCGATGATGATCAATGGCATCCACCACCAGCTGCCACCGTGCAGGAAGAAGAAGTACGAGGCATACGCACCAATCGTGATCAATTCGCCATGCGCGAAGTTGACGAGGTGCATCACGCCAAAGATCACCGAGATTCCTAGCGCGAGCAGCGCGTACGTGCTGCCGACTCCGAGACCGTCAACGATGCTTTGCAACAACTTGGTCATCGCTGTGGCGCTGCCTCGGTACCGATGAACGAATCGAAGAGCCCGGTGTCGGCGGCGAGATCGGCACCCGTACCTGTTGTTACCACGCGACCCGAGCGCAACAGATACCCACGATCCGCAAGTCGCAGTGCCCGCGTCGCGTTCTGTTCGACGACGAGCATCGTGCGACCCTGCTCGCGAAGGCGCGCCAGCAGTTCGAACACGACGTCGACCATCGTCGGCGCGAGGCCCAGTGTTGGTTCGTCAAGCAGCAGCAGGCGAGGGTTACTCATCAACGCTCGAGCTATCGCCAGTTGTTGGGCCTCACCGCCGGAGAGGTAGCCAGCCGACGTTGTCCACTTCGCACGAAGTACAGGAAACAATTCGGACGCTTCCTCCAACCGTCGACGACGTTCGGGGGACTTCACCGTGCAACCCGCGAGCCGCAGATTCTCGTCGACCGTCAGATCCTTGAACAGCCGACGATGCTCGGGTACCAATGCCAAACCCGATCGCACTAATCGCGCCGGCTCAGCGCCGGTGACATCGTTGCCCTCAAATCGGATGCGACCCGTGGCCGGCCGTAGAAGGCCGGCCACGGTGTTCAGCAGCGTCGTCTTACCAGCGCCATTGGGCCCGACGACTGCAACGAGTTCGCCCGCGCTCACCGAGAGTGATGCATCGTGCAGTGCAGTGATGGCGCCGTAGCGCGTAGTGATTCGATCGACCTCGAGCATCGTTCTCGCGGCCTGCTGGCTCAGCCGGGAATGTTCGTGGGTCGCACAGCCTCAACGAAAGCGGGCGCACCGTTCTCGACGGTGAGGATGACGACGTCCTTCTCGGGAACGCCACCCGTTCCGGCGTAGGTGACGGTGCCGGTGGTGACCGGCTGATTTACCAAGCCATCGATGGTGGCAATCAGCGTGGCGGAATCGACCGAGCACGCCTGAGTCGCAGCCGCAGCGAGAATCTGGACGGCATCGGCAGCGAGCGCCCCGAAGCTGATCGTCTCGATGTTCGCGCCCGCGGTTGCAGCATCGGCGAGGAATTGCTCGACGCCGTTGCTCTCGAGCGGGAATGTGTGCGCTGCAAAGTAGATGCCGTTGGCGATGTCGCCCGCGCTCCACACCACGGTGGCGTCGAAACCATCGACGCCGAGCACGATCACGTCGCCGAGACCGGCAGCATCGAGCTGCTCGAGCAGGACCTGCGTCTGTGGCATCACCATGGCGGTGAACAACACCGCCGGGGGCTCACTCAGCCCGGCAATCTCGTTGACTTGGGTGCTGAAGTCGGCGTCGGCGAGGCTGTAGGCGTAATCGGAGAGCACGTCGCCGCCGCCGTCCTCAAAGACGGTGGTGAAGTACTCGGGGTTTCCCGAGAAGTAGACATCGTCGGTGCTGCTCAGCGTGACCGCCGTGAGGTGGCCTTCGGCGAGTGCCCATTCGGCCATCGCGGCGGATTGCACCGGGTCGCTGAAGCTTGCCAAGAATGCGCCGCGCGACGGGTCCGCGAGCGCCGGGTCGGTTGATGCCATGAAGATGATGGGGGCCTGTCCGTCGACCGCGTCGAGCAGCGGCGCGCCGGTGCTGGCGAACGGAGGACCGATCAGGGCATTGACGCCGTCGTCGAGCAATTCCTGCGCGGCGCGCTGCGTTGCAGCCGGATCGCCCTGAATGTCCTTGACGACGTACTCAACGTCGAGCCCGCCAACGCCACCGGCGTCGTTGATCTTGTCGACCATGACTTGCGCGGCTTCGGAGCCGGGCTGGTCGGAGAAGGCGCCGAGTTCGCCCAAGTCGGCCGCGAAGCCGATGCGCAGTGGCGTGTCAAGCGTGCAGTCACCGGCGGAGATGGTGTCGCCGGGCGGGGCGCTGTCGCCGGAGGTTGGGTCGGGCGCATTCGTTGCAGCACTGCCGTCGGTGTTTGCGTCGTCGTCGCCGCATGCGACTGCGAGCAGGCTCAATGACATGAGCACGACCGGAATGATTCGCTTTCTCATAACTTCCCCCTAATGAGCCGTCGGCCTACGACGGGATGAGTGATTGCGAAATCGTAGTCCAACAAATCGTTTGGGTACGAACGATCTTGCCGGGAAGGTTTGCTATCGTCGCCGCACTATGGCGAATCGACGAGTTCGGGTCATGTGGTGCGATCTCAATGGGCTTTCGCACGGGCGCTACGTGCCCGAGCGTCGCCTCGACCATCACGGGCACCACGCCGTGACCACGCTGACGATGAATATCAATCGCGACATCCTGCCGATTACGGGTTACGCAGCCGATGTCGGCTTTCCCGATCTGTCGACCGTGCCCCTCGTCGACACACGTCGACCCGGTTGGGAAGTCGACACCGACGTCGTCATGGCCGATCTCGAGTTTGGCGGCGATCCGCTGCCGATCGGTCCCCGCAATGCACTCAAGCGTTCCGTGCAGGCGTGGCATGCGCTGGGCTACGAGCCGCAACTCGGCTACGAGATGGAGTTCTACGTCATGCAGCCCGACGCCGATGCGCCGGGCGGGTTTTCGCCACTGAATATCCCGTCGCACCGCGTATATGGCGTGGGCACCGGTGGCGACAACACCGGCTTGCTCTTCGACATGTTTGATGCCGCGGAGACGAGCGAACTCGATCTGGAAGGAATGATGGGCGAGTTCCACCCGGGCCAGATGGAACTGAATATGAGATACGGCCCGGCCCTCGACGCCGCAGATCGGGCCTTCATCTGTAAGGACATGACGCGCGAACTCGCTAGTCGCAAGGGCTACTGCATCACCTACATGGGTCGCCCGAGCGCGATGCTGGTTGGCAGCGGATTGCACATCAACTTCTCGCTGCTGCCACTAAAGGGCAAGGCGAATGCTTTCGACGATCCCAAGGCCGAGTACGGGTTCTCTTCGCTCACTCGTCAGTGCCTCGGTGGACTGATTCATCACCACGAGGCGCTGGCCGCCATGTCGGCTCCGACGATCAACAGCTACAAGCGGCTGGTTCCTGGCATCATCGCCGGCTACTGGGCCAACTGGGGACTCGACAATCGCATGAGCACGTACCGCATTCCGTGCGAGCGCGGCGCGGCGACGCGGATCGAGAACCGCATGCCATGTGGTTCAGCGAATCCGTACCTCGCTGCCGCTGCCATGTTGAACGCAGCGCTGCTCGGAGTCGTTGATGGGATGGATTGCGGCACGCCACAGATTGGCGATGGCGATGCCGACCCCAACACCGACCGACATACGCCACACACCCTCGCCGATGCGCTCGATGCTTTTGAAGCGGACACGGTTCTGTGCGAAGCCATGGGTGCGGACCTCACCCGCGCGTATGTTGCGATTCGTCGTGACGAAGTTGCGCGCTGGGACGCCGCCGGTAACGAGTGGTCGACCGACGAGATCACTCCCTGGGAACTGAACGAGTACCTACCGTTTTACTGATCGCTAGCGAGGCCGAGTAGGCCGAGGCATCCATCTACGCCATGCAACGTGATGTCGTCGCGTTGCAGTCGCGAGATGAAGTCGGCACGACTCATCTCGAACGTGTGCAGTACACCGGCTTGGTCGCGGCGCAGAGCGCGCCTGGTGCCGTTGGGGGCATAGCCGAGGCTGCGTGTCACACCGAGCGATGGTGCGTTGTCGGGCCATGCACCAGTCGATGCGTGCTCGGCGTCGAAACCGAGGAAGCCGAGTTGCAGGGATGCGAGCCGCATCTCCTTGCCGATTCCTTGGCCCTGGAACTGGCGACCCAACCACGATCCCGTTTCGAACGCGCGCAGAGTCTGAAAATTGTGAGTGATCAACCCAGTCGAACCGACCACGGTTCCGTCGACCATCGTCGCCAGGTTGATCGTCCAAGCGGCGGGGGAAGTCGCTGCGCGGCAACGCCAATAGAACTGCATCGTTTGGTGTTCGAGCGTTGGCGACGGTTCGTCGCTCCAGGGGATGCCGAACGGCATTGTGTCGGGGTCGTGGATGCCCTTGAGCGCGAGTAACGCCAATTCCGCGGCCATCTCGTCGTCGATATAGCGCAACTCAAGTCGCGGCGTACTCACGCGCAGATCGAAAAGCGGCCAGGTTGGGTGCGTCATCGCCACATTGTGTCGCGTAGTCGGTCACGCCGCCGCAGGGTTATTTCGGTGGGCTCATCTGCTCGAGCATCGAGGCCATTTGTTGGTGGACGAGGTTGACGGCCTGCAGCGGACGGATCATCACTCGAAATTCGACGATGCGGCCAGCTTCATTCGCACGAATGATGTCGACGCCGTTGACGTACTTGCCGTCGATAGTCGTCTCGAATTCGAGCACGGCGGTGTCGCCCGCCAGCACCTGCTTCGTATAGCGAAAACCGGTGCCACCAATCGTCGTCTTGTCTCCCGGCAGCGTTTGGGCGGCAGCTTGCAAGTAGAGCGCGGTGATCGCCTTGCCGCGCTGAGGCGTGTACACGATCGGCGAATAGAAGACCACGTCTTCGTCGAGCAGTTCGTCGAGCCCGCCAGGCAGCCTTCCGCCTAGGTATTCGTGCCAGCGTTCAATGACGTGCTCAATCATTTCGGATCCGAGCTATGGCTCGCGCTCGGCTTCGGCGCGGTTGGCGAGGTACCAGTCGATCGTGGCTTGCAGGCCTTGCTCAAACGGCATCTGTGCGCGCCAGCCAAATTCTGCTTCCGCGCGTGCTGGGTCGACCCGACGGCGGGGTTGCCCATCAGGCTGAGTTGGGTCCCAGACCAACTCGCCGTCGTAGCCGACCATCTGCGCTATTAGTTCGACTGTTTCGCGAATGGTGATCTCGCGGTTAGTACCCAGATTCACGGGTTCGCTGCCTTCGTACAACTCGGCGGCGAGCACGATTGCTTCGGCTGCATCGTCGACGTACAGGTATTCGCGGCTGGCGGTACCGGTGCCCCAGACGTCGATCTTTTGCAGGAACGTTTCCTTCGCTTCGACGCAGCGCTTGATACGCGCCGGAATCACGTGGCTGACCGACGGATGAAACTTGTCGCCAGGTCCGTACAGGTTGGTGGGGATCAGGTACGCAAAGCGCTGGCCATATTGCGCACGATTCACTTGCGCGTGGATGAGATGCGCCTTCTTGGCGATGCCATACGGCGCGTTCGTTTCCTCGGGGTAGCCATCCCACAGGCTCTCCTCGCGAAATGGCACGGGAGTGAACTTCGGGTACGAGCACACCGTGCCGATGAGGACCGTTTTCTCGACCGAGGGCGCGACGCGTGCCGCTTCGATCATGTGGGTTCCCATCAGCAGGTTGCTGAGGTAAAGGTCCGCGGGGGCTTCCTGGTTGAACCCGATTCCGCCGACGCGTGCAGCGAGGTGCACAACGTGGCTCGGCGTCGTGTCGTTCAGCAACCGGTCGGCGGCCCCCGGCACCGTCAGGTCGTAATCACGGCTGCGAGGTATTGCGACGGTGGCTCCCAGTGCTTGCAACTTGTCCACAACAACGCGACCCAAGAACCCGGCGCCGCCGGTGACGACTACGCGTCGACCTTGCCAGAAACCCGTCATAACGCCAATGCTACGCGGCGGCACGGCATGATGGGTCACGTGCGAGTCGCGTACACACTTGAGCAATGTTGGCATCGTGTCCCGGGTGGCACGGCGGTGGCAGCGTTGCGAGTTGCCGAGGCGTTAGGCCCGCACAACGACGTTCGACTGCTGGGGGTCGCCGGTCGGCATCGTCGGCTGCCGCCCGAGCCGTGGGTGCCCGCGATCCCAGTCGCCCAGCTACCGATTCCATCACCGTGGTTGTACGAGACGTGGCTACGCATGCACTGGCCCAAGGTCGAGGTGGCCACCGGTCCTGTCGACATCGCTCACGCCACCACCTTGATCCCCTGCCCGACCGACGCCAAGTTGGTGGTCACGCTGCACGATCTCGCGTTCCTGCACGATCCGAGTCAGTTCACCCGCCACGGTGTGCGCGTGTTTCGCGAGAGCCTGCGCCAGATTCGTGAGCGCGCCGACATCGTGCTGTGCTGCAGCCAAGCGACGATGGACGACTGCGTCGCAGCTGGTATCGGCGCCGATCGGCTGCGGCTGGTGCCCCTCGGCGTCGAAACCACGCGCGCTACCCACGACGAGATCACACGCGTGCGGTTGGCACACCACCTTCCGGACGAGTACCTGCTGTTCGTCGGCACCGTCGAGCCGCGCAAGAACCTACGAGGTTTGGTGGCGGCACTCGGGTTGTTGGGCGATGCCGTCCCTCCACTGGTCGTCGCTGGCGCCGAAGGCTGGGGCGACAGCGGCGTCGACGAGGCCGACGGCGTCCGGTTTCTTGGCTTCGTGCCGAACAGCGATCTCGGCGGGCTGTACGCGGGTGCGAGTGTGTTTTGTTACCCGAGTGAACGCGAAGGTTACGGACTTCCGGTTCTGGAGGCCATGGCACAAGGTGTCCCGGTGGTCACCTCCCGTGGCACCGCCACCGAGGAAACCGCTGGCGCAGCGGCGGTGCTCGTCGATCCTAAAGACCCGACCGATATAGCTCGCGGTATCGAAGAAGCCAGCCATCGGCGCAAGGAGTTGTATGCGAAGGGCCTTGCGCGAGCGCAGCATCGCAGCTGGTCAACGACGGCCGATCTCACCGCCGCCGTCTATCGCGAGCTTGCCGGCTGATGGCGGCTTCGGTCGTTAACACCGCGTCGAACGCCGTGCTGGTCAACATGCTGTGGTGTGTGCCCGGGCAGGTCGGCGGATCCGAGGAGTACCTCGTGCGCCAACTGCTCGGCCTTGGCGAACTTGGCGACCAGCGTTGGGCGTTGACGGTGGCCGTGGCCCGCGGGTTTCCGACCGCGCACCCCGAACTTTCAGGTGTCGCGAAGATGCTCGAGCCCAGCTTCGACAGCCGGAGTCGCGTTCGGCGAATACTTGGCGAAACAACGTGGTTGCGTCGTGCCAGTGCCGATGCAGCGCTGGTTCACCACGGCGGCGGCACTGCACCGTTGCGCGCCCGTCGGCCGTACGTGCTCACGATCCACGATCTGCAGTTCCGCACGTATCCGCAGTACTTCTCGTCGACAAAACGCGCGTACCTGCGCGCGGTCATTCCGCGGTCGATTCGCCGGGCCACAGTCGTGGCGGTTCCGAGCGCGTACGTGCGCGACAGTGTGATCGCCGCCTACGACGTGGTGCCAGAAAGGGTGTTAGTGGTGCCGCATGGCATCGAACCGACACTTGCGAATGCGATTGCTCCACCAGGCGAGCTGCGAGATCGGTTCGGCCTTGGGCAAGGGCCGATCGTCGTCTACCCGGCGATGAGTCATCCACACAAGAACCACCGCTTTCTGCTCGACCTCATGCGCGAACACTGGACGGACCCGGACTTGCGGCTCGTCCTTGCCGGTGCTGCCGGTGCTGCCGAGCACACACTCACGGAGTCAATTGATCCTCGCGTCGTTCGCCTTGGGCGAGTATCGGCAGCAGACCGCAACGGTTTGCTGGCCATGGCCGACGCCATGGTATTTCCCAGCGAGTACGAAGGATTCGGCGCGCCACTCATTGAGGCAATGGTGCTCGGCACGCCCGTGATTTGTAGTGACGCAACCTGCATGCCCGACGTCGTCGGCGATGCCGGACTGGTGCTGCCGCTGGAACCCGACGCGTGGGCTGGCGCACTCGACGAGGTTCGTCGTCGGCGAAACGAACTGGTCGCCGCTGGTCACCGTCGTGCGCTGGATTTCACCTCGCTCGCCAGTGGAATCGCACTGGCGGCCGCGTACGACAAGGCGCTAGCTGTATGAGTGAGAACGACATGAGTGAGAACGACATGAGTGAGACGACATGAGTGAACGACTGCGCATTGCGGTGCTGTGCCCGCACTTCACGCCCGACACCGCTCCCACCGGCGCAGTTTTCACGCGCATTGTTCAGGAACTGGCCGAGCTTGGCCACGAGTTGCATGTCATCACCACTCTGCCGTGGTACCGCGAGCACAGGATTGAGGATGGCTGGAGCGGCAAGTTGCTTCGCCGTGAATCGATGCCATGGGGATCGATTACGAGGGTGCATCCCTTTCCGGGGTCCAACAAACGGAACCTTCTGCGCCGCGCCGTTGGCTTCGTCGGGTTCAGCGCGCTCGCCGGCCTCGCGTCACTACGCGGTGGCCGGGTCGACGCGGTAGTCGCCATGTCGCCGCCACTCACGCTCGGGCTTACAGGTTGGGCTACGCACCTTGTTCGTCGCGGGCCGTTGGTGTTCAACATCCAGGACGTCTTCCCCGACGCTGCGGTTGCCACTGGCGCCATTACCAATCGCGGCGTCATCTCCGTCGCTCGCAAGCTCGAACGAATGAGTTATCACCGCGCCGCCGCCGTGACGGTGTTGTCCGATGATCTTCGCGACAACGTCGTCGCGAAGGTGAAGAAGTCACATCGCGCAAAGGTGCATGTCATACCTAACTTCGTGGACACCGACTTCATTCAGCCCGCGAGCCGGATGACAGATCTTCGTCGCGAACTCGGCATCCGCGACGGCCCCGTCGTCCTTTACGCGGGCAACATCGGCTTCTCGCAATCGCTCGAGATGGTGATTGATACAGCCGAACAGTTTCCACACGCGACCTTCCTCATCAACGGCGACGGAGCCGCCAGATCAGCGCTGCAAGAGCGAGCTGCCGGACTGCACAACGTTGTGTTCAGCGGTTACCAACCGCAGGAACGACTACCGGAATTGCTTGCCACCGGCGACATCCACCTCGTGCCGCTGAAGGCCGGTCTCGGTCGAGTCAGTGTTCCTTCCAAGACGTACTCGATTCTTGCGGCCGGGCGTCCCGTGCTCGCGGCCATCGACCCTGGCACGGAAGTTCCGCGGATTGTGCAAGCCAGCGGTGCCGGCCTAGCGGTCGAGCCCGATCAACCCGAGCAGTTTGCGGCAGCGTTGCACACGATGTTGGCGGACCTGCCGAGCTGGACGAAAAAGGGTGCTGCCGGTCGCGAGTGGGTATTGAACGCCGCCTCACCACGGGCCGTTGCGTTGGAGTACGAACGTTTGATCAGGTCGCTGGCTCGACGCCGCCGATCGGCTGTTGACTAGGCGGTGACGGCTGTGGGCACAGCTTTTTCACCATCCAGGCGCTAGCCTCGCACCCTCGTGGCTCCGTCATCGTCCGCCAAAAAAGTCGCCAAGCTCGCATCGCGCGGTCGGGGCAAGAAGGTCCGCTTCTCCAGCGGCACCACGTTCCCGACGATCGTCGGCGCGGTTCTTGTCGCGATGGTCGCACTGATCACCTACGCGAAGGTCAGCCTGCCGGGCATCGAAACCGGCCCGCCCCAGCCCGACGATGTGTGGTCGATGGCCTACGGCATTCGGGTGTGCGACACGTTTCTCCCGCACATTGAGGGCACCGCCGACGACCTGAACACCAAAGACGCCTCTACCGGCGACGAGACTGCGCTGCAATCTGGCGCCGACGGCGACGGCATCATCCACTATCACCCGCTGGTCGGTGGCAACACCGGTCGCAAGGCGAAGCTCAGCGTGTTTCTCGATATCTACGGCATCAAGCTGAGCAGCGACAAGCTCGAGGTACCCGCCCAACTGGTCGGCGAGGGTGAAGCGAGTTCATGGAATGTCGACGACGACGACGTCTTCAAGGGCACGGCGTGCGAGGGCGACAAGGCCGTCATCACCGTGCGAGTCTGGAACGACTACACGACGGGTGCATTCGAAGACAAGGTCACCGACTTTGGCAACCAGCGTTTCACCCGCAGCGGCATGATCTTCGTGATCGCAGTCATTCCCGAGAGCGACGACGCTGACATCCCGAAGCCGTCGCACTTCTGCGAGCTTGAGGATCTGGGCGTCGTTGGGTCCGGCGACGCCTGCCGTACCGGTGGCACCGACACCACCGAGCCGGCGACTGACGACACGACTGCCGACACGGCGGCAACGACCACGACTGCCGACACGACTGCAACGACCACGACCGGCGGCTGATGCGCGCTGTCGTGCTCGTTGGGGGGTTCGGCACTCGGCTGCAGCCGCTAACACTTTCCGTACCGAAGCCAATGCTGCCGGTCGGCCACGTGCCGATCATCGAGCGATTGGTCGCCAACCTTGGGCGTAGCGGCATCTCCGACGTCACCTTCGCGCTGGGCTTTAAGCCGGAACCGTTTGTCGAGGCGTTTCCGACTGGGCGCTGCGCAGGTGTTGCGCTGCACTATGCCGTTGAGCCCGAACCGTTGGATACCGCCGGCGCGATTCGTTTTGCTGCCGACGCCGCCGGCATTGAAGAAACGTTCGTCGTGGTCAACGGCGACGTGCTGACCGATCTCGATGTTGCGCAACTCGTGCACTTTCATCGCGAGCGCGGCGCCGAAGCGACCTTGCACCTGATTCCAGTTGCCGATCCATCGTCATTCGGCGTCGTCGGGCTCGACTCCGATGGTCGCGTCGAACGGTTCGTCGAAAAGCCGGCGCCGGGCACGGCGCCGAGCAATCTGGTCAACGCTGGCACCTACGTTCTCGAGCCCTCTGTCTTGGGCCGTATCCCTCGCGGCGAGAAGGTTTCGATCGAACGCATCACCTTCCCGGCGGTTGCCGAGGCCGGCGGCTTGTTTGGTCTGGCCACCGACGACTACTGGATCGATACGGGTCAGCCCGACCTATATCTACAGGCCAACCTGGATGTGTTGTCGGGTGTTCGGCGCAACGATCGCAGCGAGGCGGTGCACCCCGAAGCCGACGTGCACGAAGCGGCTGTCATTGAGGACGGTCTCGTCGGTGCTGGCGCGACTGTTGGCGCAGGCGCGGTTGTGCGCCGCAGCGTCATACTTTCCGGAGCTGTCGTCGGCGAGAACGCGACTGTCGTCGACTCGATAGTGATGGGGCGGGTTGGAGCTCGCGCGTTGGTGCACCACTGCGTGATCGGCTCAACGGGCGAAGTTGCGGCCGATCAGGAAGTTCACGACGAGCGTCGACCACCACCGAAGTAGTCGCGTCAGTGCCGGGCCGCGGCCAGCGTTCGACGAGCCAACTCCGGCCCGACGTCGACCTGGCTCATCACACTGGGCGTGACGACCGCTCGCATGCCGGCTGCCTCAATAGCTGGCACTAGCGCTTCGTCGACAGGGTCGATCACCAATGTCGAGGCGATCTCGGCGTAGAGACGTGCAACCCCAATCGCTGTCGGTTCGTGGCCGAGTTCGAGCAGCATTTGGCCTGCTGGCCCCTTCAACGCCACGCCGCCCACTATCGGTGAGATCGCCACGACCGATTCGCGCCGGGCAGCCAGCAGTCCATCAACGTCAGCGAGCGCCCGAATTGGAGCGATCGAAACCAGCGGATTGGAGGGTGCGATCACGATGACATCGCTGCCGATCAATGCCGCTCGGGCGTCGCTGGTCAGTGATGCTTCGGATACGCCAGCAAATCGCACGCCGGCGACAGAGACGTTGTGTCGCAGTTTGACGAAGTATTCCTGGAACGGAACTTCGGTTCCGTCGTCGCGCAACGTGACGATGGTTGATACCACTTCGTCGCTCATGGGCAGCAACAGTTGCCCGAGGCCCCATGCCGCCGCGATCTCGGCCGTCACTGTGGTCAGCGATGCGCCCTCGGCGCGACGCGCCGTTCGGTAGAGGTGTGTCGCGAGATCTTTGTCGCCAAGGTTGAACCAGGTCGGCGCAGCAGCAGAGTTCGCCGGCTTCAGTTCCGCATATCGATGTAGTGCATCCATCGCCCGCCACGATTCGTCGCGCAGCCCCCACCCGCGTTCGGCATCGATCGCGCCGGCCAGCGTGTACGTGACGGTGTCGACATCTGGGGAAATCGATAGCCCGTGCAGCACCGTGTCATCGCCGGTGTTGATGATGGCAGTGGTATCTGAGGTCGGGTGTATGCCAGCGAGTGCTCGCATGAAGCGTGCCGCGCCGACACCGCCACAAAGAACGGTAACTGATCGGCTCATCGCCATTCCGCAATCTCACCACACGCGACGCGTTCATAAACAGTGGTGAGCTCGGCTGCGCAACGCTGCCAGGTGAATTCGTGCCACCGAGCGTCACCATGTTTGATGAGCCGGGTACGGACAGCAGAATTCGTCAGCGCAGTCCGCAGGTTCGATGCAAGTGCCATCGTGTCGTGTGGTGCGCTGAGTAGCGCAGCATCGCCACTGACCTCAGGGATGGACCCGGCATTGCTCGCAACGATGGGAACTCTTGCCTGCATTGCATCGAGCAGTGGAAAACCGAAACCTTCATCGAGTGAGGGGTACGCGAGCACACTGGCGTGGTGCAGTAGCCAAGAGCGCACGTCGTCCTCGATCCGCCCGGTGAACGACACACGTCGCGCCGCGAGTCCCAACGCGTCGACCGCGGCGTCGATCGCGGGACGATCGTCGCCGTTAGACCCGGCCAGCACGAGGTGAAGGTCGGGGAGCGCGGTCGCGAGTTCGCCGAAAGCCCTGATCAGCGTCGGCAGGTTCTTGCGTCGCTCGAGTTTGCCAACGGCGAGCACGAACGGCGCGCCGTCAAGGTCTCGGATCGGCGCCCGCGTGGGCGGGGGCGGCAGGGGCAAGGCACCCAAATGGACGGTGACGACGGGCGCGCCTGGCATCAGTTCGCGAACTGCTTCAGCACTGGCATGCGAACTTGTGTGCACGACGGCGCCGGTCGCGACGGCGCGTCGTAACACCTGCCCAGCCCGGATGACCGCTGGCTGGGCGTCGCGCGGATTGCGCAAAAACCAGCAGTCATACACGGAAACGAGGCGCGGCAGCTTGGTTGGGGGCACGACGTAATTCGTGCCGTGGACGACCGAGACATCACCCAACCACCGGTCGGCACGCGGCCAATCGACCTTCGCCCATAGGCGATGCGCTAGCGCCGCGGGCAGGGGAAGCCGCCGTACGCCCGGGCCGGGATGAGCGCGAAACGAGACCAGGTAGTCCTGAAGCTCGACACGATCATGTTGTGGGCCGCTCTCTAGAAGTGCCGTCCGCAGCGCATCAACCGCGAATCCGATACCGGTCCGCTCGCCGAATAGGGGCCCGATATCGAAACCAACGCGCAGCTCAGCCATTCGAAACCGCAGGCTAGACCGCCTTGCCCCTAGACTCGGCCCACGTCGCGGCGCTTCCGCCGCCGCTTTGCTGCCAAGGAATCGTCATGCCTCGCGCGTTTATCACTGGAATTACGGGCCAAGACGGCCAGCATCTCGCCAAGTTCTTGCATGAGAAGGGCTACGAGATCTTCGGCCTCGTCAAAGGCCAGAACAATCCACGCATGGTGCAAATGCGCGACGAGTTTCCCTACGTCAACCCGGTGCCCGGCGATCTGGCTGATCTGCCATCGCTGATCAAAGCGGTCGAGTATGCACAGCCCGATGAGGTCTACAACCTGGGCGCCATCTCGTTCGTCGCGATGAGCTTCAATCAGGCCGAACTCACCGCCAACATCACTGGTCTCGGCGTTTTGCGCCTACTCGAGGCGATCCGCATGGTCGGTGGCGCCACCAACAACCTGATCCGCCTGTATCAGGCAAGTAGCAGCGAGATGTTTGGCAAGGTGCGCGAAACCCCGCAGACGGAACGCACGCCGTTTCACCCGCGCTCGCCGTACGGATGCGCCAAGGTGTTCGGTCACGACATTGTCGTCAACTACCGCGAGAGCTACGACATGTTCGCGTGCAGCGGCATTCTGTTTAACCACGAAGGCCCGCGCCGAGGCCTCGAGTTCGTCACCCGCAAGGTCACCAACTCCGTCGCACGAATCAAACTTGGGCTGCAAGAAGAAATCGTGCTTGGCAACCTCGACAGCAAGCGCGACTGGGGTTACGCCGGCGATTACGTGAAGGCAATGTGGCTGATGCTGCAACGCGATCAGCCCGACGACTACGTCATCGCCACCGGCAAGACGTACAGCATCGAGGAATTGGTGCAGTTGGCGTTCGCTGAGGTGGGCATCGAGAATTGGCGCGACTACGTGCGCCAGGACCCCAAGTTCTTCCGCCCCGCAGAGGTCGACCTACTGATCGGCGATTCGACGAAGGCCCGAACCGAACTCGGCTGGCAACCTGAGGTCGACTTCCCAGCCTTAATCAAGATGATGGTTGCCCACGACCTGAAGTTCGAGAGCGACAAGATCCGCTGAGCCAGGGTCGGGAGTCAGCTCAGGATTCGAACGGCATGTCGGTGATTGCGTCGATAACCGAGTCGCCTGACGGCACAACACCCGAGCGCAGCTTGCTGCGCAGGGCAACGCCGAAAGCGAGCAGCGCCATTGCCGACGAGGCGAGCAACCCGATTTCCACTCGTCGGAACAGTTGCTCGGAAGGCAACTCGTTCAACCAGGTGACGAGCAAGAACGTAATTCCGGCGCATCCCCAACCGATGGCGACCAGCTTGTGGCCACGCAAGGCGATGACTGCTTGCGCTAGAGCCAGCGCCAACATGTAGAGCGCACTGCCCAGGGCAAGGATTGCCAACGTGCTGCCGGCGAGTTTTGAGTCGTAGAACTTCTCGATGATGACCGGGCCGAGCACGAACGCGCTAGCCGTTCCTATTACGGCCGCGGCCAAAACGAGCTTCAGCAAGCGGCGCAGCCCATCGCGGAACTCGGCAATCTCGTTGCGCGCGGCCAGTCGCGACAGTCGCGGCAGCAGCGCGGCCTGCACGGCTTGGAAAAGGAAGAGCGGGATGCGAGCCAACAACACGCCGTAGGTGAAGCGAGTGACGTCCGCTTTCTGGCTTGGTTCGGCCAGCACCGTCGCGGCGAGCGGCCCAGCATTCACGAGGCCGGCAGCGAAGATCGATCCGAGCAACAACCACCCGAGGTTCTGAGTGACCTCGCCCCACGCCGCGACCGGACCGTCGTCGGCGCGTAGCTGGCCGCGTGCCCATACGAAGAGAACGCCGGGCAGCGGAGCGAAGGCAATCGCGAGGCCATAGGGGCCGACGGTCTTGACGCCCGCGATTGCCAGCGCCAGGCACGCAATGATGCGCATGACGCCGTCGGATGCCATCACGATCGCGTACGCGCGGAAACGCCCATGGCCGCTCGCAATGCCGCGCGCGATGTGCGCCGGGGTGTACGCCATGAAGCCGATCAGCAGCGCCAGCACGAGCACCCAATCGTCGTTGAAGAACGCCGACGAAATTGCCGAGCTGGCAGCGACGATTCCGACGGCGACGATGCCCGCGAGAATGAGGCCGAGCACGATGACCTTTCGCAGGACTGGCTTGCCACCGACACCAATCGCTCGGCGGTGGGCGAGTGCACGGGCGAGTTCTTGCTCGACCGGTAGGAACACCCCGGGAGCGAGGGCAAACGTTGCTACCCAGAGGCTGGTGATCGGCTGCAACGCTTCGTCGCTGCCGAGGGCCTCTTTGCCGACCTTCAAGAACAGGTAGCTAGCGAGGCCCGCGATCAGCAGGCCAATCGCTACCGGAAGCGTGCCCTCGGGCAGCGGGACGCGGGAGGAAGAGGGCGAATCGTCGGAGGCGGCCACGAGGGAGTCGACGTTATCCGCCAGCGGACCCAACGGCGCATGCCGCCCGGCCCGCTCGCTGGCATTCGGTGAAAATACTATTCAGTCAAAGTACTCTTCAGTGAAAGTCTTAGGCCGCTGAGCTGACGAGACCGCGCACTTGCTTGCGGGCGGCCTTGACCAAACCGTGGGCTTGGCCGACGACAGTTGCTGCCTGGTGCGGTAGGCGATCTTCAAACTTTTCGACGGTGGCGTCGATCTTGGTCTCGAGCGCAACGACGCGTGCGTCAAGCTTCGCGAACTGTGTCTCGAACTTGCCGAGCATCTGCTCGACCTGCACTTTGCTGGCTCCGAAGCGGTCGGCGATGCTACCAACGATTTCGCGGCGTCGAACCTGGGCCTGCTGCAGGGCGAGCACACCAAACCCGACGGTCACGTAAGCCGCGTCGCGCACGGCAGCGACGAGCTTCTCGTTGGTATCGGCGAGACGGGAGGCGTCGAGGCCCGAGATGTCGACCGATGGGAAGGTGGCGAGCTTGACCTTGTCGTTGACTGCGGTACTGACCTTGCTCAGCAAGTTGTCGAGGTTGACCATGTTGGTATCTCCTGTGAGGGCGCGGGAGCAGTGTACCGCATAGTGCTAACTATTGCAAGCACGCTCACGATGGCGACGGTCGCGCCGGGAGGGTCGCCGCTAACCTCGTCGAATCGTGGAACCGACTGGATCGACCGCCCCTCCCGTCGTGATCGTCATGGTGGTGCACGAGCCTGGCGATTGGTTCCAGACAGTCCTCGAGGGAGTTGCGGCGCAGGACTACGGCAATCTCAAATCGTTGTTCTTGCTGGTCGGCGAGCCTGGCGACATGCCCGCGCTCATCCGGGCAATGGTCCCGAACGCATTTGTGCGAGCGGTCAATGGCAATCCCGGCTTCGGCGCTGCAGCAAACGAAGTGCTCCGCCTGGTGGAGGGCGAGAACGGGTTCTTCTGCTTCTTGCACGACGACGTTGCTCTTGATGCCGGGACGATACGAACGCTGGTCGAAGAGGTCTACCGCTCGAACGGCGGCATCGTCGGGCCCAAGTTGGTCGACTGGGACAGGCCGCGTGTCCTGCAACACGTCGGACTTGCGGTAGACCGCTTCGGCGAAGTCGACTCGATGCTCGAAGCTGGCGAGTTCGACCAGGAACAGCACGATGCGGTGCGCGATGTGTTTGCCGTTCCGACTGCCTGCATGATGGTGCGCGCCGACCTGTTTCGGGCGATCGGCGGCTTCGATCCGACGATCGAGTTTGTTGGCGACGACGTCGATCTGTGCTGGCGGTCGCACCTGGGTGGCGCACGCGTGCTAGTCGTGCCCGCCGCTCGCGCCCGTCATCGCGGGCAGTTTGCCGCTCGTTGGCCCGACGAAGTCAGCGTCACGCGCGCCGCGCGCACTCGCATGCGAACCGTGCTGACACTGACGGGTGGACAGCGTTTGCCGCTGTTGTTGTTGCAGCTGGTTGTAATGACGCTCACCGAGTCGATCGTGTTCTTGTTCACCGGTCGCGTGCGGCTGATGCTCGCCTCGCTGGGCTCGTTGCTCGGCATCGTGCCACGCTTCCCTTCCTACCTCGCGCGCCGGCGGTCCGTCGCGAGATTGCGCAATGTTCCCGATCGCGAGATCGCGGGATTGCAGCTGCGCGGCAGCGCCAGGGTCGCGAGCTACATGCGAGCGCGCGATGCACGGTCGATGGGAGCAGACTTCGCGAGCGAGCGTCAATGGCGACAAACTGCTGGCGGCGCACCGGCGCTGGCTTGGTTGTCGGTCGTTCTGTTGGCGCTGATTGGTAGCCGCAGCCTGATCACCGGTGGCGTGCCGCGTTTCGGGCAATTCCTCGCGTTCCCCGAAAGCCCTGCCGATCTGCTCTCTGATTACCTGTCCGGATGGTCCGGGCATGGCCTCGGGAGCACCTCGGCGGCGCCGACAGGGCTTGCTCTCATTGCGCTTGGGAGCGTGGCGACGCTCTTCCACATGGCGGCGTTTCACACGTTGTGCGTAGTCGGGCTGCTCTTCGCCGGTTACCTCGGCATCTGGCGACTGGCCTCAGTGTTCCCAACAGCGCGTGCTCGTGTAGCCGCGTTGGTTGTGTACGCAGCGATTCCGCTGCCAGGCGAGTTGCTAGCTACCGGCCGATGGGGAGCGTTGACGTGTTACGCGGCGACCCCCTGGGCTGTTCATCTTTTGCGTCGGTTGGCGGGTATCGGCTCCGAGGACGCATTGGACAGCCCGTCCGACGATGGGGAAGTCGAGCCGTACCTGCAGCCGGCGACGCGCAGCCTTGTGCGTTGGTTTGCACAGCTCTCGCTGGTGACGGCGGTTGCGTTCGCTTTTAGCCCATCGTTCGCTGTTGTGCTGGTCGGCATCGGCGTTGCGCTGGCGTTCGCGACCTTGCTCATCGGCGGACATGTGCGTGCTGCGGCAACGATGGTTGGCGCATCGGTCGGTGCGGTCGCGGTTGCGGTGCTTGCCAACTTGCCATGGGCGGCTTCGCTGACGGGCAGCGACGGTTGGACTGCCATCGTCGGTGTTCCCTCGGCTTCGGCGAGATCGCTCGGAATCAGTCAGCTCGCGCGCTTCCTGCACGAGGGTGGAGGCATCAGCGCGTTGTCGCTGTTCGTGTTCCTTCCTGTTGTCGCCGCGCCGCTCATCGCTCGCGCATGGCGGTTCGCTTGGGCCGCTCGCGCAGTGGCGTTGGTCGCTGGCTTCGGGATCTTGTTGGTATTGGATGATCGCAACAAGCTTCCCTGGCGCATGCCAGAGCCGGGTGTGCTGCTGGCGCCGGTTGCGGTAGGTGTCGCGCTGGCAGCCGCGGTCACCGTGTCCGCATTGCGCGAAGACGTATTGAGTGGCTCGTTCGGTTGGAAGCAACCGCTCGGGCTGGTCAGCGCAATTGCAATTGTTATCGGATTGGCACCGGGCACGCTCACGGTGTTCAACAGTCGTTGGAACATGCCCGACCGCACGCTGGTGTCGGTCCTCGGTCAGTTGCCCTCCAACCCCGCCGAGGGCGACTATCGCGTTCTGTGGTTGGGTGATCCGCGCGTGATGCCGGTCGGCGCGTACACGTATCAACCGGGCATCGCGTATGCGATCACCGACGACGACCTGTTGTCGATCGAGGACTATTGGGCTGGCACTCCCACGACGATCGAAGCCGACGTCGCCATTGCGCTGGGCCAGATTGGCGACGGGTTGACGTTGCGCGGCGGCCGCCTGTTGGCGCCGTTCGGGATTCGCTTTGTTGTCGTGCCCCTGGCCGACGGAGCGAACGGCACGATCGCCGCTCCGTTGCAACCACCCGGGGGTCTGATCGATGTGTTGGACGATCAGCTTGACCTGGCGGCCCCGCTGACGAAGCCGCCGAACTACATCGTCTACGAGAACACCGCGTACACGCCGACTCGTTCGGTGCTGTCGGCCAAAGGTGCCGAAGCGAGTCAACAGGCTGGCGGCGAAGAGTTGGCGCAGGCGGATCTACGCGGCTCAATTCCATTCGGCGTCGGTTCGCCGGATCGCGGTCCCGTAGTTGGCGACATCTCTGCGGGAACTCTGCACGTCGCAGTGCCGTACGACACGCATTGGCAACTGACCGTCGACGGACAACGGGTGGTTGGCCGACGTGCGTTCGGTTCGACGCTGGCGTTCGACGTGCCAACTGGTGGGTCGGCGTCGCTGGTGTACGACACTGACTCCAATCGTTCCCTGTGGCTAGTCGGCCAACTTGTCGTTTGGCTTGGCCTGCTGTTGGCAGCCAGCCGACTGCGTCCTTCGCAATTTGGGCGTCGCCGCGTCGTCGCAGGCGAGGTGATCGACCGCACCCCCGTCGTCGATCTGACAGCGCCAATTCCGCAGCCGGGAATGAGTGACTCATGAACTGGAAAATGAGTCGGCGCGCGTTGTCGCTGGTCGTGCTATTGGTCTTGCCGATCGTGCTGTTATTCGGCGCCGTGTTCGTGTGGAAGCCGGCGCCGCCCGCCAATGCGCACTTCGCGTCGTTGGGTTTGCCGACGATGCCGTTCGTTCCGAACCAGAGCTTCATCACGGCGAGTTGGTTCTGCCCGGGTGTGCCCAACGGTCCTGGGCTTGGGGGAGTGGTCGTCATCGCCAACCCGGCCGACGAACCGCTCGTCGGCCGCCTGACGGTTTTCACCGACGCGGAAGGTATTGGTCCGACCGAGTTCGACTTTGCGGTCACGGCCCGCGACGTTCTCGAGCTGAACCTGATCGGCGTGCAGAACCAGGGCACGTACCTGTCGGCGATGGTCGAGATCAACGGCGGCGGCGGCTACGTCGAGCAGCGCGCGGATACCCCGGATGGTCGCGCCGTCAGCCCTTGCTCAAACAGCACTTCCAGCCAGTGGGACTTCGCCGACAATTACACGCTGAGCGACAGTCTCGAAGACCTGATCATCACGAATCCGTTTCCCGACGACGCGATCGTCAACTTCCAGTTCGTCAGCAACGAAGGCACTCGCGAGCCGGGAGTGCTGCAGGGCGTGCCGGTGCCAGGCCACTCCGTGTATGTGGTCAACCAGACCCAGTTGTCCAAGGACGAGATCGTGTTCGCGGTGTCGGTGGTTGCATCGCGCGGACGAGTGGTGGTCGGTCGCGCTCAGCACTATTTGGGAGAGCGTTCTGGATTCACGCTCAGTCTCGGTTCGCCATCGCCGTCGACTGGCTGGTGGTTCGCCGATGGCGAGAATCCGGCTGAGACCTACTTCGAGCGCTTCAGTATCTACAACCCGTCGGATCGCGACGCCGTTGTGCAACCCGACTTTTATGGGCTAACCAGCAACACAGCGGGAATCATCGGCGAGATAACGGTGCCAGCGCATCGGGTGGTGTCGTTCAGCATTACCGACGTGCCTGGTCTGCCGACCGGGCGACATGGCTCACAGTTCATCTCCATCAACGATGTGCCAATCGTTGTAGAGCGCGCGATTACTCGGCGAGCCGATGCTGGATTCGCGACGTCAGTGGTGCTCGGAGTTCCGCTGTATTTCATCGAGATCGGGACGATGCGGTGGAGCATGGCGATCGGTAGCGATCAGCCGGTCGATGATGTTCTGGTCGTGTTGAATATCGGAGGGCTCGACGCCGCTGTCGCAGTGAAATCCCTGGGTCCCGGTGGCGAGGTGGACATTCGCGGCCTCGAATCTGTCCTTGTTCCGAAGCAGAGTGTGGCCACGATCGCGATTCCAGACTCGGCGATCGGACGGCCGCTGATCGTTGTCGGCAACCAGCCCATCATTGTCGAACGATCGCTGCCGCGCAGCGCGACCCTCAGTGGCCGGTCCGGTTCGATGGCGATGCCGGGCTAGTGCAGTTTGTTATTGCGGTCGCGGTAGTTGTTGGCGCGGTCGCCATCGGATTGATACTGCGTCAGCGTCAGCGAGTCGCAGTACCTACGCAGCCGAGCACCGACATCCCGTCGCAACTTGATCGCGCCGACTTCGGCGCACGCACGCCATGGCTGGTCGTGGTGTTCTCGTCGGCGACGTGCGACACATGCGCCGATGTCGTACGCAAGGCGGAAGTGTTGCGCACGGACTCGGTGGGCGTGATGGAGATCGAATACACGGCAGCGCGCGAGCTGCACCGCAAATACGACATTCAGGTCGTGCCGATGGTGGCCATCGCCGATAGCGAAGGCGTGGTTCGTGCAGGCTTCGCTGGCCCGGTAGCCGCCGAAGATCTGTGGGGCGCCCTCGCCGAAATCCGCAAGTAGCGGCTGGCGCCGTGCGTGTTAGTCGACGGAGGCGGGTTGCTCGGCGGGGCTTGAGCCGAGGGTTTCCTGAATCAGGCGGGCGATCTCGGCGCCGTCGACGGTCTCGTGTTCGAGCAACGCTTTAGCGACCGAGTCGAGGGCCTTGCGGTGCTTGGCTAGTACCTCAAGCGCTCGCTCTTCCTGGCGGTGCAGCAGTCCGGAGATCTCGGTGTCGATCATCTTGGCGGTGTCGTCGCTGTACTCGCGACCCTGCGTCATCAGGTCTTCGCCCAGGAAAACCTGCTGGTGACCGCTCCATGCCATCGGCCCGACGGCATCGCTCATACCCCACTCGCGCACCATACGGCGGGCGATGCCGGTGGCCTGCTCGAGGTCGTTGGCCGCACCCGAGTTGAGGTTGCCAAACACAATCTTCTCGGCAGCGCGCCCGCCCATTGCGATGCAGATGCGGTCCTCGAAGTAGTCCTTCGAGTACGTATGACGTTCCTCGGGCAGGCTCCAGGTCACACCAAGCGCCATGCCGCGCGGCAGGATCGTCACCTTGTGCAGCGGATCGGCGTGCGGCAACAGCACGGTGAGGATCGCATGGCCACCCTCATGAATTGCGGTCGCACGCTTCTCTTCGGCCGACAGCACCAGGCTCTCGCGGCGAGCACCGAGCACTACGCGGTCGCGGGCGTTCTCGAAGTCGATGCGCTCGATCTGCTTGCTGCTACGTCGCACGGCGAATAGCGCCGCCTCGTTGACCAGGTTGGCAAGATCGGCACCGCTCATACCCGGTGTCGCCTTTGCCATCACTTCCAGGTCGGCATCGGGACCCATCCGCTTGTCGCGGCTGTGTACCTTCAGAATCGCAAGCCGTTCGTCGACCTCGGGAAGCGGCACAACGATCTGGCGATCGAATCGGCCGGGGCGCAACAGCGCCGGATCGAGAATGTCGGGACGGTTGGTCGCGGCCAGGATGACAATGCCCTCGCTGGTCTCGAAGCCGTCCATCTCGGCGAGCAACTGATTCAACGTCTGCTCGCGCTCGTCGTGCCCGCCACCAAGGCCAGCACCACGCTTACGACCAATCGAGTCGATCTCGTCGATGAAGATGATGGCGCGGCCCAATTTGCGAGCTTGCGCGAACAAATCGCGAACGCGACTAGCGCCGACACCGACGAACATCTCCATGAAGTCTGAACCCGTCACCGAAAGGAATCCGACACCGGCCTCGCCAGCGACCGCGCGAGCGAACAGCGTCTTGCCGGTACCGGGAGGACCGACCAGCAACATGCCCTTCGGAACGCGTGCACCAATCTCTTTGAACCGCTCGGGCATGCGCAGGAAGTCGACGACTTCGGTGATCTCTTGCTTGACGCCTTCGTAGCCGGCGATATCGGCGAACGTCGTCGACGGCTTGTCGGCTGAATACGTCTTGGCCCGACTGCGACCGATGGACATGACATTGCCCATCTGGCCCTGTGCGCGCTTGTTCATCCAGACAAGGAAGCCGATGATCAGCAAGAACGGCAGCAACAGCCCGATGGAGCTGAGCAACCAGTTGCTGTCTGGGGCCTTGTAGTTGACCTCAACGTTGTGGTCGGCAAACAATTGCTTCTCGCTCTCGAGCGGGAAGTTGTCGCGGGCCGTCGTCGTGAACTTGGTGCCGTCGGTCAATTCACCCGAGATCGAGTTCGAACCGTCGGTGACGGTGAACTTGGCGACCTCGTCCTGCTCGACGGCGGTGATGAACTCGGTGTACGACAGCTTCTCGCCGTCCTCGGAGGGCCACACCTGATTGATCAGCAACGTGCCGACCAGAACAGCCAGCAGAACCGGCAAGGCCCAGCGCGGCCAACCGGCGCCCATTGGGCGCTTTCCGCCTGGCGGCGGCGGCGGTTGCCCGGGCTGCTGGCCGCGCCCAGCGGGGGGCGGTGGAGGCGGCGGGGGAAGATTGCTCATGTCTCAATGCTAGGGGTGAGAACGGCGTCGCGAACCCCGCCGTGAACTGTGCCTGCGCGGGTCCACCAAATGAGTGGCGTGGCCACTTAGCGTGGAGCAAATGAGCCGACAGTGTTCGCGAAGTGGTTGTGCACAAGCAGCCACCGTCACCCTGTCGTATCAATACGCGAAAGCACTCGTCTGGCTCGACGATCTGCTCGCCGATCGCGATCCGCACAGCTACGACCTTTGCCAGCGACACTCGGCACGGATGACGGTGCCCAATGGTTGGCAGCTTGAGGATCGACGTGCCCATCGCGAGCTCATCTACGCTGGCGGTCCTCGCCAGTACGGCTGAGCGGTCTGGCTCTTGAACGACATGAACACCAACCGAGCGCAGATCTCGATTCGCGATGCCGCCATCGCCTATGTGGCTGCATGGCTAGTCGGCAATCTTGCCGCCGGCAGCGTCCTAGCCGCCAGCGGTTACGACACGGTGGCCGAAGCCGGCCCGGGTTGGCTTGTCGCTATCAGTGTCGCGCAATGGCTGCCGTTCCTCATTGCGCTGTTTTTGCTTGGCCGTCGGTGCGGTATCGGCGAACCATTCACGGACTACGGACTTTCATTTCGACCAATCGACTTGATCGGAATTCCCATCGGAATTGCGACGCAAATGGTGTTGATCCCATTGCTCTACCGACCACTCGAATCAATATGGCCCGACACCTTCGGCAGCGACCAAATCGAGGAGCGGGCGCGCGACCTGTGGGATAGCGCATCGGGGAGCGGCGTCGCACTGCTCATTTACGTCGTCGTGATTGGCGCACCATTGGTCGAAGAATTGGTCTATCGCGGTCTTCTGCAGGGAGCACTAGGTCGGCGGTTGCGCCAATGGCACGGCTGGCTTTCGGTCGCTGTGGTCGCCGCTTTGTTCGCACTCATTCACTTCTCACCCGTCGAGTACCCGGGTCTGTTCGTGATCGGGTTGGTCCTCGGTGCCTGCGCGCTGTGCACCGGTCGGTTGGGGATGGGTGTTCTGGCCCATGCCGCGTTCAACGCCGCCGGTCTGGCGCTTGTTGCCGGCTCATGATGATCGAAGCTTCGTGACGCCAGACACTGTCGGCTTCATGGAAAGATGCCACCCGGCATGAGCGAGCAGGCACCACCCTCCACAGACGCGGACGAAATTCCCGCGGACGAATTCGTACCCGTCACCGAGAACCGAGCGGTGGCGTTGGCGCGTCGCGCCGGACGGCGCATCCTTCAACGCCCGAACAACTGGCTGAACTCACCGTGGCCGATCGAGCGCGTTGTCCAGTACCTCACCGCGTTAGTGGTAGTCGGCGGCTGCATCTTCGCCGTCCTGCAGGTCGTGCACCTCGACCTCGTCTTCACCAACAACACGCCCACTGGCGGCGACATGGGTGCGCACGTGATGGCGCCGGTATACCTGCGCGACAACCTGCTGCCACATGGTGAGCTCAGCGGCTGGAGCAACTACTGGTACAACGGTTTTCCGATCTACCGCTTCTACATGGTGATACCGGCGCTGATGATTGTCGCGCTCAACGTGATCTTCCCTTACGGCATCGCGTTCAAGATTGTCGTCTGCCTTGGCCTCGTCACGCTGCCGTTCTGCTGCTGGGCCTTCGGCCGCTTGGCACGCTTCCGCTATCCGGTGCCAGAACTTATGGCGCTCGCTTCGCTCGTGTTTCTGTTCGACGAGAGCTTCAGCATTTACGGCGGCAACGTGAAGAGCACGATGGCTGGCGAGTTCTCGTTCTCGATTGCGCTTTCGTTGGCAATGCTCGGGCTCGGACTGTTTGCTCGCGGCCTTGAAAATGGCAAGTACCGCAGTTGGGCCGCGATCGTGTTGGCGCTCGCAATGCTCTCGCACGGCATCGTGCTGCTGTTCGTCATGCTCGCCGTAGCGCTCATGTGGCTGGTGTGGATGGACCGCACTCGGTTCTTCTATGGCATCACCGTTTTCGTCGGCATCGGTCTGCTCGTTTCCTTCTGGGTGCTGCCCTTCGTCTCCAGCACGGACTACATGACCGACATGAAGTACGGCTTCCGGCCCGAGGGTGCGGCAGACAGTTTCTGGGACATGTTCTTCCCGTGGCCGGCGTTCCTCGACGTGGTGGTGAGCGGCCTGGCGCTATTGGGTTTCGTCAGCAGCGTCATACGCCGCAATCTCAACGGCGCATGGCTGGGCATCATGTGCATCGCGCTGATGGCCGCAACATTTCTCGCGCGAGACAGCTTGCCTGGCGTCGGCCTGCTGTGGAACCCGCGCATCTTGCCGTTCCTTTACCTGCTGCGATTGCTGCTGATGATGGTGGGCATCGTCGACCTCGTCTACTTCGTCACGCGCTCGTTCAAGGGCCGCTCGCTGAACGTCACGGAGATTTGGTTGACGGGCGCGGCCACAGCCACCGTCGTCGGTGTGCTGGTCATGTCGATGGAACTCTTCCTCTTCCGCAACTTTCCTGGCGCAGAGTTGAAGGAGCGCGACGGCACGACGTGCTACGTGCAGTCGACGTCGTGCCGCTACTCGTTGTTCATCGACGCGTGGAGCCCGATCTCACTGACGCCGACCTCGCGCGACGCGCTGGCCGACGGGTGGACGAGCTACAACTTCAGCGGCTACGAGGGTCGCCCCGCGTACCCCGAGTACAAGGCTTTGGTCGACACGATGGCCGGGCTCGGCGAGCAAAGCGATGCCAACCTCGGCTGCGGTCGTGCTGTGTGGGAGAACAACGGCGAGAACGGCCAATACGGTACGACGATGGCGCTGATGCTGCTGCCGCACTGGACCGACGGTTGCATCACCAGCCAAGAAGGCGTCTTCTTCGAGGCGTCGGCGACCACGCCGTATCACTTCTTGTCGGTGGCAGCGATGAGCCAGAACAGCTCTAACCCGGTGCGCGAACTCCGCTATGTCGACAACGACGCGGACGTCGGAGTTCCGATGCTGCAGAAGTTGGGCATCAAGTACCTGATGGTGTTCACACAGGCCGCCAAGGACGAGGCCAACGGACGCGACGATTTGGAATTGGTTGCAACGAGCGGGCCGTGGGAGATCTACCGCGTTGTCGAGAGTGAAGTTGTCGTCCCGCTGACGGTGCAGCCGGTCGTTGTCAACGAACGCAACGGCGATCAACGCGAACGAAACCTCGAGCTCGGTACCAGCTGGTTCCAGAACGAAGACGAGTGGGCAGCGATGCCGGCGATGGATGGCCCATCCGAGTGGCAGCGCATCGATGCGACCATCGACTACACCCGTCGCCTCGGTGAAAAAACGGGCGACCCGGGGCGCCGAGTCGACATCGTCGTCCCCGCCGAGACGATCAAGACCGTCGAATATCCCGAGATCGAAGTCTCGAATTATCACCTGGGTGAACAGGACGTCAGCTTCGATGTCTCCGAAGTCGGCGTGCCGGTACTGGTGAAAGTCAGCTACTTCCCCAACTGGGAAGTCGACGGCGCCGATGGCCCGTATCGCGTTGGCCCGAACATGATGGTGGTCATTCCGTCTAGCACGCATGTGCGCCTGCACTACGAGGCCTCAACGAGCGACCAGGTCTACTATCTGCTCACTTTCATCGGGTTCGGTTGGTTGATCTTCTGGCGCATCAAGGGCGACGCCAAACACCGCAATACGCACCCGTTCCTCGTCAACGCTCAGGATGACTGGGACGACGATGACCTGGACGACGATGACCTGGACGACGATGACCTGGACGACGATGACCTGGACGACGGTCAGTTCGGCGACGCAAACATGAACGACGCAGATCTGGGAGACGCAGATCCGGAAGCAACTGAGCTGGTCGACACGACCGAGCCTGCCGCTAGCCTCTAGAGCCGCATGTTCGCCACTGATCCAGCGGTGCTCGACGAGGTCGTAAAGGCCTACGACGTCCGAGGCACCGTTCCCGACCAAATCAACCCGGATGTCGCTTACGCGCTCGGCGTCGGCTTTGCTCGCTTCTGCGGCGCAAACGGTGCCAGCAGCCGTATCGTCGTCGGACGCGACATGCGCTCGTCGGGTCCGGACCTCGTTGAGGCATTCGCCCGCGGCGCGATGGAACAGGGTCTCGACATCGTCGACGTCGGGCTGGCCAGCACCGACCTCGTCTATTACGCGTCGGGCACTCTCGACGCGCCGGGTGCGATGTTCACCGCCTCCCACAATCCCGCGCAATACAACGGCGTCAAGTTTTGCCTCAGTGGAGCCCGCGCCGTCGGTGGCGACACGGGGCTCGACAAGGTCAAAGCAGTCGCCGCCGATGTGCTGCGCGGCAAGGGACCGAAGGCAAACAAACGCGTAGGTTCGCTCACCAAGCGCGACCTATTGCAGGCGTTCGCCGATCACGTCGTCTCCTTCGTCGACGTCACCGCGCTGCGCCCCTTGCGAGTGGTCGCGGACACGGCGAACGGAATGGGTGGGCTCGTCGTACCCGCCGTCTTCGAACGTCTTCCGCAAATGACGCTGGAGGTGATGTATGGCGAGCTTGACGGGACGTTCCCCAACCATCCCGCTGACCCGCTGCAAACCGCCAATCAACTCGATCTGCAGACGCGCGTGGTCTCTGGAAACTTCGACATCGGTCTCGCCTTCGACGGCGACGCGGACCGAGTGTTCGTCGTTGATGAAACGGGCCGTGGCCTGAGCGGCAGCACCACGACGGCGCTGCTCGCTGCCGGGGTGTTGCGCACAAATCCCGGCGCGACGATCTTGCACAACCTGATTTGTTCGCGAGCGGTCCCGGAAGTGATTCGCGAACACGGTGGCGTTCCGGTACGCACCAAAGTCGGCCACAGTTTTATTAAGCAGCGCATGGCCGAAACCGACGCAGTGTTCGGCGGCGAGCACTCAGCGCACTATTACTTCCTGCGCAACTTCCGCGCCGACAGCGGCTTGATTGCCGCCATGCTGGTGCTCAACGAAGTCAGCCTCGCCGACACCGATCTCTCGGTGGTACGTAAGCCATTCGAGCGCTACGAATCGAGCGGCGAGATCAACACACAGGTCACCGACGCGCAAGCCGTCATCGAATTAGTTGCGTCCGAGTTCGCCGACTTCGAGCAGGATCGGCTCGACGGCCTCACCGTCGATTGCGGTCCGTGGTGGTTCAACCTGCGACCGTCGAACACCGAGCCGCTGCTGCGCCTCAACCTGGAAGCCCCAGACCGCGACGACTGCGACCAGCACGTTGCCGAGCTACTCGGCCTCATCACCAGCCTGTAAACGTTCACTACGGAGAGAGCAGGTCCACTCCGGAGAGATAGGGTCGTCCACGTGCCACTCGACCCCCGCTTGCTTGCCGTCCTTGCTTGCCCGCAGGACAAAGGTCCGCTGTATTACCTCGGTGACGACGGCGGCCTGTACAACCCTCGGCTGTCGTGTAAGTACCTCGTGCGCGAGGGCATTCCCGTCATGCTCGTCGAGGAAGCCCAACCGGTTCCGCCCGCCGACGTCGAACGGCTCAATGGGAAGATCGAAGCGGGCATCCTGCAGCCCACGTTTGCCGTTTGATGACTGGTTTAAACCAGTCGGCAATGCCCTAGAATGGGCGGCTGTTCGGGCTGATCAGAGAGCTGCCAGTTGGCACCGGCCCGGTACCAACCCGAACCACTTCCGTTCCCAGGAGGGAACCCACCGTGACCTCAACGACCACGTCGTCAACCTCTTCACTCGCAGCGCGCCGCGATTATCGCGTCGCCGACCTTTCGCTTTCGCTCTTCGGTCGCAAAGAGATCCATCTCGCCGAGCACGAGATGCCTGGCCTGCGCGCCCTGCGCAAGGAGTTCGGAGCATCGAAGCCACTCAAGGGCGCCCGCATCTCGGGCAGCCTGCACATGACCATCCAGACCGCGGTGCTGATCGAAACCTTGGTCGAACTCGGCGCAGATGTTCGCTGGGCGAGTTGCAACATCTTCTCAACGCAGGATCACGCAGCAGCGGCGGTTGCCGTCGGCCCGAATGGAACACCGGAGGACCCACAGGGCATCCCGGTGTTCGCGTGGAAGGGCGAGACGCTGGAGGAGTACTGGTGGTGCACCGACCAGATGATGACGTGGCCTCCCGGCCCGAACGGCGAGCCAATGGGCGCGAACATGATTCTCGACGACGGTGGCGACGCGACGATGCTGCTGCACAAGGGCGTCGAATTCGAGAAGAGCGGTGAGGTGCCCGACCCGACCACCGCGTCGAACGCGGAGTTCGCGATCGTGCTCGGCCTACTGCAGCGGTCAATGAAGAACGAACCGAACAAGTGGACGCAAATCGCCGCCGACGTTCGTGGCGTGACCGAAGAGACAACGACGGGCGTGATGCGTTTGTACAAGATGCACGAGCGAGGCGAGCTGTTGTTCCCGGCAATCAACGTCAACGATTCGGTGACCAAGAGCAAGTTCGACAATCTCTACGGCTGCCGCCATTCGCTGATCGATGCCATCTGCCGCGCCACCGATGTCATGATCGCTGGCAAGGTTGCAGTGGTGTGCGGCTACGGCGACGTCGGCAAGGGCTGCGCGCAGGCGCTCACCGGCCAAGGCGCGCGGGTGATTGTCACTGAGATCGACCCGATCAACGCGCTGCAAGCCGCCATGGAGGGCTTTCAGGTGACGACGCTCGACGACATCGTCGAGGAAGCCGACATCTTCGTATCGGCGACCGGCAACGACCACATCATCACCATCGATCACATGCACCGCATGAAGCACAACGCAATCGTGTGCAACATTGGCCACTTCGACAGCGAGATCGACATGGCTGGCCTTGCTCGCAGCGGCGCCACCAAGGACGAACTGAAGCCTGGCACCGACTTGTGGAGCTTCCCGCCGAGCAAGACACGCGATGCGCACGCCATCATCGTGCTTGCCGAAGGGCGATTGGTGAACCTCGGTTGCGCCACCGGCCACCCGAGCTTCGTAATGAGCTGCTCGTTCAGCAACCAGGTCATCGCGCAGATGGAATTGTTCTCCAACACGGCGCAGTATCCACTGGGTGTGTACGTGTTGCCCAAGAAGCTCGACGAGAAGGTTGCGTCGCTGCACCTAGAGGCCCTCGGCGTGAAGCTGAGCAAGCTGACCGACGAGCAGGCCGAGTATCTAGGCGTCGAGCTTGGTGGGCCGTATAAGCCTGCGCATTACCGCTACTAGTTCTGGAGCTGTCAGTGCACGGCGACGAGTTTGGACTCGTCGCCGCGCAGCCGCAGCAGTGGTAGAAAAACTTGGCAGAGCGGCCCGATCCCGAATGTGAACACGACGGTGGCGATACCGATACTGCCGCCCAGTGCCAAACCTGCCGCGAGCACGGCGAGTTCAATGCCGGTGCGCGCCACCCGAATACTGATACCGCGCTGCGCGAGGCCAAGCATCAGGCCATCACGTGGGCCTGACCCGAGACCAGCACCGATGTAGAGGCCGGAGCCGATCGCGACCACCAACATTGCGCCGACGATGTACGCGAAGCGCCACACGAGACGTTCGCTGGACGGCAGGTGGTCGCCAATCAAGAACACAACGAGCCCGATTTCGATCGCATTCATCAACGTGCCCAACCCCAGTCGTTGGCGCAAGGGGATCCAGAGCAACAGCACGAACACGGAACTGATCTCGATGATGAGGCCGATCGGTATGCCCGACTTACGGGAGATCCCCTGATGGAAGACATCCCACGCTGGCACGCCAAGCTCTGAGGCCAAGAACATGCTGATCCCCAGGCCGAACATGGCGAGCCCGAAAGCGCAGCGCATCAGGCGCTCGGCGATCCGATCGGTCGGCAGGGGTATGAACAAGCGCCGCAGCATCCAGCGAACCTATCGCCGAGTTTTGGCCGTGGCCGGGAACCGTGTTACACCCTCCTGGTACTAGTGACACCATGACCTTTAACGGCTCGTCATTTAACGGCTCGTCATTTAACGGCTCGTCCCTCTTTGTCTCACGCTGCGCGGGCTGCAATCAGCCCGGTGCCACGCTCTGCCGACAGTGTCGGTTCTCGCTCGCCAGTGCCGCCACACAAGTCAGCGCCGACGGCGTCATCGCGGCGCTTCCCTTCGACGGCGTCGCCCGCCAGGTGCTGCACGGCCTGAAGTATCGCAACCGCCGTGGCGTCGCCCGCGAGTTGGCGCAACTCATGGTGCGTCGGCTCCGGGTCGGCACGGTCGACGTCGTCACATGGGCCCCCACCAGCGGTTCACGGGCCAGCAGCCGCGGCTACGACCAGTCCGAGTTATTGGCCAGAGCTGTCGCTCGCGAGTTGGGTGTGCCATGTCGTCGACTGCTGTATCGCAGCCACGGTGAACAGCAAACCGGCCACACCCGCGCCGAGCGACTGCACGGTGTGTCGTTCCGTTCGCGACCCCTCCGGCGAGCGGGGCGACACCCGGTGCGGGTGTTGCTCATCGACGATGTGGTCACCACCGGTGCAACTCTGCTCGCTGCTCGTGCCGCGCTCGAGAACGCCGGTGTCGGCTCGGTGGTCTGCGTCGCGGCTGCCGCGACGCCAGCCACGCGATCGGCAGTCCTTTTCGACGCACCTGTGCAACTCGCGAGGGCAAGCTAACCCCACACGGACCCCAACCGTGCCAATGCTGGCCAGCGGCCCGCCGGTAGGCTTCACACCCGCATGGGCATCCTCGATCGCATCCTCCGCGCCGGTGAAGGCAAGAAACTCAAAGCCCTCGAAGGCTTAGTCCCGGACATGAATGCGCACTCTGCGCAAATGGCATCTCTCACCGACGACGAGTTACGTGCCAAGACCCCCGAGTTCCGCGGCCGCGTGGATCGCGGCGAGAGTCTTGACGAACTGCTGCTGGAAGCGTTTGCGGCGGTGCGCGAAGCGGCCACCCGTTCGATCGGCCAGCGCCACTTCGACGTGCAGATGATGGGCGGCGCCGCGTTGCACTTCGGCTGGGTAGCCGAAATGAAAACTGGCGAAGGCAAGACCATTGTCAGCACCCTGCCCGCGTATCTCAACGCGCTTTCCGGCAAGGGCGTTCACCTCGTCACGGTCAACGATTACCTCGCCCGCTTCCACGCCGAGTGGATGGGCCGTATCCACCAGTGGATGGGCCTCGAGATTGGCCTCATCATTCCCGGGTTCAAAGAGAAGCCAGCCGAGAAGCGACTGAACTATGCCGCCGACATCACCTACGGCACCAACAACGAGTTCGGCTTCGACTATCTACGCGACAACATGGCCGCGACTCTCTCCGACAAGGTGCAACGCGGTCACAACTACGCAATCGTCGACGAGGTCGACAGCATTCTCATCGACGAAGCCCGTACCCCGCTGATTATCTCGGGCCGCATCGCCGATGCGGCCAAGCTGTATTACCAGTTCGCCAGCATCGTGCGTTCGCTGCGCCGCGATGTCGACTACGAAGTCGAAGAAGACAAGCGCGTCGTCGTGCCCCTCGAGGCCGGCATCGACAAGGTTGAGGCCGCGCTCGGCATCAACAACCTGTACGACGAAGTACAGCAGAACCTGGTGCACCAGATGCAGGTCGCGTTGAAAGCCAAAGAGCTGTACAAGCGCGACAAGGACTACATCATCGCCGACGGTGAGGTGAAGATCGTCGACGAGTTCACCGGGCGTGTGCTTGAGGGTCGGCGCTGGAGCGAAGGCATCCACCAAGCGGTGGAAGCCAAAGAGGGCGTCAAGATCAAAGAAGAAAACCAGACGCTCGCCACGATCACGCTGCAGAACTACTTCCGTATGTACAACAAGCTCGCGGGAATGACCGGCACCGCGCAGACCGAAGCCGCCGAGCTCGCCAACACCTACGAGTTACAGGTGGTGCCGATCCCCACCAACAAGCCAGTGGTGCGCGTCGACCAAGCCGACCTGATCTTCAAAACTGAGGCGGCGAAGTTCGAGTCCGTCGCCGACGACATTGCCGAGAAGTTCGAGCGCGGGCAACCGGTGTTAGTCGGCACGATCAGCGTCGAAAAAAGCGAACATCTGTCTCGCCTCTTGCAGAAACGCGGCATCCCGCACGAGATTCTCAACGCCAAACAGCACACGCGTGAGGCGCACATCGTCACGCAGGCCGGCCGGCTGGGCTCGGTCACCGTTTCCACCAACATGGCCGGCCGTGGCGTCGACATCCTCCTTGGCGGTAATCCCGAGGGTCTAGCCCTACACGAGACGCAAAAGGAAGGCCACGACCCAGCGGTGATGGTCGACCACTTCACGCTCCCGGTACCGCTCGACCAGATGCCTGAGGAATTTCGCGAAGCGCGCCAGAAAGCGCTGACTCGGTACAACGAACTGCTTGCACAACTGAAGGTCGAGTGTCAGGCCGAAGGCGACAAGGTGCGAGAGCTCGGTGGCCTGTACGTCTTGGGCACCGAACGTCACGAGAGTCGCCGCATCGACAACCAGTTGCGCGGCCGTGGCGGTCGCCAGGGCGACCCGGGCGAGAGTCGATTTTATCTCAGCCTCGACGACGAGTTGATGCGTCTATTCGCCACCGGCGCTCTCAGCTGGGTGATGGGTCGCGCGCTGCCCGACGACGAAGCCATCGAAGCCAAGATGGTCACCAAGGCCATCGAGCGCGCGCAGTCAACGGTCGAGCAACGCAACGCAGAAATTCGCAAGAACGTGCTGAAGTACGACGAGGTGATGAATCAGCAGCGCAAGGTCATTTATGCGCGCCGCGATCAGATTCTCGAAGGCCTCGATCTGAAGTCTGCTGCCATGGAGTACTTGTCTGATGCCGTCGATGCTCTCATCGACACTCACTGCGTGAGCGAGGCCAACGACGAGTGGGACCTCGATGGCTTGGTCAAGGAACTGAAGACCTACTGGCCTAACGAGATCGAAGTGGCGGCGCTGGAGGCGTTTGAGGATGCCGACGACATCTTCGATCTCGTGACGGCCGACGCCACCGCGTACTACGAGAAGCGCGAGTTGGAACTGACACCGGTTGTCATGCGCGATGTCGAACGTCAGGTGATGCTGCGCATCATCGACCAGCGCTGGCGCGAGCACCTGGAGGAAATGGACTACCTGCAGGAGGGCATCAACCTGCGCGCGATGGGCCAGAAGGATCCGCTCACCGAGTGGCAGCGCGAAGGTTTCGAGATGTTCGGCTCGCTGATGAAGGGCGTCGCGCAGGATTTCGTCAAGTACGTGATGCACGTGCAGGTGATTCGCAAGGACGAACCACAGCAGATTGTGCAGAACGTGCAGCAGACCTCCAGCGACAATCAGCAGACCGACGGCATCGCCGCCGCGGCCAGCGCCCAGGCTGCCGCGCAAGGTGCGGGCGGTACCGCGCTGGCTCCGGCCCGTGCGCCACAGAAGCAGCAGACCGTCGTGAAGGACGAATTCTCCAAGACCCCTCGCAACGCCCCGTGCCCGTGTGGCAGCGGCAAGAAATTCAAGATGTGCCACGGCGCCACGCTGTGAGCCGGAATGCGTGACTTTGGAGACGACCTCAAGGACCTCCGTCGCCGACTCGGCGAGGCCGAGGGATACCTGAAGATTGCCAGCGGCCGATCGCGGCTCGCGGAACTGGAGATGGAAGTCGCCCGCCCCGATCTGTGGGACGACCAGGACTTGGCCAAAAAGATCAATGCCGAGTACTCGAACGTCAAAGGCGACCTCGACACTTTCGACGCATTGAGCCATGAACTCGACGACGTCGAGTTGTTGCACGAGATGGCGCGCGAGGTCGACGACGAGTCACAGGAAGCCGACATTGCGGCAGCGGTCCACTCGATTGGCACACAGTTGCGCCAACTCGACCTGCGCAGTCTGTTCACCGGCGAGCACGACGAGGCTGACTGCATCGTGCAGATCAACGCGAAGGATGGCGGCGTCGATGCACAGGATTGGAGCGAGATTCTGCTGCGGATGTATTCCCGTTGGGCAGAGCGACGTAAGTTCTCGCTCGAGATCGACGAGATCAGTCAGGGCACCGAGGCCGGAATCCTTTCCGCCGAGTTCACTATCACCGGTCGTTATGCGTACGGACTGATGACAGGCGAGCGTGGAACGCATCGCTTGGTTCGCATCAGTCCGTTCGATAACCAGGGCCGCCGCCAGACGAGCTTCGCATCGGTGCAGGTGTGGCCAGTAATGGACGCACCCGACGTCGAGATTAGCGACAGCGACATCGAGATGCAGGTCTTTCGCGCGAGTGGCGCGGGCGGACAGCACATCAACAAGACATCGTCGGCCGTGCGCTTGATTCATCGTCCTACAGGAATGGTGGCGAGTAGCCAGGAAGAGCGCAGTCAACTACAAAACCGCGAGAAGGCGCTGAATCGGTTGAAGGCGATGGTCGCTGCCAAGATTGAAGAAGAGCACGAAGCCGAACTGGCATCGATAGCCGGCCGCCAGGCGCAGGTCGGGTGGGGAAGCCAGATTCGGTCGTACGTCGTGCAGCCCTATCAGATGGTGAAAGACCTGCGCACGGAGGTCGAGACCAGCCAAATTGAAGCGGTTCTTGACGGCGATATCGATGAATTCATGGAGGGCTACCTGCGGTGGCGACGGCGGGAAGCCGAGTGAGTGAGCTACCGTTCATCCCGGCGGTTAGCGATACTCAGCTCGTAGTACAACTCACGGAAACACTCGCATGATTCGACTCGAGAACGTCCACAAGATCTATTCCACCGAGGTGACCGCGCTGCGCGATGCCACCTTCGAGATCGCCAAGGGCGAGTTCGTGTTCCTGGTGGGCCCCTCCGGTTCGGGCAAAAGCACATTGTTGCGCTTGATGAATCGTCAGGAGCGTCCCGAACGGGGCGCCGTAATGGTTGCCGGTCGCAACATCAACGACATGCCCGATTCGAAGATCCCATACCTGCGGCGCAACCTCGGCAACATCTTTCAGGACTACAAGCTGCTCGCGAACAAGACGGTCTTCGAGAACATTGCGTTCGCATTGGAAGTGATTGGCCGGCCGCGCCACGTCATCCGTCAGCAGGTGCCGGCCGTGCTCGATCTGGTCGGCCTCGGCGGCAAGCAGGAACGCTTTCCGCACCAACTCTCCGGTGGCGAACAACAGCGCGTGTCGATCGCGCGTGCATTCGTCAATCGCCCGCTCATTTTGCTCGCCGACGAGCCGACGGGCAACCTCGACCCGGCAACCGGCGAGGGCATCATGCGGTTGCTCGATCGCATCAATAAGACGGGAACCACTGTTGTGATGGCAACTCACGACCAGCGCATTGTGAACATGATGCGCAAGCGCGTGATTCAGCTTGATCGCGGCACAATCGTGCGCGACCAGGCGCGCGGGGTGTACGAATGATTTCCCGTATCCGGTACACGATCCGCGAAATGTGGGCGAGCCTTTCGCGGAACCTCACCCTGACCGTCGCGGCAATCATTACCTCGACGATCTCGCTGCTGCTGTTCGGTCTGACGCTGCTCATCCAGCAGGGTTTCGAGAATCAGTTAAAACTGTGGACCGGTGGCGTCGAAATGATCGTCTACGTCAAGCACGGAGCGACGCCCGATCAGATCACCTACCTAGAGGGTGCGCTGCTCAGTCAGACAAGCGTCATCCGATCGGTGGAGTTCTGCGACGAAGCTTGCTCTTCTGAAGTAGCGCGCACGTTGTTCGCTGGCGACCCAGGCGCGCTCGAGCAGTTGTTACCGGCGATACCGTCGTTCTTTAGGGTCATTCCGGTCGACCAAGACAGCAGCGAAGTGCTTCGGTCCTTGAAAGCCAGCTTCAAGATTCTTCCCAACGTTGAAGAGGTGCGCACGCCCGACGATGCGGTCGATGTGCTCAGCCAGTTGAAGGACTTCTTCGGTGTTCGCCTCTATGTGATTTCGTTTGCCTTGCTCTTCGCGTCGGCATTACTGATCTGGAACACGATTCGTACCGCCATGTTCGCGCGCCGACGCGAGATTGAGGTGATGAAGCTGGTTGGGGCCACCAACTGGTTCATCCGATTGCCGTTCATGCTCGAGGGACTGCTGCAGGGCATTGCGGGAGGCGCGCTTGGTGGTGCGATCCTGCTCTTTGTCAACAACGACTGGACGCAGGGCGTACGTGGGTTTCCCGACACATCGGGCCTTGAAGGTTTCGTCGTCACCGGCAACTATCCGATCTTTGTGTGCTTCTTGATGATCCTGGTGGGCGCGTTCGTCGGCGCTGTCGGTTCGGCCACCGCGGCCAGTCGTTTCCTCGACGTGTGATGGACTACACCCAGATCCTGTACGAGGCCGCGCGCGGTGTCGCGACCATCACCCTGAATCGGCCAGAGAAACTCAACGCGAACACCCACCGGATGAATCGCGAGCTGGTCGACGCGTTCGATGTGGTCGATGCCGACGACGACGTGCGCGTTGTCATCGTCACCGGTGCTGGTCGCGGGTTCTGCGCCGGTGCCGACCTCTCCGGCGGAGGCGAAACGTTCAGCGCTGGGGGCAGCGGCGAAGAGAGCGCAGATGGCATTCCGCGCGATGGTGGTGGGCTGGTCTCGTTGCGTATCTTCGAGTGTAAGAAGCCGGTGATCGGCGCGATCAACGGAGCAGCGGTTGGTGTCGGCGTCACCATGACGCTGCCGATGGATATCCGCTTGGCCAGCGAACACGCCAAGTTCGGCTTTGTTTTCGCGCGGCGGGGGATCGTGCCCGAGGCATGTAGTTCGTGGTTCTTGCCGCGACTGGTGGGAATCAGCCAGGCGGCCGAGTGGTGCTATTCCGGCCGGGTGTTCCCGGCGTCGGAAGCACTGGCTGGCGGTCTGGTTCGCTCGATCCACCCGGCTGACGAATTGCTGCCAGCAGCACAGGCGATTGCCGCCGACATTGTCGAGAACTCCGCTCCCGTCAGTGTCGCGCTCACCCGTCAATTGCTGTGGCGCATGCTCGGGGCTAGCCACCCGATGGAAGCTCATCGGGCTGATTCGCGCGGCATTATGGCGCAGGGGGCCAGTCCCGATGCCCGCGAAGGCGTGCTGAGCTTCCTGGAGAAGCGCCCAGCCGTGTTTCCGGGCAAGGTCAGCACGGATCTGCCAGACATTTTCCCGTTTCAGGAAAGTCCCAAGTTCTCGTAAAGGTGCTCACGTTGCGTGCCGAATGATTTGGCATGAACGGAACTGCAACAGCAACACGAATTCGTACGGGCAATGTCATCGAGATGGAAGTGGACGGTGCCGCCGTGTCGGCGCTCGTACTGCTTGCTACTGGCGATGCAGTCATCCTCGATACCTGCGATGGCAGCACTCCGGTCGTGGTGCGACTGATCGACCTCGGTCCGGTCCGCGTCTTCGACCCCCGTTGATGACTCTCGTACACTTGCCGCGTGGAAAGCGCTGCACTCTATGAATCCGCGGGCGGCATGCCCTTCTTCGAGAAGCTGGTCGATGCGTTCTACGAAGGGGTTGCGACCGACCCGCTGCTGCGACCTCTCTATCCGTCCGATCTTGCAGAGTCTCGTCGCCACCTCACCTTGTTTCTCGCGCAGTATTGGGGTGGACCACACATCTACGCCGAAGAACGTGGCCATCCACGACTACGGCTTCGCCACATGCCATTTCGTGTCGGCCCCGCGGAACGCGACCGGTGGCTCGTCCATATGGCCGCCGCCGTCGAGCGTGTAGCCGAGTCGGAATCGATTCGGACCATGCTGATGAACTACTTCGTGCCAGCTGCGGAACAGTTACGCAACGACACCGGCCTGCCGATCAGCGGCCCGACGCAACCTAAACGGCTAGAAGTCACCTAAACGGCCAGATACTGAACGGCTAGAACTGCCAGGGGAATTGGCTCCAGTCGGCTGGGCGCTTATCGACGAACGACGAGCGACCTTCCTCAGCTTCATCACTCGCGTATGCCAAGCGAGTGGCTTCACCCGCGAACACCTGTTGGCCGATCAAGCCGTCGTCGATCATGTTGAACGCGAACTTCAGCATCCGTTGTGCCGTCGGGCTCTTGCCGTTGATCTCCTTCGCCCATTGCAGCGCGGTGGACTCCAGTTCGGCGTGCGGCACCGATGCATTGACCATGCCCATACGGTGTGCGTCGTCGGCGCTGTACTCGCGCCCAAGGAAGAAAATCTCTCGCGCAAACTTCTGGCCCACCTGCCTGGCGAGATACGCGCTACCGAAGCCACCGTCGAAACTGGCGACGTCGGCATCGGTTTGCTTGAAACGCGCGTGCTCACGGCTGGCAAGCGTGAGGTCGCTCACCACGTGCAGGCTGTGGCCGCCGCCAGCCGCCCAACCGGGAACGACGCAGATGACGATCTTGGGCATGAATCGAATCAGGCGTTGCACCTCAAGGATGTGCAACCGCCCGGCTCGGTCGGCCTGAATGGTGTCGCGGGTGTCGCCAGCATGACCCTGGGCATCGTCAACTGTGTATTTGTAGCCATCGCGGCCACGAATGCGTTGATCACCGCCGCTACAAAAAGCCCAGCCGCCGTCCTTCGGTGAGGGGCCGTTGCCAGTCAGCAGGACGCAACCGACATCGGTGGTCATACGCGCGTGATCAAGTGCGGTGTACAACTGATCGACAGTCCGCGGACGGAAGGCGTTACGCACGTCGGGGCGATTGAATGCGACACGCACCGTTCCGTGCTCGGCGGAGCGGTGATACGTGATGTCGTCGAACTCGAACCCGGGGACCTCGCGCCAAGCGGCGGGGTCGAATATTTCGGAGACCATTCGCCACTTTACGTCCGGTGGTACCGTCGCCGGTATGTCGCTGGAGATCTTCGGAGTTACTGGCTTGCCCGAAATTGAGGCAGGCACAGACCTTGGTGCCGTCATCAGCAAGGTCGCAGCCGCGAACGGTGCACCGATCGTCGATGGCGACATCGTCGTCGTCACATCCAAGATCGTTTCCAAGGCGGAAGGTCGCACCGTCGAGCTGAGCTCCATCGAGGCTTCACCATTTGCGCGCGAATGGTCGGCGACTTGGGGCAAAGATGCGGCAGTCATCGAGGTCGTGTTGCGTGAGGCGAAACGCATCGTGCGCCAACTCGGGCCGGTCCTCATCACCGAGACGCATCACGGTTTCGTGTGCGCGAACAGTGGCGTCGATCAATCGTCGTCGGGTGCACACGGTCGAGCAGTGCTGCTGCCGCTGGATTCCGACTCGTCCGCGCGCGCAATCCGGGCGGCGTTGCTGGCCAATGGAGCGAATGCTGCCGTCATTGTTTCCGACACGTTTGGTCGCGCATGGCGAGAGGGCCAAACCGACATCGCAATCGGCATCGCCGGCATGCAGCCGATCCTGAGCTACATCGGCCAGGTCGATCCGCACGGCCACGAGTTCCAGGTACAGGCACTCTGCACAGCCGACGAGCTTGCCGGTGCGGCCGAACTGGTGAAAGGGAATGTCTCGCGGGTGCCCGTTGCCGTGATCCGCGGCTACTCATGGGACATCGACGACGACGCATCTATTGCCCCAGTGCTACGCGATCAAGCTCGCGATCTGTTCAGATAGCAACATGAACACTGCCGCACCAGCAACTCCTCCATCTGTGAAAGCGCCCGCCCTCGTCAGCGTGTCGCGCGTGATTGCCGCGACGCCAGAGCGCGTCTACGCACTGATCAGCGACCTCCCGCGCATGGGCGAGTGGTCGCCCGAGAACCGTGGTGGCCGATGGATGAACGGTGCCAGTGGTGCTGCGTTGCATGCCCGCTTCAAGGGTAAGAACCAAAATGGCTGGCGCCGGTGGAGCACGATAGCAACCGTCGTCAAGGCAGATCCGCCTCACGAGTTTGTGTTCAAGGTGAGCAGCCGTGGTTTCAGCGTCGCGAAATGGGGCTACGTGCTAGAACCAGTGACCGGTGGGACGAACGTTACCGAGACTTGGTACGACAATCGATCGAGCCTGTTCGCAAAAGTCAGCAGTACGGCTACCGGCATTCGCGACCGTGCAGAGTTCAACCGAATCAGTATGGAGCAGACTCTCGAACGGCTCGCGGTCGCCGCGGAGTGACGACCCTCAGATAGGCGAGTACCCGGATTGGTTAGTAGATGAAGTCCTGCACGGCCTTGACGCCCTGGTCCGGGAAGTTGATGTTCAGTCCGGTGACGCCGCTCTCTAGGAATGCCATATACGAGTCGTAGTTCTCGAGCGTTCGGTTGTTCGGCCACACCCAGATCACGTAACCGGCGGCCGACGACCTTGCGATTAGCTCGGGTGTGATGACGACGATGTCGCCGAACATCGGCGGAATCTGAAGGATGCGCATTCCCTCGGGAAGCGGTGTGCCGTCCAGAACCCAGCCCGATGTCGGCCCGAGGCTGGGCGAGAGTTCTACATCGGGGAGCAGTTCGTGGAAGGCAGCGACTGTTGCATCGTCGAACGAGGTCACGACCGATGCGTCGGCACGGCCAAGCTCGACCAGCTCGTCGGCCAGCACCTCGGCTGCCGCCAAAGCTGGCACTCCCTCGCCCTTGATCTCGATGTTCAGCGGTAGGTCGGGGAAGCGGGCGACCAGATCACGAAAGGTCGGAATCGCGAAGTCGTCGGCGCTGTAGCCCTCGGGCGCTGGTTGGTCGCCGGTGCGGATGCCGCGATACAGATACGCCTCGGCTGGCTGGTCGTCGCAGACGCCGCAGTCGGCGGTAAACCAGTACGCAGCATCGAGAACCGCGACCTCGTCGTATGTCAGCGCAGCAAGCGCGCCGCTGCCGTCGGTGGTGCGGTCGACGGTGTCGTCGTGCTGCACGATCAGCACGCCGTCGGAGGTCAACAGTACGTTCATATCGAGCATGTCGACGCCCGCAGCAACGCTCTCGGAGAATCCGAACAGCGTGCTACCCGGGAACTGGTCTTCGCCGGCGGTGTGCGCCAGCACGATCGGTCGGCCGATGTCCAGCAGCTCGTCGATCGTTTGCGGGCGAGGCGGCGGTGCCGGAATTGTTGTCGTTGGTGTGGCAGTCGTCGTTGTTTCGTCGGCAACGGTTGTTGACGCGTCACGGTCGTCGGGCGTCGACGTCGTGGATGAGTCGCCGCCATCCGAGCAAGCGGCAAGAAGTCCGACGATGGCGAGGAGCGCGGCGCGTTTCATGGCCGCATCTTCGCGTACTCCACCGCGATTTGCGCAGCCGTGGCAGCGTTGTTGCGCACCAGGGCAAGATTGGCTAGGAGGCTGCGCCCCTGTGTCCGCTCGACGATGCGAGCTAGCAGGAAGGGCGTCACGTCTTGTCCGCTGACACCGCGGCGGTCGAGTTCGGCGAGCGCTTCCTCGACAAACGCGCCGATCTCGGCGGCCGGTATCTCGTCTTCGACGGGAATTGGGTTGGCGATGCTGATGCCGGTCGTCAGCCCCAGTTCGTTCCAGGTCGCGTCCAAATAGCGCGCGAGGGCAGCGGGACCGTCTAGCCGACGCGGTGCGGGCAAGCCGCTGGTTCGGCTGTAGAAGGAGGGGAACTCGTCACTGCCGTTGACCACCACCGGAACGCCGAGAGTCTCGAGGCGCTCAAGGGTCAGCGCAATGTCGAGGATACTCTTGACGCCAGCCGACACGACCGCCACTGGCGTCGTTGCAAGCTCGGCCAGGTCGGCCGAGATATCGAAGCTGGTCGCCGCCCCACGATGGACGCCACCGATACCACCCGTCCCAAATACGCGGATATCTGACATGGCCGCTATTCGCATCGTCGCCGCGACGGTCGTCGCGCCGGTCGCGCCGGTAGCCATCAGCCACGGCAGGTCGCGCGTTGTTGCCTTGTGAACTCCGGTGCCCGTTGCCAGCCGTTCAAGCTGCGCCGGGTCGAGGCCGACGCAGCACCTGCCGTCGATCACCGCGATCGTGGCCGGCGTCGCCCCGTTGTCGCGGACGATCGCTTCAACCTCGTTGGCCAATTCGACGTTCTGGGGATACGGCATCCCGTGACTGATGATGGTGCTCTCCAACGCCACGACCGGTGTCCTGGCGGCGAGCGCGGCCGAGACTGGCTCACTAAATCGCATGTTCATTGGTCTCGTCGCTTTGCAAACTCGTCGGTCGCGGCAGTGAGGGTGCGTCGTAACACCGATTCGATAAATGCGAACTCGGGCTCGCCAGCAATGAGTGGTGGTGACAACGTGATGACGGGCTCACCACGATCGTCGGCACGGCAGATCAATCCGGCTTCGTACAGTCGCGGCGAAATGAAGTCGCGCAGTAGCCAGTTCGCTTGCTGCGGCGTGAACACACCGCGTGAATTCTGATCGGGGACTAACTCGATGGCTAGGAAATAGCCCGCACCACGTACGTCGCCGACCAACGGAATATCGCGCAACCCATCGATGAGTTGCTTGAAGCGCTTCTCGTTGGCCAAGACGTGGCCGCCCAAGTCTTCGCGCTCGAGGATGTCGACGTTGGCGTTACCCACTGCGCATGAAACTGGATGCGCTCCGTAGGTCTGCCCCTGCAGGAACGTCGGTGCGTCGTCGTCAGCATCGCGAAAGGGCGCAGCGATTCGATCGCTGACGATCACGCCGCCCAGTGGCGCATAGCCGGAGGTGACTCCCTTAGCAAAGAGGATCATGTCTGGCTGATAACCGAAACGCAGGCTGCCGAACATATGCCCGAAGCGTCCGAAGGCCGCGATTACTTCGTCGCTCACCAACAGCACGTCGTACTCGTCGCAGATCTCTCGAATGCGTTGCCAATACCCCTCTGGCGGCGTGAAGGCACCACCCGTGTTCTGCACCGGCTCCATGAAGACGGCGGCTACGGAGTCCGGGCCTTCCATCTCGATTCGCAGCGCAAGGTCGTCCGCGCAACGAAGCGTGCATGCCTCGAGGTGCATACAGTCGTGGCAGCGAAAGCGATATGGCGTCTGCACTTTGATTGCGCCCGGCATCAGCGGTTCGAACGGTGTCTTGATCGACGGCACGCCGGTAAGGCTGAGCGCGCCGATCGATGTGCCGTGATACGCGAGGTAGCGCGAGATCACCTTCGTGCGGCCGTGCTGGCCGCGCAGTTTCCAGTACTGCCGCGACAGTTTGATCGCAGTCTCCACGGCATCGCCGCCCGTCGGTGTGAAGAAGACGCGGTTCAGATCGCCGGGCGCGTACTTCGCCAGTCTGGTAGCGAGTGTGATCGCAGGTTCGTGCGCAAAACCCCACACAGGGAAGTACGCGAGCGTCTCCGCTTGCCGCCGTGCCGCCTCGGCGAGCTCAACGCGACCGTGCCCAACCTGGACAGTGAATAGTCCGGAAAGCGCATCGAGGTAGCGCTTGTCTTGGTCGTCGAACACGTAGCAGCCATCGCCACGAGCGATGATCGGAACTTCACCCTTCGCGAATGCATCAAGCCGCGTGAAATGCATCCATAGGTGGCGTTGGGCGTCGTCGGAGAGCGTCATTTACTGGCCGCGGCTGGTCTTCAGCTCGATGCCGCAACTGGTGAGCGAATAGGCGTCGACCGCCGCCATCGCGGCCTGTGTCTCCGGGGAGTCCATCGCTGCCATATCGGCTTCTGCCGCGGCCGCGGCCTCCTGGTCTGTGAACAGGCGGTTGTAGTCGTAATCAACCTTTTGGAGGGCCAGGTCGAACGCGGTAAAGCCATTGACGACGAATACCATGTCGTCGGCGATCTCAGCCGGTGCCGCAGCTGCCATCTCGCTCAGCGCGCCACGGAAGCTGGTCAGCACTGACTTCACCTCGTCGGGTACCGGGATCGCGCCGTCACCCGAGTTGAGCAGCGCCACGACGTCTTGCTGGGCCGTCGCCGTCCGCGCGACGATGCTGCAGAAGTCGGCTTCGGTCTTCTTGCCGCTGTCGCACGCAACCAACGTCGTCGACGCGAGCGAAATGCCAACTACCAATATCCACTGGCGGTTCATGGCCCCACGCTAGTCAGAGGTCATAGACCTCGGGATGCTCGAGTGGGTGATTCAACCACGAAATCATCTGACGAAGTTGCTGATAAGCAGCCAATCGTGACTCGTCGGTGGCAGCGGCTTCGGCCTCGGTGCAAACGGCATTCAGGCGTCGCGTCATAGTCGGGCCTAACTCCAGCAACCCCGAAGCGCCCTCACTCGCCCACCTCGCCAGCACGTAGCGGACGATTGCACCTTCAGGAACGTCGATGGCCGATGCCAGATTGCGAATGGTGCGCATCGGATCGGTGCGGGCGTACAGCGCAATGTCTGCCTTGAAGTTGGCGTCCTTATCGTCGTTGGTCCACGGACCCAGCCAACGAGTCAGATGGACCTGAGGTTCGTCTTCGGAGACTTTGTCGCTCACGAGACGAGGGGCAGCACTTCGTTGCGAAAGCGAGCCATCTGCTCGATGGCCTTCGTGTACGGGTCGCCGATCAGGTGAGGGAAGATGACGAGCTGCTCGACTCCTAGCTCGTCGTGGAAGTACTGCACGTGCTCGGCAACCTCCGCTGGCGACCCGACGAGGATTGTCCGCTGCTTCATCGATTCCTCCAGTGAGGGGATCAGGCCGGGCTTCGCCGGCTTGCCATCGTCGCCCATGTAACCGCGGCTCCACCCGTACGGGCCGAGGAATTTCCAGAACTCGTCGTGCCCGTTACGGGCCGTCTTCATCGCTTGCTCGTGGGTGTCTTCCACGCGAACACTCACGACCAACATCCGCTTGTCGCCGCGGGCGAGATTGCGGTGGTGATGCTGTTCGTGCAACTCGCCGTAGCGATCCCACATGCGCTTAATAAAGCTGGGGTGCTGATTCCAGAAGACGGCGCCGTGATCGACGGCTGGCACATACTCGACAGTCGGCGGGCTGGTCACGGCCTGCCAGATCTCGTACGGAAAGATCGGCCGCGGCACAAGTGTGAGGTGCTGCACGGTGGTGCCGCGATCCGGAATGCCCGGTACCGGAATCTCGAAGTACTTGCCGGAAAACGAGAAGCTTTCGGTGCTCAGCGCGCGGCGCACGATCTCCATCTGCTCCTCGAAGTACTCGCGGTTCTTCGAATCGTCGGCTGCCTGGTCCGGGTTGTCGTGTGACCCAACCGAGATATGGCGCTCGTTGAAGTGTTGAATCTCGCGGGGCACCGTGCCACGGCCGACGCCGAGGATGCCGCGCCCGCCACTGAGGTTGTGCATTGTGGCGAAGTCTTCGGCGAGGCGAATCGGGTTCCATTGCGGGACAACATTAAACATTGCGCCCAGACGAACCTTCTTGGTGTGCGCCGCGATCCACGTGTTCAGTAAGATGCCGTTTGGAATCACTTCGTAGCCCTCATGCTGGAAGTGGTGCTCGGTTGTCCAGAAACTGTCGTACCCGAGCTCATCTGCGGCGACGGCGGCTTGCACGTACTTCAGTGTCGCATCCCAGCACGCGGCGCTGTCGAAGCGACGGTCCATCGGATTTGGTGTGCCGGCGCCGGCATCGGTCATCTCGACGCCGCCGAAGAAGAACGCTCCAAGTTTCATTTCGTCACCGTAGCAAGGCGCTTTGACTTGTAGCTTGGCTCGGTGCTCCTAGGCATCGACACCGGTGGTACGTACACCGATGCTGTCATTTATGACGAGGATCGCCGCTGCGTCGTTGCGAAGGCGAAATCGCCGACCACGCATCACGATCTGTCGATCGGCATCAGCGGCGCGATCGACGCCGTGCTGCACGGTGCATCGGTCGCGGCCGCCGACATCGAGCTGGTCTCACTATCGACGACGCTGGCGACCAATGCTTTAGTAGAGGGCAAGGGACGGCCCGTCTGCGCAGTCATCATTGGATTCGACGGCGACGTACTCGAACGCGCAGGTCTGGGGGAGGCGCTCGGCAACGACCCTGCGATCATTCTCGGCGGCGGCCACGACCCGCACGGCAATCCGATGGCAGCATTGGACGAGCGCCGACTCGTCGAGGAAGCTCGGGCAGCCGCCCCGCACGTAGAGGCATTCGCTGTCACTGCGCAGTTCAGCGTTCGCAACGCGGAGCACGAGCAGGCGGCAGCGCAGATCATTCGGTCAATCACCGACAAGCCTGTGACATTGAGTCATCACTTGTCGGCACGGTTGAACGGCCCGAAACGGGCAGTTACGGCGGTTCTGAATGCGCGGTTGATCTCGATCATCGACGGGTTGGTGCGAACAACCGAACGAACATTGGGTGAGCACGGAATCGCGGCGCCGCTCATGGTCGTACGCGGCGACGGTTCGCTGGTGTCGGCGAGCTTTGTGCGCGAGCGGCCGATCGAGACGATTCTGTCGGGTCCGGCGGCGAGTTTGGTCGGGGCAGCACACCTGACCGGCGCATCCGAAGCAATAGTCTCCGACATTGGAGGAACGACCACTGACATCGCGATACTGCGCGGCGGCTTACCAATCATCAGCGCTGACGGGGCGACTGTCGGCGGTCACCAAACAATGGTGTCCGCGGTCGCAATGCGAACGCACGGTCTGGGCGGCGACAGCCATGTTCGCCACGACGAACGTGCCGCAGGGCCCGTATTGCGACTCGGTCCCCGCAGGGTTGTGCCGTTGTGCCAACTGGCGGTCGAGCATGCGGCGCTGGTGCACGCGATGCTCAATCAGCAGCTCATCTACTCCATGCCAGGCGAGTTCGATGGGCTGATTCTGATCGCAGAGAACTACGACGACAAGTTGGCCGTCCTCGAAGGTAGTGAACGAGCAGTGCTGCAAGCAATGGGTGGTCGTGTTTGCGCCGCGTCGCCGGCTCTGGCGACACTCCAGTTGCGGCGCGTCATGGAACGACTTGTGCAGCGCGGTGTTCTCCAGTTGGCCGCGTTCACTCCGACCGATGCCGCGCATGTCCTGGGAATGCAGAACACGTACGACGTCGCGGCTGCCGGTAAAGCGGCGCAGTTGTTCGCGCGCAATCGCGATCGACTGGGTCGCGCGATCGCGCCGGACGCGATCGCGGTGTCGCAACTCGTCATCGATGCTCTGGTTCGCCGTAGCGCGGAAGCGATATTGGCGGCAGCCTTCGTCAGCGACGGCCTTCCAGCCGAGACGGTCGACCAACAAGTTGTCCAGGTTTCGTTGGATCGTGGCTTCAGTGTCGTGGCCGCAACGATGGGTCTGCAACTGCCGCTCATCGGACTCGGTGCATCTGCACCCGCGTACTATCCGCTCGTGGCGGAGCTGCTGGGCGCCGAGTCGCAGGTTCCTGCCGATGCCGATGTTGCGAATGCGATTGGCGCCGTTGTCGGCCGGGTTCGACTCTCGCGACAGTGCGTGGTGAGCGCTCCCCAGCAGGGCCAATTCCTCGTGCACGTTGAAGGTGAGACGCCGGCAATGTTCACCGATCTTGACGACGCACGTGCCTTTGCTTGCTCACACCTCAAGAGCGGGTTGGCGCTCGAGATGGATGCGGCGGGCGCGCCCGTCTTCGAGACCACCGAGACGTGGTTCGAGAACGTTGTCGATGTTGGCGGGATGGACTTGTTCGTCGAGGGTTCGCTCACCCTCATCGCCAGCGGTCGTCCGCGGCGGTCGCATTAGCTACTGCGACGCGACTGCCAACCGTCAGTCGTCAGTCGGTGTAGCGACGAACAGTGGGCTTCTTGCCCTTAATCGTTGTGCGCTTCAATGCAGCGATCACCATGTCGACGCTGCGCTCGGGAACACCAACGATTGCGAACTTTTCGGTGATCTTGATGGGTCCGATCTCGCGGCCGACAAGATCGGTTTCGTTGGCGATTGCCCCAACCAAATCGCCGGGGCGAATGCCAGCGGCGCGGCCAAGGCTGATGTAGACAAAGCCGGTTGGCCCACCATTACTGCTGGCGCCGCCAGCCTTATCGCCCGGCCTACGGCCAGGCTTGCCGCCCGGGCGTGCGCTTGGGCCGCTGTCGGGCCGCCGCTCGCGGTCGACGCGGTGGCTGATATCGGGAATTTCGGTTTCGTCGACCACATTGCCAGCTAACTCGTGGAACAGCCGAATAGTTGCCAGCGCGATGCGTTGCGGATTTCCATCGCCGCTCAAGGCGTTGAGTACTGGGTAGAAGTCGTCGAGGTCGTCGGCGGCCATCGATTCGCGGATCGAATTGACCGTCTGTGCCATTTGCGCAGCGCGTAGGTCGGTGACCGACGGAACTTTCTCGATCGTGATGGCCTGCTTGGTCAGTCGCTCGATGTTGGCGAGCAGTCGCTGTTCGCGGGGCTCGGCAAGCGTGATGGCGACACCCTCGCGGCCTGCTCGACCAACGCGACCGATGCGGTGCACGTAGCTGTCCGGTGCCGATGGCACGTCGTAGTTGACGACGTGGGTCAGCGTGTCGACATCGAGGCCGCGCGCTGCAACATCGGTCGCCACGAGCAACTCGGTTGTTCCCTCGCGTAGGCGGGCCATTACGCGGTCGCGCTGCAATTGGTCCATGCCGCCATGCAGCGCCTCTGCTCGATACCCGCGTCCGTTCATCGTTTCCGTGAGTTGATCAACCTCAACGCGGGTGCGGCAAAAGACGAGAGCCCCGCCAGGCGACTCGATGTCGAGAATTCGTCCGAGCGCGGCAGGTTTGTGATTGCGTTGCACGATGTATGCGGATTGCCGCACCTTGCCCTTGCTGGCGGTCGTGTCGCCGCGCACCACATTGATCCGTACGGGATCGGTTTGATAGCGCTTGGCGATTGAGTTGATGCGCGACGGCATGGTCGCGGAGAACAGCACCGTCTGGTGGTCGTGCGAGATCGTTTGCAGGATGCTTTCGATGTCGTCGGCGAAACCCATATCCAGCATCTCGTCGGCTTCGTCGAGCACCACTAGTCGGATGGCATCGAGTTGCAGCGAGCCGCGGCCGATGTGATCGATAATTCGACCGGGCGTACCGACCACGATGTGCACGCCGCGGTCGAGCGCCTGCAGCTGCCGGAAGATGGGCTGCCCACCGTAGACCGGCACGCACTTCGCTCCTAGGGTCTTGCCGTATCGGAAGAAGGCGGCGCTGACCTGCATCGCTAGTTCGCGGGTCGGTACCAGCACTATCGCGATCGGCTTTGATGCGGCGCGGCCGTCGATGAGCTGCAGCGCCGGCAGTGCGAAGGCGGCAGTCTTGCCTGTGCCGGTTGCCGCCTGACCGAGTAGGTCGCGCCCAGCCATCAGTAGCGGGATGGTCTCGCGCTGGATGGGAGTTGGCTCCTCGTAGCCCAGTTCATCGAGGGCGGCCAGCAATTCCGGTCGTAGGCCGAGGGCTGCGAATCCGTCGAGGCTTGGCACGGGATCGCTTGGTGCGGCAACGACTGGCGCCGGAGTTTCTTCGTTCACGTCGTGCAACGGTACCGAACTATGCCTCGTAATGGGCGAACGACCGTTGCGCCCGCTTCCGTGCCCGCTGGTCGAGTTCCGGGTGCAGCGCTGAAAGGGCAGCGCAGTACTTGCTGAACGTGAGTGGTCGAATGGAGTGCCGGTGCAGGAGACGCACGGTCGGGCAGCACCAAGTCAGGCTCTTCACCTCGACGACGATGCCATTGCCCACCGGGGTCGCGGTACCGCAGTCGGCCGTGGCCACGACACCGCTGTCGATGGTCAGTCGCTCGCCGCTCACCGGGTTGAACATCGTTCGCCGGGTGTAGTCCAGTCCGACGGTGTATTTCAACGGAGTCTGGGGGCGCTGGCCGTACGCGTCGAGCAGCGTGTCGGAGAGCCATTGCCGCTCGCCGATAGTCAGCTCGGTACCGAACGCAACGGTCCGCTGGATGCGACGCTTGTCAGTGCCGCCACGCCCTGACTTCAACTTGACCTCCAGCATCTCGTCTGGGTCGCTGCCGTAGCGACGAGTGCGAACCTTGTAACGAAGCCGACGACCCTGGACATGATCGCGAAACAAACCGAAATCCTGGTCGTCGTAATAGGCGGACTGATACTCGGTCGACCGTTTGTGGTTGACCTCGAGTACTCGCCAATTGGGGTCGAGTAGCTCGAGTAATTCGACGGCTGTCTCGGCGGTGAGCACATACTTCGTGTCGTAGCGCTCCTGCAGATCGCCCGCCAACCGCAACGTATCGAGGTCGGTCGTGGGTCGGTTGAGGAGCGCTTCGTCGATCACTGTCGTCATGTCGCTAACTCGCGCTATTGCTTTCGTGGGCCGGTCTGAACGTCGAGGCGCATAGTTTCGCGCACGAAGTCGATCTCGCGAACCTGCGTTGACAAAACCGGTCGGGTCAACAGCTGTTCGAGGTAGAGCGACAGGGCCGCATCGTCGTGGATGACGCGATCGAGTTCGATGCGGACCTTCGTATAACGGGTCGCCTGGTTGAATCGTTGGTTGTCGACGATGAACATCGTCGCGATGAGGAACAGCGAGAAGATCCCCTTGAGCTGGAACTCCATGCCCGGCAACCCGGCCATCAGGCCCAGAACGAGTGCCACCATCGTGTACCCGATTTCGACCTGCGACGCTTCTTCAGATCGCAGGCGAACGATGGACAGCACCGCGAACAGCCCGAAACCGACGCCCACATTGATGGGGCTAGACGCGCCGAGAGCCGCCGAAACCGTGAACAGACAGACGTTGAACGCGACCAGACCAACGACGTGATCCCATCGCCGATGACGCCGGAAGTAGACCAGGTAGACGAGCACGAACAATGCGACGACATCAAGCCCCACATCGCGCAGCAACTCGCCGACATTCAAACCAAGCATCTCTTCCTCCCGGGCCGCGAGTCTAACTGTGCACCCCTTGTGTTACCGTGCCCTGGCTTTCGGGGACCGACGCCTTCGAGAGCACGACACGGAGAGAATCAATGCAACGTCCGACGAAAACACGCGCAGTTCTCGTGCTTGTCGGTCTGCTCACCGCAGCGTGCTCGAGTGGCAACTCGGCCAGCGATTCCACTGACTCGGTAGTTGAGAACACGAACGATGGTGTCAGCGGGACACCAGCGACACTCTCGCCGGAAGACCTGATCGAGGGTGCCGATGTTCGATTTAGCGAGATTCATTATCACGCGACCGCCGGTCACGACGAGGACGAGTTCATCGAGCTGGTCAACGCGGGAGACGAACCGGTTCAACTGCAGGAGTGGTGCATCAACGGCATCAAGTTCTGCTTCGTGGAGGCCATAACGCTCGAAGCCGGTGCGTTTTTGGTGTTACGCCAACCGGAGTATGAGGGCAAGCTGTCCAACAAATCGGACCGGCTGCGGCTGGTCGATCCGCTCGATCAAATCCGCGACGAACTGACCTACGAAGACGGCCCACCGTGGCCGGAGTTCGCAGATGGTGCTGGCCAATCGTTACAGCGCATCGACTTCTTGGGCGACGCGAATGATCCGGCGTCGTGGATCGCGGCCGAGCCGACCCCCGGAGCGGCGAACCAAGATGTGCCGACCGAGCTTGCCGGCAACGTCGTATTCACCGAGGTGAACTACCACAACGTCGACGACGACCCAGCTGCCACCTTTCTCGAATTGCTCAATACCACCACGGCGGCAATCGACCTCAACGGGTGGTGCATTGAAGGCATCGGGTTCTGCTGGAGCGCGGCTACGCCGATTGCACCAGCCAGCGTCGTCGTGCTGCAGGGTGCCTACGACGCAACGGACCTGTCTCGCTCCAAAGATCGGCTGCGTCTGCTCGATCCGGCCGGGATAGTGAACGACGTCTTGCGTTACGGCGACTCGGGTCAGTGGCCGGCGCTCGCCGACGGCTTCGGGCAGTCGTTGCAGCGACTCAACCCGGCGCTGGCCGGGCTCGCGCCCGGTAACTGGATCTCGGCCGAACCGAATCCGGGTAGCTATGTCGCGGCGACGTCTGGCGCCCTGATGCCGATCTTCCACAAGGTCGACTTCGAACTCTCACCAGCACCGGGTACCGACCTCCAGATCACCTCGCTTGTCACCGACGCCGACTCGGTGTCGTTGGCCTACGTGATCGATTTCGGCGACGAGGTTGTTGTGCCCGCGGAGGTTGCTGACGGGGTGGTATCGGTCACTGTGCCTGGTCAGGCCGCGGGCGCGCTGGTTCGCTTCCGCCTCATCGGTACCGGCGCGGGAGGCGAAGGAAGTTGGCCGCGCCAAGGCGATGGTGCGAAGTACGGCGGGACTGTGGTGCTCAGCGGACCCGCTGAACCCTCGGCGCTTCCCCGATTCCAGATGTTCATGCCCGACGATGTGTACGCGCAGGCAAGTCGCGACACCTCGCTGCACGGCGACGAGGGCTATACCGTGGTGTTTGCCTTCGAGGGCGAGATCTACGACAACTCGACGATTCGGATCAAGGGCAATCAGGCACGCACCAACAACAAGAAGAAGTGGAAGGTGATGCTGCCCGCCGGCCACGACTGGGATGCGAGCAATCGCCTCACCTCGCCGGTCGATCAGTTCGATCTTCTCCCAGGAGCGACCGACAAGTCATATTCGCGCGAGTTGCTGACAGCCGATCTGCAAGCAATGTCCGGTGGCTACGCGCAACAGGCATTCCCGATGCGTGTCGAGCGCAACAACAGCTTCTTTGGCCTCTACATTTTCGGCGAATCGCTGGATGGCGATTGGCGCGACGAGTATCAGTTCTCGGACCGCACGCTCGTGTACAAGGGCGAGCAGCTTGCGAAGTTGAAGTCCAAGGATCTTTCATATGGTCAAGAAACGTTCCGCAAGTACTACGAGCGTTACACCATGACGTACGTGGACGACAACGATCAGCAGCTTCGCGACCTGATCTCTACGTTGAACACGTTGAAAGGCGACGAACTCGCTGCGTTCACATATCAGCACATCGATATCCCGCAGGTGGTCGAAGCCCTGGCGACGATGAGAGTCGCGCAGCACAGCGAATGGCAGCACAAGAACTATTTCGTGATGTACGACCCACAGGACGAGAAGTGGCGGTTGATTCCGATCGACTTCGACCTCAACTTCGGCCATTGGTATCACTCGCCGTGCAATGCAAAGTGTGACGAGACACGAGTGCTCGATTGGCCCAGCTACCCCGACGACAATCGACTCGCTGGCGCGCTGCTGAACAACGATGTGTTCGAATCGATGGTCGATCGGCGCACCAAGACCCTGGCCGACGCGTTTCTCGCCCCGGGTGTCATCGAGAATCGCCTTGCTGAACTGTTGGAGTTGATGGCCCCCGACGCGGCTCTCGATGCCGCTGCTTGGGGGCAATACGGCAATCGGCAATCGATGGCTCAAGCGCAGACGATTTTGCTCGAGCAGTACGTGATTCCTCAACGTGGTCGCTTCGTCGATGGCGATCGCTACCTGCCTCCGCGGCAAGAAGGGACGCCCGACATAGTCGCGACAGCGGTTTCGGTGGATGCTGATGGGCTGGTGCTCTCGGCGACGCTGACGAACAACAACGCTGTCGCCGTCGACGTCTCGGGTCGAACGTTCGACGACATCGCCGTGTTGCTGCCAGCCGGAGTTGTGATTCCTGCGGGTGCAACGATCCTGCTCGTCTTCGACCGAGTGCCCGTCGGGCCGCAGGCGACACCGCAACTGGTGGTCATGGCGAGCAGGGTTGTACCAGCGGAGTGACGGTAGACCGTCCCTACATCTTGATGCGGGCGTTGGTCGGGTCGTACAGCGGGCGCAGCGACACCGTCGCCGGGTACTGCTGATCAACGATCTCTACCGTCCACGAGCCGGTGGCAATCCAATCCGGCGTGACCGGCGCGCCGCCCGCGTTCACCATCGCTAGTCCGACTGCGCCCCCGAGCGTGTGACCGTAGGACGCGGCACGTAGATAGCCGACTGGTTGTCCATCGCGGCGGACGACCTCGGCGTGAAACATCAGCGGTTCTGGATCGAGTACCAGCACCTGCACCAAACGTTCGGTGAGCGGACCGGTGGCCTTCCGTGCGATCACGGCGTCGCGCCCGACGAAGCCCCCCGGCTTATCAAGGGCAAGCGCGAAGCCGAACCCGGCTTCCAGTGGGCCGTCGGTGTTGTCGATGTCGTGGCCGTAGTCGCGGTAGCCCTTCTCCATACGCAGGCTGGCAAGCGCCTTCAATCCCGCGTGACGCAAGCCGTACGCGGCACCAGTGTCGATCAGACGGTCGTACACATGCACTGCTTGCTCACTGGCGACGTACAGCTCGTAGCCAAGCTCGCCGAGGTACGTGATGCGAATACATAGTGCCCGCCCGAAACCGATGTCGATCTCGCGTGCGGCTCGAAACGGGAAGGCATCGTTCGACATGTCGACAGTCGTCAACAGTTGCACCACCTCGCGCGAACGTGGCCCCTGCACGTTGATCTGGGCATAACCGCCAGTGACGTCGGTGACGATGGCGTGTGCATCGCCGAAATGGCGCCGCATCTGCGACTCGACATGTCGATGGCCGGTGTCGGTTGCGACGACTAAGAAGTCGTCGCCATCGTCGGATGAGGTCGGCAGCTTCGTCACGGTGAGGTCGGCTTCGAGCGTGCCTCGCTCGTTCAACCATTGCGTATACGTGATCTCGCCGACGTTGCCATTCACAGAGTTGCCCGACAACGAGTCGAGCAATCTTCCGGAATCGCGGCCCAGCACGCGGAACTTCGACATGAAGCTCATGTCCATCACGATCACGCCCTCGCGGCAGGCCCGATGTTCCTCCTCCCACGTCTTCCAGAAAGATGGCCGCTTCCACGACAGCGGCCCAGGGTCGGCGACTTCACCGGGGCCGGCGTACCAATCGGCACCCTCCCAGCCGCTGACATCTTTGAAGTGCGCGCCATGGGCAAGCAATCGACCGTGCAACGGCGAGATCTTCGCGTTGCGCGCAGTCAGCAAGGATCGATCAGGGAAGTGGGTTTGGTACACCATGCCCAGCGACTCGACGGTGCGCGTGCGGCGGTAGTCGGGGTTGGCCTGATAAGGGTGCAGTCGGGCGGGATGCATGGCGGTGATGTCGACGCACGGATCGCCGTCGACGATCCAGTGCGCGACCAAGCGGCCGATGCCGCCGCCCGTCAAGATGCCGATCGAGTTGAGCCCGGCGGCGATGAAGTAGTTCCGCACTTCGGGCGCCGGCCCGACAATCGGGCTCAGGTCGGGCGTGAAGCTCTCGGGGCCGCAGAAGAAGGTACGAATTCCGGTCTCCAACGACCTCGGCACTCGGCTCATGGCAGCTTCCACGTACGGACCCATGCGATCCCAGTCGGGTTGCAATGTCGTGAACGACGTGTCGTGGGGGATTCCTTCCACTTTCCACGGAGCGCACACTTTCTCGAACAGGCCGATCATCAAGCCACCGACTTCTTCGCGGTAGTAGCCGTAGTTGGCCGGATCTTCGATCACCGGCCACGACGCATCGATGCCTTCCATCTGCTCGGTGATCAGGTAGTAGTGCTCGGCGGCCTGGAGCGGAATCGAGACACCTGATCGTTCACCCAGCTGCCGCGCCCACATGCCAGCGGCGTTGACCACGTATTCGCACTCGATCGTGCCACTGTCGGTGCCGTTATCGACGACAACCGCGTGCACCGAACCGTTGCGCAACTCGACGTCGGTCACGCTGGCGCCCTGAATAATGGTGACGCCCAGCTGGCGTGCACCGCGAGCCATCGACATCGTGACGTCCACAGGGTTGACGCGGCCGTCTTCGGCTACGTAAAAGCCAGCAAGCAGATCGTCGGTACGCGCGAGCGGAAACAGGCCCGCGACTTCCTTCGGCGAGATCTCGTGCACGTCGACCCCGCAATAGCGGTTGAATGCCGACGTACGTCGGAACTCCTCCAGGCGTCCCTCATCGCTGGCGAGCTCGATGAACCCGTTTGCCACAAACCCGGTGGCTAAGCCAGTTTCGGTCTCGAGCCGCGCGTAGAGATCACGTGTGTACATCCGCAGCTCGGTTGAGGTCGCGGACGTCGAACCGATTGTCTCCATCAGGCCCGCTGCATGCCATGTCGTTCCGGAGGTGAGTTGGTCACGCTCGATAAGGACCGTGTCGGCCCAGCCGAGATGGCCGAGGTGATACGCAATCGATGTTCCGATTACGCCACCTCCGATAATGACGACGCGCGCTCGCGCAGGTAATGCCTGGCTCATAGCGCCCCATTGAAGCATGCGTGGTGCTGGCGGCCAGCCTTCGAGGCGTTTTGGAATAGGGTGGCGAAATGAAGGAACTCATCTATCACCGCATGCTGTTGCCGGCCGTCGCGCAAAATGCCGATCGGCCGTGCGCCACTAACTCGGGTACGGGAGTCACCACGACGTTCTCCGAGCACCTCGATCGCGTCGGTCGCACGATTGGCGGGCTGCAAAGCCTTGGAGTCGGCCGCGGCGACCGGTTCGCGATCATGACGCTGAACTCGCTCGAGTACCTCGAGCTGTACCACGCGGCCTTTCTCGGTGGCGGCGTGGTCAACCCGCTGAACCTTCGATTCGCGCCGAAGGAGTTGGCCTACGTGCTTCGCGACTCGGGCACCAAGGTCTGTTTCGTCGACGCGATCTTCGCCAAGCTGATCGACTCTGTGAAGGAAGACGCCGGGCTCGATCACATCGTGTTAATCGGCGGCGGCGACGTGCCGCACACGGTGGCTCACAGCGATCTTCTGTCCGCGGCGAAGTCGGTGATTCCCGACGAGGGCGAGGAGTCGGATCCGGTCGTGCTGATGTACACCGGCGGCACAACGGGTTCGCCGAAGGGCGTGCTGCTGGATCAGCGTTCGGAAATCCTGAACGCTTATCACGTGATGATGCGGTTGCAGTTCGGCCGCGACTCCACAAACCTGATTCAGACCCCGATGTTCCATGCGGCCTCGATGTTTAGCGTCCTTGGCGGTCCGGCGCAGGGCGCTCACACTGTCATCCTGCCAATGTTCGATCCCGCAGCCGTTCCGAAGGTCGTCAAGGCGTATCAGCCGACGATCACAGTGATGGTGCCGACCATGATCGGTATGACATTGGCGCACCCGGACTTCACGCCGGATGGTCTTGGTGGCTTCACCGATCTTGTCTACGGCGCGTCGCCGATGCCACAAGCGCTGCTCGAGAAACTGTTGGCGCTGTACCCCGACACCGATATCTGGCAGGGCTATGGCATGACCGAGAGTTCGAGCGTCCTCGCGCTCCTTGGCCCCGACGAGCATCGCGCCGGCGGAAAGTATCTGCGCGCGGCCGGGCGACCCTTGCTCGGTATCGTGTTGTCGATTCAGGATGAAGAAGGCAACATGCTGCCGAACGGCGAGCCGGGCGAGGTGTGTGCCCGCGCCGGCAACTTCATGATCGAGTACTGGAACAAACCGGAAGCTACAGCCGAGGTGTTCCGCGACGGGTGGTATCACACCGGCGACGCCGGTTACCTCGACGACGACGGCTACCTATACCTGGTCGATCGCGTGAAGGACATGATCGTTACCGGCGGCGAGAACGTCTACTCGACCGAGGTTGAAAACGCGGTCGCGTCGCATCCGTCGGTGCTGCAGGTAGCGGTCATCGGCATCCCGAGCGAACAATGGGGCGAAGCTGTGTTGGCCATTGTCGTCCTCAAAGAAGGTGCGACGGCAACACAGGACGAGATCATCACGCATTGTCGTGAATGGATCGCCGGTTACAAACTTCCCAAGAGCGTCGAGTTCCGCGCCGAGCCCTTGCCCCTGTCGGGAGCGATGAAGGTCTTGAAGAAGGACCTGCGTGCCCCCTATTGGGAAGGGCACGAGCGCAAGGTCAACTGACAATGCCCCAATCGAGATGAGGGATTGGTTGGTCGCGGCCGACGACCGCACCGGCGCGTTTGAGGTTGCGGCGCTCTTCGCGCAGATCATTGGAACCGTGACGGTGACCGCGGGCGAAGCGCCAACCGGAAGTGGCGTAGTCGATATCGGCTCTCGTGCCATGGCTGCGGCGGACGCCGCGACAGCAGCCGCCGCAGTCGATGCGTCGGCATCTGCCTGGTCGGCGCACAAGATCGATTCGACGCTGCGCGGCAACTGGGCCGCCGAGCTCATGGCGCGCCAACGCGCGACTGGTCAGCGAGTCGTGTTGCTGCCGGGCTGGCCCGAGATGGGGCGAACGTGCGTGGGGGGAGTGGTGTACGCCGATGGGGTCGCAGTGGGCAACGTGCGTGATCACCTTCCGGAAGTTGAACTGCTCGCCGACGCTGACGCGTTGCGCAGCTGGCTTGAAGGGAAGGGCTCGACGGCCGCGTGCGATGTACCCAACGAAGAAGCGATGCACGCGGCAGCGAAGGTGCTCGCGGACCACGATGTGTTGGTTGCTGGACCAGCTGGCTCGCTCGGCGCTGTTTTCGCGGCAAGGCACGCAACCCGGCGGCCGACCCGCATGGAACGTGTCGTTGCGCCGGTACTTGTTGTGTGTGGCAGCGCACATCCCGTTGCGCACGAGCAGATTCGACAACTGCGGGCGTCGTTACCCGACGTCGAGATCATCGCGACGGAGTCACCCGACGGCGAGCTCCAGCCCGATGCAGCCGCGGCATTGGCTGCGCACGCACGAGCGCGAATCGACGAACTGCGACCTCGAACTGTCGTCATTATCGGCGGCGAGACTGCTGCGGCCGTGCTCGGCGACACTCCGCGAACCGTGTCGGGTTTCGCAGCTGTCGGCATGCCGTACAGCCGCGACACGACGGGTCGAGGCCCGCCTGTGGTCACTAAAGCTGGCAGTTTCGGCGGGCCAGATGCGCTCGTCGACCTGCTACGCGGTGAAAATGGCTGACATGGGTGCCCCGCTGGCCATCACGATGGGCGATGCGTCAGGAGTCGGGCCCGAGATCGTGCTCCGTTGCTTTGCGGCGGGTGGCCTCAACAACGACACGTCCTTCAGCAACATTGTCGTGTACGGCGACGAGGCAATTCTTCGTCATGGTGCTGAGCTTCTCAATCTTGATATCGACTGGGATCGCCTGCCAATCGTCGATCACCATCTGCTGACGGCTGACGGTCATCGGCCAGGGCAACTCGACGCCGCGAGCGGCGCGGCCGCTCGCACATATGTCGAGCGGGCGACACTCGATGCTCTCGCGGGCAAAGTCGCAGGCGTCGTCACGATGCCGATGAACAAGGAGGCGACGCAGCTGACCGACCCCGGATTCGTCGGCCACACCGAATTCATCGCCGGATTATGTGGAGCGCAGAAGGTAACGATGATGCTGACCAATGGCCCCCTCGCCGTCACTCATGTCAGCACGCACTGCTCGCTCTACGAAGCAATTCAACGTGTGCGGGCCGATCGGGTCCTGGACGTCATTGGGCTCACGAACGATGTGCTGCGCCGCTTCATCCAGCGGCCGCGGATTGCGGTGTGCGGCCTCAACCCTCACGCTGGCGAGCATGGCCTGTTCGGCAGTGAGGACATCGAGCACGTCGCGCCAGCGATCGAAGCAGCGGTTGCTGATGGGATCGAGGCCACCGGTCCGCACCCGGCCGACACCGTCTTCTATCAAGCAGTTCACCGCGGACGCTACGACGCGATCGTGTGTATGTATCACGACCAAGGCCATGCGCCGATGAAGCTGCTGGCGTTTGACACCGCGGTGAACGTCACGCTCGGCCTGCCGATCGTGCGCACTTCAGTCGATCACGGCACCGCGTTCGATATTGCATGGACCGGGCAAGCGTTTACGAGCTCCGTGCAGCATGCGGTCGACTACGCCCGCAAGCTGATTAGTCGTCGCTGATGACGTCTCCGTCGGCTACCTCGACGGGCCTACGCAGACGAAGGCGACCCTCGAGTGTTTGCATTCCGCTGAGCGTTGACAGGGTCAGGACTGTTCCTGCCGCAGCAAGGATTGGTGCGCCGGCGCCAGCAGCCATCCCGATACCGGCGACCAGCACCACTGTTGCCGCGCTGGTCAGCCCATATGGGCCGCGCGCTCGCTTCTGTGTGTAGATCATGCCGCCGCCGATGAAACCGATTCCGGTGACGACCGCATGCATCATGCGTGCCGGGTCGCCGGTTGCGTAGTAGCGGTAGACGAGTTCGCCCAACCCAACAGCGAGGGCGGCGGAGGCGGCGATGAGCATGTGCGTGCGGATGCCGGCGCTCTTTCCTTTATTGCCGCGTTCGAAACCGATGCTGCCGCCAAGTACGGCGGCGAGGCCGACGCGGGCGACCAACCATGCCTGATCGGCGACTGAGAAACTCGAGAAGGTCACTCAGTGGGCTCGCACACTGCGTTGGATCCATTGACCCCAACGCCAACACGATCGCCGAGAGTCAGCGTGTCGGCGCCACCTTGGCCAACATCGATGCTCACTAGCTGGTCGATGACGTCGAGCCGAACCCCGACGAGGGTGCTGGCGCCTTGGAAGGTGATCGACGTGACCGTGCCGGGAAGACCATCGGTCGCGAGCATCAGATCTTCCGGACGAACGAGAAGCGAAATTGAGGAACCCTTCCCCATGCCTTTGGCGGCCGGAATGGCGATGCGAGTTCCGTTGACATTCGCCTCAGTTGCGCCGCTGATTGTCGCGGGTAGCACATTCATTGTGCCCACAAAGCGAGCGACGAAGGCGGTGGCTGGCTTGCGATACACCTCGGTAGGAGTTCCAAGTTGCTCAATGTGACCGTTCGACATCACGCAGATGCGGTCGCTGATAGCGAGCGCTTCCTCTTGGTCGTGCGTCACGAACAAGGTCGTGATTCCCACTTCGGTTTGAATGCGGCGGATCTCGTCGCGCAGCGTCGTGCGCACCTTGGCGTCGAGCGCGCTGAGCGGCTCGTCGAGCAGCAACACTCGCGGTCGAACTGCCAACGCACGAGCTAGTGCCACACGTTGCTGCTGCCCGCCGGACAGCTGATGCGCGTAGCGACTACCGAGCGCCGTGAGTTGAACGAGCTCGAGAACTTCCGCCACCCGTCGTTCCCGCTCGACTTTGTCGAGGCGCCGCGTGCGCAATCCGTATTCGACGTTGCCGGTGACGGTGAGATTGGGAAACAGGCTGTAACTCTGGAACACCATTCCCATGTTGCGTTTGTGCGGGGGCATCTTGCTGATATCGGCGCCCTCGACCAGAATCTTTCCGCTGTCTGCACGCTCGAACCCGGCGGCGATGCGTAACCCGGTCGTCTTGCCGCATCCACTGGGGCCGAGCAACGTGACGAGCTCGCCCTGCTGCAGATCGAGGTCGAAGCCTTCCAGCGCGACGTTAGAGCCGAACGTCTTACGGACGGCCTCGAATGTGAGTGCACTCATTGAAGTTAAATTCCTGTCACTAGAAACGGGTTACGGTTGCGGCCTTGCGGCTCTTTGAACGCGTCGCCACGGTCATCAAGCCGAGCAGGGCAGTGGTTGCGAGGAGCGTGAGGAGCGCTAACCCGACACCGCCTTGAGCGTCGCGACTGAAGTACTCGAAGCTGAAGGTCGCAAAGGTGTTCTTGGCCAAACTCGAAGCGATGGTGAACTCGCCGAGCACGACTGTCGCGGTCAGGAACGCCGACGACAGCAAGCTGGAAGCCATGTTCGGCAGTAACGCCTTGCGCAACGTTGTTGCCCAGCTTCCGCCGAGGCTGCGCGACGCGTCGACCAGGGTACGCACGTCGATCGCCTTGATGCCAGCATCGATTGCGCGATAGGTGAACGGCATTGCCATCACCACGTAGAACGGCGCCAGTGAGAAGTCGCTGTTCAAGAACCAGCGCGCATTCGGTCGAAAGAACGCAGCTACTCCGGCTACCAGCGCAATGGGCGGAACGACATACGGCAACACGGTCAGGAACTCAACCAGCGCACGCGCCTTCGGAAGCCGCAAGTGCACGAAGAGTGCGGTCGGAACGAGTAACGCCATCGTGATCAGCACAGTCACGAGTGCAAGTTTCAGACTCAACGCCAGCGTCGGCCAGAAGAATTCCTCGTCGAAGGCGCGTCGAACACCTTCGAGAGACCACTTCTTGAACCATGTGTGGCGATCAAGCAGGATCGTCGGAACCTTGTGAAACGCTGCCCGAGCAGTCGAGAGAATCGGCGCGATAAAGAACACCGCTGCTGCAAGCAACACCAGCGATGGCCCGATACGGCCGAGATAGGCCTTTATGCGGCTGCTGATTGCTGCCACCTTTCCGCTCGCTTACGCAGCACTAGGTAGCCGCCCATCGAGACGGCCATGAACAAGATCATCCAGGTCGCCAGCGCGAAGGGCGCTGGTGAACGACCGGTCACGTCGCCACGTAGAAAGAAACTGATCTTGATCGGTACCAGGTTCGACTGCGTGTTGAGTGCATAGGCCGTCGCATACGCGCTGTACGCATTTGCAAACAGCAACAGGAAGCCACCAAGCATCGACGGTGCCAGCACCGGCAGTCCAACTCGGCGCCAGTAGGTGAAGGTCGTGCCACCCAAGTTTGCCGACGCCTCGCGCCACGAGGCTTTCAGGCCATCGATGGCCGGCAGAGTGACGAGCACCATCAGCGGAATTTGGAAATACATGTAGACCAAGACAACACCGGAGAAGTCGTTGATGCTGAACCACGACTTGTACGGGTCCCACCCGTTGTCGGTGAGGATCTTGGTGCCGAGTCCTTGACGACCGAGGAGTGTCAGGAACAAGAAGGCGAGAATGATTCCGCCCATGTTGGCTGCAACGCCGCTAAAGGCGGAGACGAGTGAGCGCAACCACTTGGGTCGTTTGGCAGTGGCAGCCGCGTAAGCGAGCGTGGTGCCGAAGATCACGCCGAGGAACGCGGTGATCAGCGAGATCTTGAGTGAGTTCCAAAAGGCAGCGCCCTCCATGGAGATCGCGTCGGTGAATCCCTTGGTCGTGTAGGAGTGGTTGTTGTCCAGGAATGCTTTGCGAATGACGCCAAGCGTGGGAAGCACCAAGAAGATCGCCAAGAAGGCGAGAAATGGCAACAATCCGAGCCAGGCCCAGCCGCGCCGCTCACGCGACGCGACTGGACCGTTGGCAATCGGATTTGGAACCGTATTCGACAAGGCTTTTTGCCTCAGACGTCCGCAACCATCGGACCCCAGTTGGCCAGAAGAAGGTCGTTGGCTGCAGTGCTCTGCGCCGGCGTGAGGAACACGACGTCCGCGAGGAGGTCGGCCGGCGGCAGGTTTGCCTTATCGGCTTCGCTGATCAGACCAGCAGCATCGACAGCTCCGTAACGAGCTGGCATGCCGCCACCCTGCAGATAGGCGAGAGCGCCCTCGTTGGAGAGGATGTGCTCGACCCACAGCTTGGCGCAAGCCTGGTGCGGTGAACCGGCGACAACGCCCTGCGCGTACGGCGCACCGTAAGCGGCGTCAGTCGGGAAGTTGATCTCAACAGTGAACCCGGCGTCTGCGACAGCAGCAGCCAAGCCCGGGTAGTTGTAGCTCCAGTCGAGCGCAATCGGTGTCTCGCCCGAGATAACCGTGGCCTGCGTGACCTCGGTCGGGATGAGGTTGCCGGAAGCCTTCAGGTCTGCGAAGAACTGAATGCCGGGCATGATGTCGTCGGCGGAACCACCGTTGGCGATTGATGCGGCCATCACAGCGGCGAGCGCCGAACCAGATGAACGCGGGTCACCGTTGAGTGCCACCTGACCCTCGTACTCCGGCTTGGCCAGATCGGCGAAGCTCGTCGGAGCGTTAGGCACGATGGTGGTGTTAGTGCCGATCGACATGACGCCGTAGTACGCCGACACCCAGTTGCCATCGGGATCCTTCATGTTGTCCGGTACTTCGCCGATGGTCGTCGGCTCGTACGGCTGCCACAGACCCTCGTCGGCAGCAATGACTGCCTTGGCCGGGCTGACGTCGATGGCGTCGGGCATGTCGTCCTGGCCGGCGAGGTTGACGATGGCGTCAAGCTCTTCCTGCGAGGAAGCGTTCGGGTTCTGCACGGGGTACTCGACGCCCGGGTACTTCTCGCCGAATGACGCGAGAACGCCCTTGTAGTTGGCCCATTCGTCGGGAAGGGCGATCAGGTTGACCGTGGCGCCGTTGTCGAGACACTCCTGAAAGAGCGCCGCAAGCAGGTCGTCCGTAGGAGCTTCAGTGGTGTCGGATCCACCGACGGTGGTGACGGCGGCGGTGTCGTCAGGAGCCGTTGTCGATTCTGTCTTTTCGTCGTCGCCGCAGGCCACGAGCAACAAAGCCCCAACCACTACGGCACTCGCGAGCCGGCGGCTCGATGTGGAACGCATTCTCATTGGTTCTCCCCAGGTTGGTTGAATGTGGACTGCAGATTACGCAGGGCCTTGTGGCCACGACGTGTCCGTGAAACATACATGGTGTGAATCATTGGGTTGACATGTCCTGAACCGACATGTCCTGAACCGACATGTCCTGAACCGACATGTCCTTGGGGAAGGCCTGGCCGATGTGCCCTCCGGCGTAGGCGAGCGATAACGTTCTGCTGTGCTGATCGGCGCGCGCCCGGTGCAACAAGGAAACCCCAATTGGTAACCACCATGGACTACGACGCCTTCTTCTCCGGTGCAGTCGACAAATTGCGCGGCGAGCGGCGCTACAGAGTGTTCGCCGACCTCGAACGGCGTGCCGGTCGATTCCCCCACGCGATATGGCATTCGCCTGCTGGCCCGCGCGAGGTGGTCGTGTGGTGTTCCAACGACTACCTCGGAATGGGGCAGCACCCCGACGTCATCGCCGCGATGGTCGAGACTGCGACTCGAATGGGAACCGGCGCCGGGGGCACCCGGAACATCGCCGGATCTCATCACCCGATCGTTCTGCTTGAGCAAGAACTGTCCGACTTGCACGGCAAGGATGCCGCGCTGGTCTTCACCTCCGGCTACGTGTCGAATCAGACCGGGATATCGACGCTGGCCAAGCTGATGCCGAACTGCGTTGTCTTTTGCGACGCGATGAATCACAACTCGATGATCGAGGGCGCCCGCCAATCCGGAGCCACAAAGCAGATCTTTCGACACAACGATATGGACCACCTCGAGCAGCTGCTGGCGGCAGCCGACCCGAACTGTCCGAAGCTGATCGTGTTCGAAACGCTGTACTCAATGGATGGCGACGTATCACCTGTCGGCCAAATCTGCGACCTCGCCGATCGCTACGGAGCAATGACGTACGCCGACGAGGTGCACGCCGTCGGTCTGTACGGTCCACGCGGTGCGGGCATGGCTGCTCACCAAGGCGCAATGGCTCGAGTCGACGTGTTGGAAGGAACCCTGGCAAAAGCGTTCGGATGTCTCGGCGGTTACATCGCGGCCAACGCGTCGGTCATCGACGCCCTGCGCGGTTACGCACCTGGGTTCATTTTTACTACTGCGCTGCCACCCGCGATCTGTGCTGCCGCCGCAACGGCTGTGCGTCATCTGAAGGCCTCTGATGTCGAACGCGAACTGCACCAGGCCAACGTGCGGCGCGTGAAGCAGGTGCTGGGCGCGGTGGGCCTGCCGGTGATGCATAACGACACGCACATCGTGCCGGTATTTGTCGGCGATCCCGATAAATGCAAAGAAGCCACCGATCTGCTGCTCGCCGATCACGGCATCTACATCCAGCCGATCAACTACCCGACCGTGCACAAAGGCACCGAGCGCCTGCGGATTACGCCAACACCTCACCACGACAGCGCGCTGACCAGCCAGCTCGCCGATGCGTTGGTCAACGTGTGGAAGCGGTTGCAGTTGCCATTCGAACGAGTCGCGTCCTAGCGCGTCGTCGCTGGCAGCGTCCTCACGACGTCATTCCGCCGAGGCCGACTAGGCCCCTGGCCAACTCGATCTCGCCCATGTGGCGTAGCCCGTGTTGGTATATCCAGCACTCGGTGGCATCGAGCAGTGTGATCCCTTCGGGCCCGGCAACGCGGGCGCTGTAGGTGCTGGCGATCTGCGGTGGGAAGGGTCGCGGGATCACGACGCGGGTGAGTTCCGCCGGATCGAGTTGGTCGAGCCATGTTTCCGTGCGTGCGAACACCGCGCGCATGTATTCCTGAAACGCCTCGTAGTTGCCGATGCGTTGGTACACCATCTCATCGACGGTCTTGTGCTTGCCGTGGTCGTTGATCGTCATGCCGACCCGCGCCTGCCACTCGTCGTTCCAGATTGGGGGAGTGCCAGTCATCAGCATGAACGATGCGTCGATCATGTTGGTGATGTGAAACAAGCAGAACGCGATCGGCACCACGCCTTCACGCTCGAAGTGGTTGACGTGCTCGATGTCCATCGTTTCTACCGCCTGGTGGTAGAGCGAGTGCATCGCGCGCATACGGCGCTGCAGCGAATCGAGCGTTTGGTTGTCGGTCGTTGGCATGGCTACTCCCGTGCAAGTTCGGTGCGGGCCGTGGCCTGCACGTCGGCGCGATCGCGTCGGCTGTAAATTTGGAATGAGGCGCGCTCGATAACGCCGGTGAAAGGAAACGGGCCTTCGTAGTCGGAGACGACGGTGGATAAAGCGTCGCGGCCGATGTCGAGGCCAGTCGAACCCAGCATTCGCACGATCTTGGGAATCGCGGCCGACGCGAGGTCGGTTCCATCGGCACCGATGATGATCATGCCCGTCGAGTCGCTGCGCTCGAACCGAACGGTCAACGTGTGATGGCCAGCGTTGAGCGACAGAGGAGCGGTAGCGCGGAAGTGCGTGCCCAGCGCGTTGTAATCGAAGTGCAATTGATTGTCCTTGATGAACAAGCTCTGGCCAACGTTGTGGCTACCGCGGGCGTACAGCACTCCTTCAACCCGCGGCCCGTCGAACACAACGACGTCAACGGTGAGCGTCCATGGGCGACCGCCGAGCGGCGGGCACACGTCGGCCGGGATGTGCGAAATCGGCGCGAGGTAGTCGTAGAGATCGCGGGCGTGAGGCGTGGCCGGGCGCGCAGCGCCGCCGAACAGTTCGATGGTGCGATCGTCGAGCGGTAGGACACCCATTTCTCCAGCTTGGCTCCACCACAGGTCGATCATCTCCCGCAATTTCTCCGGTTGCTCGCTCGCCACGTTGTGGCACTCGGAGAAGTCGCTGTCCAGGTGGAAGAGTTCCCACTCCTCATCGTCGTACGCGTGGCCCGCTTCGTGATAGGTCGTCGCCTTCCAACCGTCAGCCCAGATGCCGCGGTGACCCATTTGTTCGAAGTACTGCACCGGACGCTGCGGGGGTGCGGCGCCATCGTCGAACGTCGCCCGCACGGACCGACCGTGCATCGGAATCTGTTCGATGCCTGCGACTGTGCTGGGCGTCGGCGCGCCGGTGATGTCCAGCACTGTCGCCGCCAGATCGATTGCGTGACAGAACTGAGTACGTACTTCGCCGCGCGCGGCTATCCCTGCTGGCCAATGCACGACCAGTGGATCGCGTACGCCACCGCCGTACGTGTTCTGTTTGTACCAGCGCAGCGGACTGTTGCCGGCCTGCGCCCAACCCCATGGGTAATTGCTGTGAGATCGCTCGGTACCGATGTCGTCGAGCCGAGTTTCGACGAGCTCGTCGATGTCCTCCCACATGGCGTTGAAGAAGCTGAACTCGTCCATCACGCCGAATGGGCCACCCTCGCGGCTGGCTCCATTGTCGCTGAGCACCATGAGCAGCGTGTTTTCGAGTTGACCTGTTCGCTCGAGAAACTCGAGAAGCCGTCCGATTTGCGCGTCGGTGTGCTCGAGCATCGCAGCGAATGCCTCTTGCAGTCGGCACGAGAACTGCTTCTGACTTGAGGTCAGCTCATTCCACGGCGGCACACCGGGGTTGCGCGGCGCCATCGTCGTACCTGGCGGGATGATTCCCATCTCTAGCTGACGTTGGAACCACCGCTCGCGCAACACGTCGTAGCCCTCGTCGAAGCGGCCGCGCCACCGCTCGAGGTACGCGTCGGGTGCCTGATGCGGTGCATGCATGGCACCGAACGCGAGATACAGGAAGAACGGGCGATCGGGCCGCACCGAGATGAGGTCGCGCATCCAGCCGCAACTCTGATCGATGAGGTCTTCGCTGATGTGATAGCCGTCGGCTGCGCTCTTGGGCGGATCGATGTGGTGGTTGTCGTGCGTCAATTCCGGATGGAACTGGTCGGTCTCACCCTGCAGGAATCCGTAGAAGCGATCGAAGCCCTTTTGTAGTGGCCAGTTGTGATGCGGGCCGGCTGCCGACGTTTCCTCCATCGGCGCGAGATGCCACTTGCCGGCCGCGTAGGTCGCGTAGCCGTGAGCGCGCAGTAGCTCGGCGATCGTTGCTGCACGGGGCGTGATGCCGCCGCGCATGTTCGGATAACCGGTGTTCCAATTGGAAATCGCGCGCATGCCGACGGCGTGATGATTGCGCCCAGATAACAGGCACGCGCGCGTCGGCGAACACAGTGCAGTGGTGTGAAAGCCGGTGTACCGCAGCCCACCGGCGGCGAGCCGATCGATGTTGGGGGTCGCCAACGTGCTGCCGTAGCAATTGAAGTGCGCGAACCCAGTGTCGTCGAGCACGATCATCACAACGTTCGGTCCACCTAGGCCAGCAGGCGGCTCGGGCCACGACGGTTCCGACTCGTGGTGCGTGCGGCCAATGCGACCCTTGAACCCTGGTTCGCTCAGCACCTGTCGTTCACGAACAGCGAGGCTATGACTTGTCAGTGAGACTGTCAACTGTTACGTTGCGCTCATGCCGGGCAATGTTCCAGGACAGGTGACGACCGTCGACTTTCACTACGACGGAATGTGCCCGTGGGCGTACCAGACCTCGATCTGGATGCGCGATGTGCGCGATCAGTTGGGGCTGACGGTCAACTGGCGGTTCTTCAGTCTCGAAGAAATCAATCGTGTCGAGGGCAAGAAGCACCCGTGGGAGCGCGAGTGGAGTTACGGATGGTCGCTGATGCGCATCGGCGCACTGCTGCGGCGCACCGACATGGCGCTGGTAGATGCGTGGTACGCCCGAACGGGTAAGGCGCTCCACGAGGAAGGCCGTAAACCGCACGACCCGGTCGTCGCTCGCGAGTTGATGGCCGAGATTGGTCTCGACCCCGGCCTCGTCGACACGGCGATCGCCGATCCGACGACTCACGACGAGGTGCGCGCCGAGCACGACACAGTTGTAGCGGCTGGCGGGTACGGCGTGCCGACGTTAATTTTCCCCGACGGCCAAACCCTGTTCGGGCCGGTTCTGCTCGACCCGCCGACCGGCGAAGCTGCGCTGCGGCTGTGGAATGCGGTGACCACATGGTTGGAGTTCCCGCACCTGTACGAGATGCAGCGACCGAAGCTAGCCACCGACAATGAGGCGATCCTGCGGGCATTTACGCCATACATCGAAGGGCGCGATTGGGCGAGCGTCAATAGGGGAGAAGTCATCAACATCGCACGTCCCCCGGCGGATCCATCGTGACGATCACCACGACACGGTCAGCTGCGGAAATTGTTGATGAACCAGATGGTCGCCATGCGATCCGCGAGCGCAATCGGCTGGCAGTTGTCGACGCAATGCTCGCGTTGTACGCCAGCGGCACCCTCGACCCGTCAAGCGATCAGATTGCAGAGCGCGCTGGGCTGTCGCCTCGTTCGTTGTTCCGCTACTTCGACGACATCGACGATCTGGTGCGCGTTGCTGTTGCCCGTCATCACGATCGCGTCGTTCCACTTGCGGAACTCGATACGACCACCTCGGCACCACTTGCCGACCGCGTGCAGCGACTCGTTGCTCAGCGGCTGCGACTGTTCGACGCAATCGCGTCCGTCGGGACCGTCGCCCGGATTCGGGCACCGTTTCAACCGCTGATCGCCGCCGAACTAACGACGGCGCGTGGATTTTGGCGCGAACAGTTGCGGCAACTCTTCGCCGCCGAACTGCACGCGCTCGGCAATCCGACAGCTGCACACCTAGTCGCGACCATCGACGTGCTCACCTCGTTCGAATCAGTGCAACTGATGCGCGACGATCAGAAGTTGTCCACGACGGCGATCACCGCCTCCCTCGTCCACTCGATCTCCACACTGCTCACGGCATGATGGGTATGCGCATCACATTGTTGGGTACGGGTAGTCCGCTGCCCGATCCCCATCGCGCCGGTCCGGCGACGCTCGTTACGACCGACGGTCTCAGCGTGCTTGTTGATTGTGGCCGTGGTGTACTCATGCGGCTGGCCGCCGCCGGACAGTTGCCGCCGATGCTCAACGCGCTGTTGCTCACGCATCTGCACAGCGATCACATCAGCGATCTCGGCGATGTCATCACAACTCGCTGGGTAATGAGCCCAGCGCCGCGGCCGTTCGCGATCTATGGGCCGCCAGGCACGCGTGATGTGGTGGAGTTGACGATGGCGTCACTCACACGCGACGTCCGCTACCGCATCGACCATCACGCGGATCTGAACGAGGGACCGTCAGTCGTGGTTCAAGAAGTCAGTGCTGGCGAACGCTTCAGCATTGGTTCGGCGACCATTCTTGTCGGCGCGACCGAACACAAGCCTGTAGAGCCAACGATTGCGTTTCGCATCGAGGCGGACGGTTGCAGCGCGGTGCTGGGTGGCGACGGAGTTCCATGTGCAGGGCTTGATCAGCTGTGCTTCGGCGCCGACGCCTACGTGCAGAGTGTGATTCGCGACGATCTGGTGAAGCAGGTGCCAAGTGCGCGGCTGCACGACATTCTCGATTATCACTCCACCGTCGAGCAGGCTGCCCGCACCGCATCCAGGGCTGGCGTCGGCACGCTGCTGCTCACCCACTACGTTCCCGCGATGCAGCGCGGGCAAGAAGGCGAATGGATGGCGCTCGCGAAGCCTCACTTCGAAGGCACGATTGTCCTGGGCGACGACCTGAGCTACGCCGAGATCGGCGTCGGCTGATGTACGGCACAGTTCGTCACGAGATTCGTATCGACCGCCCAGCCGATGTTGTGTGGGCGCTCGCCGGCGATCCAACAAAGCTCCACACTTGGTTCCCCGGCATCGTGGAATGCACGGTCGAGGGCAACATGCGCACGATCGTCACCGCGACAGGCATTCCGATGCCCGAAGAGATTCTGGTCTGCGACAACACCCAGCGGCGCTTTCAATATCGCATCACAACTCCGATCTTCAAGCATCATCGCGGCACAATCGACATCATCGACCTCGGCGACGAGACCTGCATGATCGTCTACTCCACTGAGGCCGACCCACGGACGATGGCAATGGTGATAGGCGGCGGCACGGCAGCGGCCTGTCGCGAACTGAAACGGCAGATGGAACTACGTACGGAGGCAGTCGACTGATGGGTCGCAAGATTTTGTTCATCACTACCGATCAACAGCGCTACGACACACTGGGCTGCAACGGCGGCACCATCGCCCGAACACCGGTCATCGATGCGGTGGCGGCGCAGGGAATTCGCTACGAGCGTGCCCATCCACAAAGCGTGGTGTGTATGCCGTCGCGCAGCACGATGCTGACCGGCCAATGCCCAAGTACGCACGGCGTGTGGATGAACGGCGTGCCACTGTCGGAGGACGCGCCGTCGGTCGCCGACGTACTCGCGCAATCGGGATATCGCACCGCCATCATCGGTAAGCCGCACTTCGAGCCATTCCTTGATGCGTTCGCTCGCTTCCCCGAAAACGGGTTCTCGCGCGACGGCACCTTTGGACCGCATCGCGGCTTCGAACACTTCGAGTCGGCCACGCACGGAGCGGCCGGCCCACTGCACTATGCGCGCTGGCTCGCTGCCACACATCCGGAAGTTGTGAACATGTTCTATCCAGTGCTCGATTCGGCGCTGGAGGTGAATGCCATGGGCGGCGGCGACACCGGTGCGCCGCAAGCCTGGGCAAACAACATTCCGCGCGAGTGGTATCACACCGATTGGGTCGCCGACCGCACGATCTCATGGCTCGACTCGGTGCCGGTCGATGACGATTGGTTCTGTTGGATGAGTTTCCCCGATCCGCACCATCCGTGGGATCCACCGGCCAGCGAAGTCGGTCGCATCGACTGGCGCGAAGTGCCGTTGCCAGCTGGCTACATCACCGACGCCGGCGAGCGCGAGCGCGTGCTCGATGCCAAGCCGCGACATTGGCGGGCGTGGTACGACGGCCGCATGGTCAGCAACTACGAGGCTCCGTTGGAATGGACGCCGGCAACATTGACTGCCGAACAACTGCGCGAAGTCACCGCGCTGAATGCGGTCGAGTGCGAGCTGATCGATGAAGCGATCGGCCGCGTGTTGGCGGCGATCGCAGCGCGTGGTTGGGGCGACGACGTCGACATCATCTTCACGACCGATCATGGCGAGCTCGGCGGCGACTTCGGTCTGATGTTCAAGGGCCCGTATCACGTCGACGGGTTAATGCGCCTTCCGCTGATCTGGCGTCCAGCGCCATCCGCCAAGTCCGCACCGGCGACCGTCACGCGCCCGGTTGGGCTGATCGATCTCGCCCCGACGTTCTGCGCCATCGCTGGACTACCAGCCGCGCCATGGATGGAGGGCACGTCCTTGCCGGTGAGCGATACCGACGCCGACGCCCGTGGTTTCGAGCGTGTGCTCACCGAGTGGGACAGTGAACTGTGGGGTGTTGGTGTGCACCTGCGCACGATCACCCGCGACGGTTGGGTGTGCTCGGCATATCTGCCAGGCACCGCACACGATGGCAGCGAAGGCGAACTGTACGGCCTGGCCGACGATCCACTGCAACGCGTGAACCGCTGGGCTGATCCCGCGCTCGCCGAAACACGCAGCGATCTACTCGCCGACCTCTGGGACCATCAACCGGCAATGGCGACACCGCTGCGCGCCGTTGAAGCACCGGTGTAGCTGAGACACCGTGTAGTTAACGACGCGGCTCAGTGTGCGCCCGCAGTAGCTCATAGGTAGTGCGTTCGGGAAGCAGCTGTTCGTAGTCGCGCCAAGTGTGGGTGAGCCACCAACGCTGCGCCTTCTTCAGCTTCAGCACGCTCGGAAGCAGTTTGCGATCGTGATCGAACATGCGCTGTGCCCGCTCGCGTTGCAAGTTGGTGCCGAGCCGGCTGTTGATCGTGTTGATCGCGGGGTCGACCCAATGATCGAGACCCTCCTTCATCATGTTAGCCACCATGTCGGCGAGTGCTCCCTCAGCCGAGGTGAACCGGCGAATGAGTGACGTGAACTCTTTGCGCAAGTAGCGCCGGATGAAGAGCGGATACTCCTGGAGAAAGGTGTGTGAGTCGTAGCGCAGGTCGTCACGATCATCTGTCAGCGCAAATGGCGAGGTGAAGTCGATCTGCGTTGCCGTGCTGCCGTCCCACAACCAGTTCGCCAACTGGCAGTCGAAACCTAAGGTCCGGGTGCACACGGTCGCGGTGGCATCGACGATCGCGTTCAGCAGTGGATGTGAGTCAGCCGGAGCAGCGGCGCGCAGGACATTGGTGCCCAGTTGTGAAACGTCGGCAATCGGTTGCTGGTGGTACACGACGACGCGTCCATCGCGGCGTTGGTGGATGTGCAGAGTTGTCGGCCAGATTCCAACATTGGCGTTACGTAGAGTGTTGAAGAAGTCGTCGCACACATCCACGTACTGCTGCGCTCGTGCCAGATCGCGAAATGGCGGCACCCGCTTGACCGCCGCAAGCGGTTGTTGTTGTGGCCACGCCAACACAACGCTGATCTCGCCATGACCGAGCAGTTGCAGTTCAGCTGTGCTGCGGTGTCGAATGGCTGTGGCCACCGCTGCCTCGACCTCGCTGAAGTCGATAATGGTCATGCGGTCACCGCCATACCGTTAATCGTGACAGTCACGGGTCCTTGCTCTTCAATACGCACGACAGTTATGTACACCAGACTCTTTGTGAAGGGCTGTGTCAGCTCGGCTGTGTATTGAAGCCCATCGGCGGCGCGCACGGTGACAGTGCCGCCTGAGTCAGGCTGAGAGACGAAGACGAACGTCGCGCCGGGTACGACCACTGTCTCGACGTTCGGCGAGTTGCCGACTGCGAGGGAAGATGACGAGCTGTCGGCGAAGTTCTCGCGACCGGGAACTGTCCACCACCACAGAAACTCCGTGCGTCCGGCGCGCTCGGCAATCTGCGGGCCGGCGCGCCATGACTCGCCGTTTGATGTCTCTCCCGTCGCAAGTGTTGCGAAGTCGCCGACTGTGAAGTCGGGCCGGAGGCCGTACACCATGGCGGTCCATTCTCTATCCGTCGCCTGCCGAACGTGTCGGCTGATACGGCTCAACTCGGCCGCGTCGATCGGCGCTACCAAACTCAGTAGCCGCCCTTCGTCCTCCCACACGACAATCGTTTCGCCAGTGTCGAGGTAGCCGTACGTTCGATCGTAGAACGATGCCTGCGCGTCGATTGCAAGGTACGGCAGGCTCGCCAGCCGATGGTCAGGCGTACCAACCGCGCTGCGCAGCGTCGCGATCTGGCCATCGGCGGTGAGATACCGCACCGTCGAGTCCACGGCGCCGAACAGCAGCGTGTCGAGCGAGTCGGCTTCGAACGTCACGCCCAGATGGAGCGACGCCATGACGTTGGGGTCTTGTTGAAGTGTGCCGTTGACGACACCCACACTGCGCACGATCTGGACGAAGTCGGAATCATTCAGACGAGTGCCGCGAATAGTGATTGACCATTGCTCGTCAGCGGCGACCTCAGCGACCACAGTCTCGCAGCGTGTGTCCCGCGTCACTGCCTCCCCCGGGCAGGCAATCGGCGAGCGCACCAGCTCGATGCCATCGACAACATCGCGGGACGCTCCAAGAATTCCATACGGCTCGTACGAGCGGTGATGTGTCTCGATGATCGCGATCGGTCCGACGGGTGTGCCGTCCGAGTAGACAACGACTTGCTCGGAGTTGCCCGAGCTCGAGACGATGTCGGCCGCGTACGGGGTTAGCGCCGGATCGTCGATCAAGTAGTGCGGAGCGGGTAGTGGGTCGAACTGTGGGCGCACAAGCGTCGTTTCGGGGATAGTTGTGGTTGCCGCAGTGTTTGAATTGCCGTCGTCGCTCAAAGCGGCAGTGGCGGTGATTGCAGCCGCGACTGCAACTAGACCAGCAACCACGACACCGCGTCGCGCGCGGCGTTGGTCGCCTGTCGGGTCGGCGAGTCCGCTGGGCTCGGAGGCCGCGTCCGACCATGCAGCGGAATCATCGGATGAAAATACCTCGATGAACTCGGTGTCGCCGTGTTGGTTTCTCACGGTCGTGGTGACTACACCGCTGCGGCGGGCTCTGGGTGCTTCTTCCAGAACACTCCACGGCGCATCTGCGGTTTTGGTTCGCTCGGCGGTGGTGTCACGGCCCCAAAAGGTTGCGGTGACCAGCCGGGAATGAACGGTGCCGGGGTTGTCATCTGTCCTCCGTTTACGTCGGTTACCGCTGGCCGAACCAACGCTGACTCTATGTCAACCGCCGGTTGCCAACCTCCGGCAGATCTGCCTACCTACTGGTCGGTAGGCAGACTAGAGTGGCCGCAATGGAAACTCTCCTTGCTCCGCGACCGGCTGGCGAATCGCTGAACGACGTCCGAGCCGCGATCCCTGAATCCTGCTACCGGCGCTCAAAGCCGCGAGCCATCATCGCTCTGGCCCAGGCCGCGTTGCTGTACGCGATTCCGCTAGTCGGGCTCGCGCTCACCAACAGTTGGTGGCAGCTGCTCATCTTGTGGCCGCTCGCGGGACTCGCCGTGGCCGGGCTATTTGTGCTGGGCCACGATGCCTCGCACGGCGCGCTCTTCGAGTCACGTCGCGTCAATCGAGCTGTCGCCCGGTTGGCGATGGCGCCGAGTGGGCATGTCGAAGCCGCGTGGGATCTAGGCCACAACCGAATCCACCACGGCTACACCACTCGCCAGGGTTTTGACTTCGTATGGCACCCGTCGACTGTCGATGAATACAACGCGTCCGGCTTCTTCGGGCGCCTCCGCCACCGGTTGGAGTGGTCGTGGCTGGGTGCCGGCGCCTACTTCTTGCGCGTCGTGTGGTGGGACAAGATGTGGCGTTTCACGGCTCCCGGCAAGCGTCACGGTGCAATCGTTCGCGACAAGATCGCGCTCGGTTCGGTGATGGCCCTCGCGATCGCGGGTTCCGTCGTTTACGGAGCTCTTGATGGTGGGGTACTCGCTGCCATCTGGATGCCGATCAAGTTGTTTGTCATTCCGTTCCTGTTGTTCGTGCAAACCATCGGCTGGGCGGTCTATATGCATCACATCGCCCCCGATATTCGTTGGTGGCCGCGCAAGGAATGGACGCAGTTCAAGGGCCAAATGGAATCGACCACCGTGCTGCATCTGCCGCGCATCGTCAATCGACTGTGGTTCCACAACATCTTCGTTCACGTCCCACACCACGTCGACACGCGCATTCCGTTTCACCAACTTCCCGCGGCCACCGCAGCGATCGAGGCTGCTTACCCGCGGACGGTCCGAACCTCGCGGTTGTCGCTGCGCGAATATCTCAAGATCACGCGTGCCTGCAAGCTGTACGACTTCGAGGCAGGCCGCTGGCTGAGCTATGCCTCGGCGCGGCCAATCGCGCCAGTCTCAGCTAGTTAGGTGCTACCGGCTACAGCGCGGTGAGCGATTCGGCTGGCAGGTCGAACCAGCGCAGGTTCTCGAACGCCGCCGACAGCGTGTCGGTATGTCGTTCGTTGTCGGTCCAGGGCGGCGCGGCGGCGAATCGCTCGCGTGCGTAAGTGAGGTACCCGGCAAGCGCGGACTCCGGCGCGCGAACGCGATCGACCGGTGGGCGCAACATATCGCCGGTGGCCGCGTCGTAGGAGAGTTGCGAAAGTCGCAGCGGCGGTTCGACCGTCCCTGAGCGATGGCGCCAGACCCCGGTGGCAGCATTGAAGCGATACTCGGGCAGCAACTTCCAGCCATGCTCGGCCACAAGGTCGACGGCGTCGACGAGATAGTTGAAGACTGTCTCGGAGATGAAGTAGTTGAAGCTGACACGCGTCCACCCCGGCTTGATTCCTTCGCAGCCCTCGGTGATCTCGTGCTCGAATTCGTGTGATCGCTCGATATCGATTCCGAGCAGCCGGTGACCATACGGACCGGCGCACGAACATCCGCCACGCGACTGAATTCCGAACAGGTCGCTGAGTAACGCCACCACAAAGTTGTGGTGCAGGTAGCGACTGCCCGGACGCCTGACAACGAACGACAGAATCGACAATCGATCGGAGTCGGTGTTGCCGAGAATCTGCATTGCCGGATTCGTTGACCATGCAGCAACCGCGCGGTGCCAATACGACTCTTCGCGCTCTTTGATCGTTGCTACGCCGACAGCCTGCTTCAGCTGAAAGACGAGACCAGCGCGGATCGACTCGACGATGGCGGGAGTGCCGCCCTCCTCGCGATGAACGGGGTCGTCGAGGAAGCGATGCTCGGTCGGATTTACATACGCGACAGTTCCGCCGCCGACCACATCTGGCACGCGATTGCGTAACAGTTCCTTACGCACGATCAGGACACCGGGGGTTCCCGGGCCTCCGACAAACTTGTGCGGGCTGAGGAAGACGGCGTCCTTATATGCCAGCGGATGCTCGGGGCACTGCGGATACATCTCAATGTCGACGTATGGGCCGGCGGCGGCGAAGTCCCACAACGATATGGCGCCGTGCGTGTGCAACATGTCGGCGATGGCACAGGTGTTCGACACGATGCCCGTCACGTTCGACGCGGCGGAGAACGAACCGATCTTGACCGCGCGGTCGGCGTGGGCGACGAGTTGGCGCTCGAGTTCGGCGAGGTCGATGTGGCCGTCGCAGTCTTCGGCGATCGTGATGACATCGGCGATTGATTCGCGCCATGGCAACTCGTTGGAGTGATGCTCGAACGGGCCGACGAAGACAATCGGCCGCTCGTTCGGCGGAATGTGCTGCGACAGTCCGTAGCGGTCGTCAAGATCGGCGGGTATTCGCAGGTTCATGATGCCGATCAACTTGTCGATCGCGCCGGTGGCGCCTGATCCGCAGAAAATCACACACGTCTTGTCATCACCGCCAACAGAGTCGTGGATAATCTGCCGGGCGTCTTCTCGGAGCCGGGTGGTCTGCAATCCGGTGCCCGACGACTCGGTGTGCGTGTTGGCGTAGCGCGGCAGCACTTCGTCACGAATGTAATCCTCAATGAACGTCAACGCTCGCCCCGACGCGGTGTAATCCGCGTATGTGATGCGCCGCGGCCCGTATGGGCCGTCCATTACCTGGTCGTCGCCGATGACTGACTCGCGAATTCGGCGTAGCAGCGGAGACTCGGCGTTGTCGACCACGGTAGATCAACCTATCCCGCAGGCTGTTGAACATCGCGAGCGAGTTCGCGCGCAACTGCGTGTCGCCTTAGGTGAGGCAGTTGGTCAGGAATTGCATGAGCGGTGCAGTCATCACTCGGTCACTGGGAGCACCGATGTGGGAGTTGACTTCGCCGTGAGTCGGCGAACGCGCGTCGATCGTGACTGCCGTGATGCCCGCCGCGGCGAGCGTCGCCAGAAACGCTGTTTCGATCTGTCGCCGACGAGGGGTACCTCGAACAACGCCGATCATCGGCGGGATTCCGATACCGGGTTCGATCAGCAATGTCGCCGACGTCTCGCTGACGTAGTTCGTGTTGTTGCCGAGCGCATTGCTCCACTGTGCGCGCTCACCGTCGGGATCAATAGATCCAGCTTCCGCCTTGTCAAAACCCTCGGTGTCGAGCGGACCAGCGCACCGGATTGCCGTTAGCCCTAGGCCGACACCTTCGAGGTACCTCGGATTCGTCACGACGTTGGAGACGATGTCGGCACCGGCGGAATGACCAAGAAGTGCGATCCGAGTTGGGTCGCCTCCATACGACGCGATTTCGCCGTGGACCCTGCCAACAGGAGAATTCTCGACCCGAACCTCTGCGACATATCTGCAGCATCGCCTAGAGATGTGAGCGGTGCGTGAGTTCCCGCAACTTCGGCTCAAGAGCGAACCACGGGTGGCCGCGATGGGTTTCGAGCGCGGCCTCTGAGCGCCAGCCGCTGATGAGCAAGATGCGGCACGCGTGCATCGTGCGGAACCAGCCGAGTCGTTCGCTATCGATGCCGTGCGGGCTCAGCGCGCGATACGTCTTCAGGAATCGGTCAGCCATCTTCCGCGCCGCTGCATGAAGGATCGGCCGCAGCGACTTCGGCGCCGGAATCGGCGGATTGGATACCAGCAGATGTGTGAACGCGAGATCGAACTCGGGTTGCGCGATTTGTCCGTTGGTCCAGTCGAGCACTACGTATCGGTCGCCTGTCGTCCCTGCGGTAAGGGTGAGAACATTGAACGGGTGTAGGTCGCCATGGCACAACCCGAGTTGCTTGGGCGCTGGCCTGGTTGCGGCTAGCCGCTCGATGCATTGTCCGAGTTGCGATTCGCCAAGGTCGCTGAACGCCCGAATTCTTGGCGTCGTATAGCCCTGGTCGGCAATGCAGGCTTGAAATGTGGTTTCCCATGCTGCGAGCGGAGCATCGGGCGGGAGCCGCCACTGACCGGCGTTGGCGCACCATCGAGCTCGACGTGAGGGGCACCGTGGCGGCGGAGCTGGATCATCGCGGCTGCCACCTCGTTGGCAATCACGTTTGGGACCGTCATGATCTGAACCGTAACGGCGTCTTCGGTCGTGACCGCAGCCCAAGAACTAGCGTGAACACGTGGCAGCGCCAACGGTTCCCGAGCCGATGTTCGGTTGTTGGAGGCGGCCGTGGATCAAATACGCCGATGGCTCTCTCGACGACACCACAACGGTGGTGTGGTTGCAGACCGAGTCGCTGATGGTAGATGTCCGCATCAACGTCGGCACTAACGAACTTTCGTCGCGTTCGGGTTTACCCGACTGCACTCTCGATGAACTACGCGCACTCGCTGCCAACGACGCGAGTAGTGGCTTCACGGAATGCGGTCCCGCTGTCGTAGGCGGGGACGGACTGCGCTGCGCAACCGCTTCGTGGAACACGAGCGGTCTTGGCATCAATTTCCAGCCCGTCTCCGCGTTTCCTGAACCGGGACTCATGACGTGGAACGACGATGCGACCGTCATGATCGAGCGAGCCCCGAGTGGTGCCTACGTCGAGGAATGGCAACTGGTTCCAGCCAGCCGTGACGTGTTGTCGGTGACGCACGACGAATTTTCCGCCACTTTCCGCGCCGGCCCCGTTGCGGTGTTCGTCCGTGATCGCGCCATTCCGGTCGCGCGCAAGGCGCCCCTGCTCGACCTAATCGACGAGTTTGCGACGGACCGTACAGTGGTTGAGGCGCTACTCGACTGCGAGTTCAGTGTTGCCGAATTGACTGGTAGCGGATGGACGATCACGGCATCGACACTTCCGTGGAGGCGAGGTGAGTTACTTGATGTCAAGTAACGCTGAGTCCATTTGGTCCGCTCTCGCCGAGCACGCTCTGCTTCCCTTCGAGGAGGCGCGCATGCTCCCATCGGCGGCGTACACATCGGCCGAAGTTCTCGGTCGAGAGCACGATCGCATCTTCGCTCGCGAGTGGATCTGTGTTGCGCGTACGGCTGATCTGCCAGCGAACGGTGACTATCTGACCGTGTCGATTCCTGCCGCCGGTGGGGGACAGCGATCGGTCATCGTGGTGCGCGACAACGACGGAGTGATCTCAGCGTTCGACAACGTGTGTGCCCACCGTGGCTCACAGTTGTTGCGCGGCTGTGGCAACGAGTCGCGCATCACCTGTCCGTACCACGCGTGGGTGTACCGACTCGATGGTCAGCTCATCGGCGCGCCGTACATGAATCGCACAGTCGACGTCAGCGGCAAACCGTTTGATGCGGGTGATTTTCGACTTGCGCGGATACGGCTGGAGGTTTGGGAGGGATTCGTCTTCGTCACACAGAATCCCGACGCTGCCGACGTCGCTGCTCAACTTGCTGGCCTCGCAGACGTGGTGGCTCGCTATCAGATGGCCGGGTACGTGCCGGTGCATCAGCAGGTTGATGTTTGGGATACCAATTGGAAGTTGCTGTACGAGAACTTCATGGACGCGTATCACGTGTTCAAGGTGCACAAAGACAGTTTTGGGAAGGATGGCGACAGCACCCCTGACACAACGATGCACTCGGGCAGCGATTGCTTCGCTCATCACGTAGTTGTTCACGGCGACGATGCAACGTCCGGTGTGGCCCATCGCGACAACACATCATTGACCGGCGATTGGCGGCGTACCGTCGTGCTCGGGGCAGCCTTCCCAACCCACCTCATGCAACTACAACCGGATTGGTTGTGGTATCTGCAACTGAGTCCGCTCGGTGTCGATCGCGTTCGCATTCGCTGGGATGTCTCAGTCGCACCGGAGGTGCTCGCCGACCAAGCCGACCCGCCGGCTTATGTCGCTGAATTGTTGGATCTGCTGCACACCGTCAACGCCGAGGATCGACCGATAGTTGAGGGTGTGTTCCAGTCGGTGCACCCAAAGATGGCACGCGGACCGTTCTCGTATCTCGAACGCAACGTGTACGACTTTGACCGCTTCATCGCCAAGTCCCTTACGAGCCGTTGGTAGCGTTCGCTCGTGCCAGCTACCGAGGAATCTTCGAACTTCGAGGGTGGCCTCTATGTTCCGGTTCAGACGATGAGCTCAGCGTCGGAGACTCACCAAGCGCCAACCCACCGGCCCGCTCCGACGTGGGCCGAAGTGCCGTGGCGAACGATTCTCGCGACCGTTGGCGTCGTCACCATTACCTACATCCTGCTGGTCGTCGCGTTAGCGGTGACGCGGATCATCACGTGGGTAGTGATAGCGGGCTTCTTTGCGTTCGTTCTTGCGCCACTAGTTAGCCGAGTGCAAGCAAAGGTGCGCGGTCGCCGCGCACTCGCAACATCGATCGTCGTCTTCTCAGCGCTTGCTGGCCTGGCGGGCTTGACGTTGCTCTTCGTAATGCCGGTCAGGACACAGCTTGTCGACATCATCACCGACCTGCCCGGTGCAGTCGAGGACGCCGCACAGGGCCGAGGACCAATCGGCAACCTCGTGAAGCGTCTGCACATCGAGTCATGGGTGCAACACAACGAGAACGCACTGACGCGAGCCGCCACTCGGCTCAGCGAGTCTCCGTTTGAAGCGGCCCAAACAGTCTTCGAATTCGTGTTCGGATTCCTCACGATCACTGTGCTCACCTTCTTGTTTCTCAGCCAATCGAAGGCGATCGGTCGTGCGACTCTGAACCTCGTTCCCCAGCGTCGTCGCGCATCGGCACAGCGGATCGCGGCCGGCGCGGTTACGGCGGTCAGTGGATATGTCATCGGAAACCTTTTGATCAGTCTCATCGCTGGATCTGTCGCATTCGTGTTCCTCGTCGCGCTCGGGGTGTCAAGCCCAGTAGTGCTCGCAATCTGGGTCGCGTTCGCTGACCTGATTCCGTTAGTGGGCGCAATCATCGGTGCCGCCGCGTGCGTGATAGCCGCATACCTGCACTCGCCGACGGCAGGACTCCTTGCGCTGATCTTTTTCGTCGTCTATCAACAGATCGAGAACAGTGTGCTCTACCAGTGGATCATGTCGCGCCGCGTGAACGTCAACCCCGTTGGCATTCTGCTCAGCGTTCTGCTTGCAGTGGAACTCTTCGGCTTTCTTGGCGCGTTGCTGGCAGTCCCGGTCTCAGGCGCAGTGCAATCAATAGTCGTAGCCGTTCGTCAGGAACACAGCCGAGACCATCTCGTGTTGCCTGAGCCGACGGAAGCGACCAACTGAGCCGATCGCGTCATGTCTCGCAACGACATGCTGTCGGGTTACCTGCAGCGGCTACGACTGTCTGCTGAGCCTCCGTCCGCAGCGGCCCTCTTTCGATTGCATCGCGCGCATGTGGATCGAGTGCCGTACGAAACGACGTGGATTCACCTCGGCGAATCGTGGAGTGTCGACGTTGAAGCTGCGCTGGAACGGATCGTCCAGCATGGGCGCGGCGGATACTGCTTTCATCTGAACGGGTCGTTTGCGCAACTGCTGACACAACTGGGCTACGACGTTTCGCTGCATGTTGGGGGAGTGCATCGCGGCGAGCCCGCTACTGGCGACATGACCAACCATCTTGTGTTGCTCGTCGACGGGTTGCCGACCGACGACAATCCGACCGGCAGGTGGTACGTGGACGCTGGCCTCGGTGACGCACTGCGCGAACCGCTGCCTTTGATCGCTGGCACCTATCGGCAACAGCCGCTGCAGTTCGTCCTTGCCGAAACTCCCGGCGGCGTAGGCGACTGGCATCTCGCGCACGATCCGCTGGGCTCGTTTGCCGGCATGAGCTTTCAGCTGCGCGAGGCGTCACTTGCCGACTTTGCGTCGCGGCACCAGCATCTGTCGACGTCGGCCGAATCTGGTTTTGTGCGCACCGTCAGCGTTCAGCGTCGGCAGTCGAACAAGGTTGCGGCGGTTCGCGCGCTCACGCACACGGTTCGCACCGATAGTGGAGTTGCGACGCGAGTCGTTCGGGATCGAAGCGAGTGGTTTGCGCTCCTCGCCGACGACTTCTTACTGAATCTCAGCGGTGTCGATCGGTCGGCACTCGATCGCTTGTGGGACAGCGCGAACGCGGCCCATCAGGCCTTCAGCGAGCGCTTGCCACAGAGCTGAAGCGCAATCAATCGTTGTCGAGCTTGTCGATCACTTTGTGAGCGGCATCGGCCAGCTTGCCCTTGACGCCGCCATCTTCCGCGATTTCCTCGAGGCGCGCATCAACGAGTCCGAGGCGGGCTCGTTCTGCTTCAACCACAGAAATCTTGCCGTCGCCGTCGAGGTCGTACGTCTCGAGTTCGATGTCCTCTGCCGAATCTGCGGCAGTGGACTTGGCCTTCGGATCCGTCGATTCGTCTGACATGTATCCATTATGCCCGTGAATGACTGCGAGCGCGCTCGGTCAGCTGCGATGGAACCGCATGATCCAATTGATCTCCCACGTCGAGCCGTTGTCGGGTGAGAACGCCTGGTCCCAGTGCGGCTCAGTCGTGCTCGTGTCGTGCCAACGGAAGCGAACGAAGTGAGATCGCGCGGTAGCTGCCGCTCGGAATGTTGACGACGCCGTCGTCGATGTTGCCAAGTCCGCCAAGGATTGGGTAGGCGACGGAAGTTCCATCGAACTCCTCCCACTCGTCGCAGCCGACGAGCCGCGCGGTTAGTCGTCGGTGCTCGACCCTCCAAGTCCCGAACAGAAAGTCGAAGTCGTGCGAAGTTGAAAGAGTTGCGGGTTGAGAGTCCATGCCCAGGAGTCCGACGTACTGGTCCGCGAGCGACAAAGATTGCCTGCGTGCCACGAAATCCGGAACAACAGCTGTTGCTTGGCGAGTTGGCCTGCCTCGGCATTCTCTACCCGAAGCCGACTCATGGGTTCGCCATCGCGGCACGGTTAAAGCCTGCGGGCGACGTCGGTCGGGTGTGGTCACTCTCGCGGGCGCTGACGTACCGATGTCTCGATCAACTTGCTGCGCGCGGCTTTGTCGAACATGTCGGACAAGAGCCAGGCATTGCCGGCGGTAACCGAACGATCCTGTCTCCGACTCGCGCCGGTCGCGCGCAGTTGCGCAAGTGGTTGGCTACCCCCGTCGTCCACCTTCGAGATTTCCGCAGCGAGTTGCTGTTGAAGCTGATTCTCAGCGACATCTGTGAGCTCGAAATCGAGTCGATGCTGCAACAGCAGCGCGTGGTCATCTCTCGGCTGGCCGACGCAATAACAGCGCAGGTCGCTGCCGACCCGGGTGACGTGGTTGCGTTGTGGCGCAGTGAGTTCTCGCTCGCTTCGCTGCGTTTTCTTGATCGCTTAGTCGACAACGACTGAGCGATTGTGGCTTTGACAGCGATGTGGGTTGAGGCGCGATCGCGCTGGGTATGCCTGTCCGAGATGTCTCATCGAGGAGGTTTGGATCGGCGCTGGCGGATCGCGTGCGTCGTGTCTGCCGCTTGGCTACTTCCGGCTGTCACAGCTGGATGTTGGTCATCCACGTCATCCACGTCACTCAAGTCGGCCACAAACGTCGTTCTCGTTGGCGACTCGTTGGCCACAGAGGCCGCGCCGTTTCTCACCGGACTAGTGCAGTCCCGCACTCTGGTGCCGAATGTGTTTCCGGGAACTGCACCGTGTGACTGGCTGGACAAGGATCTCAAGATCACCTCCGACAGCGTGGTGGTCGTTTCCTTCATTGGGAACTCCACTACTGCATGTATGGCCGATGGTGCCGGTGGATTCCTGGCGGGCCAGGCCGTCGTCGAGAAATACGAAACTGATGTCGCGACGCTCATTGAACAGGCGCGAGCGGTAGGCGCGCCCGTCTTGCTCGTGGGACAGCCTGTTCGATCCGACCCTGGCCCAACGCAGGACATCGCTGCTGGCCTCGATTCCGTGTACAACGAGTTCGCGAAGGCCGACGACGTTCAAATCGTCGACGCTGGCGCGGCGGTGGAAAACCCGGACGGGACCTTTGCACACGAGTTGCCATGTCTGGACAACGAGATGGCGTGCGATGTATCCGGTAACAACGTCGTTCGCAGCGACGACGGAGTTCACTTCTGTCCGGGTAGTCCGCCCGACGGACCGTGCCCGACGTACGCGTCGGGCGCATTCAGGTTTGCAAAGGCTATTGCCGACGCGATTATCACCTCGTAAGCGCGGCGAGGTCGCGTTCGGCAAAGTGATTGTGCTCCCATTGCTCGGAGAGGACGATCGACACGCATTCCTGCAATGGGAAGTCCGTCATCTGCGGCCAACCTGGTTCTGTGCGTGTGACCCTTGACGCGAACTGCTCGTCGGTCAAGGATTCGATGACCTTGCTCATTGTCGCTTCCCGGTCTCGTCGAACAGCGAGCACCTCGGTGAGGGTTGGTCGCGCGTCGCGATCCCAAGGGATGCCGTCCCAGCCAGGTGCCTCGTCCCACGGAAGATCGAGTGCGTGCCACGGGGAAGGGTTCCCGACAATCATGCGATCGATCCATGCCGCGCTGGCGAAGTTGAGGTGGCGCAGTGTTTGGATGAACGACCACTCGCCATTCACTCTGGCATGCAATGTTTCCGCGGGCAGGCCGCTGGCCTTTGCAATGGTTTCGTCCCAGAGCCGCCGGACTATCGCCCATCCCTCTTTCGCCTCAGCGACGGTCTTGGGATGCACTTTCACCCGGTCCGGATACAACCGATTTAGCTCATGTTCGACGAGCGGTGCGATGTCGATCCCATTAACGATGACATTCTGGAGCCCGCCAGAGATCTCGACATCCACAAACTCGACGCCGATCATGCGCGTGCCCCGGAATAGGGCACCTCGAATGTCGACACTGCTGAAGTCGACTCGTCGCATCGTTGCGTCGTTGAAATGGACCTGGCGGAAGATGGCGTTGCGCAAACTCGTGCGTTCGAAGTGGCTGCCCTCGAGATCCTGTTCGACAAACTCGCTCATGGCATCAGCGTAGAACCTGCTGCTGTCGGTAAGCAGTTTGTGACGGTCTCGAGCGGCGCAAACTCGGAACCGGCCTCGGATCGATAGTTGATGCGTACTCGCCGCGCACTTGCGCATGCTTGAACGAGGGTCGCCGTCGTCGCTGGATCGGGTCGCACAGCTCCACGATCCGGGACTGTGGCAGTTGTGCGACGCACGGCGTCGGCCTGGTTGGCCACTGGTTCCGGGAGTGCCCGCATAAGCTTGCCGAGCGCGCTGCCGACGAGGTTGGTGGGATCGCTGGCGTTGTGATGTCCATCGAGCGCGGCTATCACGAGCGCGAGCGCCTCGCTGGCGCTGAACATCAGGGGCGGGAGTCGCAGCCCGCGGCCTAGGCGATATCCGCCGTAGGGTCCGCGGACGGATTCGATTTGGATCCCCGCCTCACGCAGGATTCCGATGTAGCGCCTGACGGCACGTTCGGAAACTCCGACTTTGGTCGCGAGGCGGTCAGCGGTGACCCCCGGACCGTTCTGCAATAATTCAAGGACGAGCAGCACCCGCGCCGTCGGACTTGCGTCGTTCACAACAAATCTCCTTACCGGAAGGAGAACGTCCGGAACCGAGCGCACCTTTCCACACATGACGACTCTCAACACGACCATTCACGAAGCATCGATGACCGCTGGCGAAGTCGAGATACTGGTTTTCGCGCTCGATCGTTCGCGTGCAACGTTCGCCTGGAAGATCAGCGCGTTGAGCGCTGTCGACCTCCGGCGCCCATTTCCGCCGTCCACGATGACGTGGTCTCATCAGGCATGTCGCATTGTGCGAAGACGGCGCCGTCCTGAGGGATGTGGTCATACCGGATTGACCAGTTGTTGCTGGTGTACTACTTTAATCGTTGATGGCACACGAAAGACACCGAGTTGCGCTCGTCACTGGCGGTGCCGTCGGGATCGGGCGTGCGATTTGTTTGCGACGTGCGGCCGAAGGCGTAGCTGTGGCGATCGGGTTCCACAGCCACCCGGCCGACGAGACGGTCGCCGACATGGCTCTCAGTGGCGTCGCTATTGCGGTGCAGATAGACGTCACCGATGACGAGAACGTTGCGGAGGTAGTTGGCGACGTCGTCGAGCGATTCGGTGGACTCGACATCCTGGTGAACAACGCTGGCGGACTAGTCGCGCGTGTCCCGATCGCGGAGATGCCCAACTCTCATTGGAACGAAGTGATCGCGCTCAACCTCACCAGCGCCTTTGTATGCACTCGTGCGGTGATCCCGCACTTTGAGCGCGGAGGAAGGATCATCAACATCAGTTCCCTCGCCGCGCAGAACGGTGGGGGACAGGGGGCGTCTGCGTATGCCGCGTCGAAGGCCGGACTTATCGGGCTGACGCGCGCAGCAGCGAAAGAATTGGGCGGTCGCGGCGTAACCGTGAATGCAATCTCGCCTGGTTTCATCGCCGACACTCCGTTCCACGAGACGTTCTCGACAAGCGAGGCACAGCGAGCGATGGTTGACCAGGCGGCAGTGGGCCGTGCGGGCGAACCCCGCGACGTCGCTGCCGTCGTCGCATATCTAGCGTCGCCAGAGGCGGGCTTCGTGACCGGTGCTGTCATCGATCTCAACGGCGGTAGTTACTTCACGTGAGCGACGACGTCGACACTCAGGTGGAGGTCGTTGTTGCGGCTGGAGCGGAACTCGGTGAGGGGCCGTTCTGGGACGTTCGATCGAATCGCATTGTGTGGGTCGACATCAAGGGTAAAGCAATCCATCAAACTGATCCCCACACCGGGCAGACCGAGTCGATCGAGGTGCCACTTCATGTTGGCGCGGTCGCTCCCCGCGCGCTTGGTGGCTTCGTCGCTGCGCTGCAGGACGGATTCTGGGTAATCGGTGATGGTCCATTGCGAAGGGTCGCCGAAGTTGCCGACGTCGACCTTCGCTTTAACGATGGCAAGTGCGATCCAGGCGGGCGATTCTGGGCTGGCACGATGGCCTACAACAAGTCGGCTGGTGCGGCTGCTCTTTACTGTCTCGACACCGATGGCACAGTGACCCGGGTGTTGGATGGCGTGACGATTTCCAACGGCCTTGCCTGGAGTCGCAACGGCGACACGATGTTCTATATCGACTCACCGACGCAACGAATCGACTCATTCACATTCACGTTGTCGAGCGGCGCGATCGGTGAACGCCGAACTGTGACGGACATTCCCGAACAGGTCGGATCGCCCGACGGAATGACTATCGACGCCGAAGGAGGACTGTGGGTCGCGTTGTGGGGCGGCGGCGCTGTGCACCGATATGTTGATGGCCGCCTCGATCGCGTCGTGACACTTCCGGTCAGTCAGCCGACAAGCTGCGCGTTCGGTGGTCCGGATCTCAATGAGCTGTACGTAACCTCCGCGTGGAACGGTCTGAGTAAGTCGCAACGCCGCGGGCAGCCGCTTGCCGGTGCGTTGTTCCGCATCCGTCCCGGCGTCAGCGGAGTGCCTCCGTTCGTCTACGGGCAAATGTGGAGACGGCAACCCGAACGACTATGAGTCGGGAGCGCCGAGCGGAATGGTGCGTAGAAACTCTTCAAGTCCCTTGCCAGAGTCGATCAACCGAAGTGACGCGGCGGCAGTTGTATCGAGGCTGCGGTCGTAGTCGTCGCCATACGTCGACGCGGCGACGCTCAGGTGTGAGCGAATTGCCGCCCTTGCCGCCGCCGAATCGCTGTTCCGAATCGCTTCGAAAACAAGCCGGTGGTACGGGTGGCTCTGGCGGATGATGTTCTCGTCGCTCGCGCTGCGAACCATGAGTTCGACGGTCAGTCCCTGAATCGAGGCGAACATGGTGTCAATCACAGGATTGTGCGCGGCCGCGACCACGGCTATGTGAAATGACAAATCGTTGCGAACGCGCTCGAGTGGTGTCTTGCTTCGCTCCAATCGATCTAGCGCTGCTTCGATGCCGGCTAGGTCGTCGGCATCGGCGTGTTCGGTTGCGAGAGCCGCCGCCTCCATCTCGAGCATCAACCGCGCTTCGGACAACTGACGCGCCGTCGTGCCGCGACGGCGATACTCGAGGTCGAGCGGCGGAAATCGGCGCGAACCGCTGTCGCTGCGCACGAACGCGCCGCGGCTTGGTTCGATGTCGATCAGGCCTCGTTCGACGAGCGAGCGAAGGGCTTCACGCACGATCGGCCTGCTGACGCCGTACTCCAATGCCAACTGCCGTTCGGATGGGAGCCGGCTGTCGGGAGCCAGGTCGCCGGACAGCACCCGGTCCGCTAATGCTGCCGCGACCGCGTCACCTGATCTCACGGTGATGCGCATGGCCCGAGTTTACTTGCAAAGCAGCGCCGCGTAGAGAGCATCGCGACGCTCGCGAGCGGCGCGGTAGAGAGTCAAGCGCTTGGCGTCGCTGCAGACTTTGTGGCCTGGCGGCGCAGCGACTAGGCGCACGTCGGCGAGCTCACCGTGACTCTGAAGCGCAAGCAGCGCGGCACCGCGCAGCGATGCCTCCAGGGAGCGCGTGACCGTGAGATCGCGTCCGATCGTATCGGCGATCACCTGGGTCAGCAGCGGCGACCGAGTGAGCGCCCCACCCGACGCGGTGATCGTCGGACTGCCGCCCAACACGCTGGAAAGCTCGTCATCGACCGCTGCAAAGCTGAAGGCGATGGACTCAACGATCGCTCGGTAAATCGACGCCGCATCAGTATCTGGAGCGAGACCGACGATCGTGCCGCGAGCGTTGTCGTGATACCCCAATCCTCTTTCACCAAAGACGAACGGCAGCACCGTCAGTCCATGCGCGTCCGCTTGTATCGCGCCAGCCCCTCTTTCTAGCGATGCCGACGAGCGGCCGAGTTGGCGGCTCACCCACGCGAGTAAGCCACCAGCTTCGCTGAGCTGACCTCCCACCACCGCGCCAGGACCTAGCCGATACGCGAACAGTCCACTTGGAATCGCGGGTGCCGGATCGGCGACGAGCACTCTCATCGCCCCCGACGTACCGACCATCAAAGCCGCCATACCAGGACCGCTCGTTGACAGCCCGACGTTGTTGCACGCGCCGTCGCCCCACGGTGCAAACCATGTGATGTGAGCCAACGATGGCCAACGCGCCGCGGCCTTGCCCTTCAGGCGGCCGATTGCTTCGTGGTCGTCGACCAGCAGCGGAAGATCGGTCGACTCAAGTGCCAGGTAATCAAAAAGTTCCTTCGACCAAGCACCCTGACTGCGATCGAACAACCCAGTCCCTGACGCCATCGAACGACTCACCACCGCTCGGCCAGTCAGGCTCGCCGCGAGAAGTTCGGGGAAGCCCGCCCAACAACTGACCTTCGGATACTCCGCGCGCAGCTTGAGGATTCGCGCTGGCCAGTAGCTGGCGTGAATTGGCGCGCCGGTGCATGCGTGTGTATGCGCCGCGTCGATGCGCTCTCGCAAGTTGGCTGCTTCGCCAGCACTGGTGGTGTCGGCCCACGACAACACCGGCGTGATCGGCTGACTCGCGCCGTTCAGCCCAGCGATGCTGTGGAAGAAACACGAGATGCCGCCAGCAACCACTTCGTCGGCCAGCGCACCGATCTTGCTGACGAAGCCATCGAACGCTTGGCCAAAAAGATCTATGAGTGCCTCGTGATGAAGGCGGACGGAACCATCTGCATGGACATCCCATCCGTATAGAAGCTGAATAGTGGTGCCGCGCAAAGTCCGTGCGTTGCGGTCATGCAACGCGATGCGAATGGACGACGAACCGATGTCGATGGCCATGACCAGCGGCCGCTCAGCGCGGCTTGGACTGATGGTCGCTGACTCGACATTCACGGGTTCTCCTACTCGTGTCCTTGACTTGGTGTGCTGCAAGGTGAGAATATATACCGCAACTGGTCTTACCGGCCATACCAACCAATTGGGGGAGAAGATTGAAATGCTGAAAAAGAGAGTGATCGCCATGGGGGCCATCGCTGCCCTCCTGCTTGCTGCTTGCGGAGACGATGATGAGGCGAGTTCAGACTCGACTATCGCTGGCACCGATGCGCCCGACGACACCACCGCCGACACCACCGCCGACACCACCGCCGACACCACCGGTGACGACGGCTGCTTGGTCGGAGTGTCCTGGTTCACGTTCCAGGAAGAGCGCTACGGACTCCGCGACGAGCCCGGCATCAAGGCCGCGATCGAAGCTGGCGGCGGCGAGTACATCGGCAACGACGGCCAGAACTCAGCCGAGACTCAGGCCGCGAACGTCGAGACCTTGATCAACGCTGGTGTCGATGTCTTGGTGATCGATGCGTTCGACTCGGAGGCCATCAAGCCTTCGGTCGCCGCAGCGCAAGCAGCCGGAATTCCGGTGCTCGCCTACGACCGACTGATCGAGGACGAGAGCGTCCTCTACCTCACCCACGACAACGTCGAAGTCGGGCGCATGATCGCTCGCCAGATCATCTCGGAAGTCCCGGAGGGCAACTACGCCCTCATCAAGGGCGACCAGGCAAACCCGAACTCGCTGTTCCTCGAGGGCGGATTCCACGAGATCATCGACCCGCTCATTGACAGTGGAGCGATCACGGTCGTCGGCGATGAATACACCGACAGCTGGGCACCAGAAACTGCGCAGACGAACATGGAGCAGATCCTGACGGCGAACAACAATGCCGTTGACGCTGTGTTGTCGGAGAACGACGGCATGGCCGGTGGTGTGATCGCGGCGCTCGCGCTCCAAGGCTTGGACGGAACCGTCCGCGTTGGTGGCCAGGACGGCGATCTCGCTGCTCTGAACCGGGTGGCGCTTGGCACACAGAGTGTCAGCGTGTGGAAGGACGCAACCGAGCTCGGAACTGTTGCAGGCGAGGCTGCGCTGCAGCTCTGCGCGAATCCCGACCCGACCACAGTCGACGGCACGACCTCTTTCGAAACACCAGAGGGCAACACCGTGACGGCAATTCTGCTGGCGCCGATCCCGATCACCAAGGACAACCTTGACGTGGTTCTCGACGCCAACTGGATTGACGAGGCAACGCTGTGCCAAGACGTCCCCGCAGGCTCAGTGGCCGGCTGCCCGTAACGGGTACGCACACTTCCAAGTACTAGTGGTGGCCCCGCGTACGATGTGAATCGCGTACGCGGGGCTGCTGCGTGCGTCTTGACCCTCTCATCAACTCATCAACGTTTGGATCTCGGATGACCGATACAGCGTCGAACGAAGAAGTGAGCGGCACCACTCAGGTCGATAAACGAAACGTTCGTCGTTCCGCCGCCCTCCTGGGATTGGACAGCCGACTGCTCGGGATGATCGTCGCGCTGGGCGCGATGTGGGTGGCATTCAACTTCTTCTCCGACGGTCTATTTCTGACATCGCGCAATCTCTGGAACCTGTCTGTTCAGTCGTCCGCCGTCGCGATCTTGGCGACCGGAATGGTCCTTGTGATCGTGTCGCGCAACATCGATCTGTCGGTCGGGTCAATCGCCGTGTTCGTCGCGATGTTCATGGGACTAATGCAGGCGGAGTGGATACCCGACAGATACGGCCTTGGTCGGTCGTGGACGTGGGTCGTTGTGCTTGTGGCCGGAATCGCGCTCGGCGGACTGATCGGCGCTCTTCACGGATTCATCGTGGCGTATGTAAAAGTTCCATCGTTTATCGTGACCCTCGGTGGCCTGCTCGTTTGGCGAGCGTTCGCCTTTCAACTCGCAGACGGCCGCACGATCGCCCCGCTTGACACCAAGTTCCAGTTGATCGGTGGCGGCCCAAAGGGGTCGTTAGGAGAGACGAAGAGTTGGCTGGTCGCAACGCTCGCGTGCACCGTCATCGTTGTTGGCCTCGTCATCGGTCGCCGACGCCGTCGTCGGCACGGTTTCCAACTTCGCCCGACTTGGACCGAGGCCGTAGTCGGAACTCTCGGGTGCTCGGCGGTCCTTGGTGCGGTCTGGGTCGCCAACAGCTATATGTGGCCGCCAGGGCTGGCCAAGGATTACGCGGAGGAACATGGCATCACCGAACCTCCTGGCGGGCTTCGCATCCCCACCGGAATCGCGATCCCGGTTCTCATCGCGGTTGGCGTTGCCGTTTTTATGACCTACCTCGCGACTCGACGTCGGTTTGGTCGATACGTCTATTCCATTGGTGGTAATCCGGAAGCTGCCGAACTCGCAGGTATCAACACACGGTTCGTCGTCATGAAGACCTTCATCGTTATGGGGATGCTCGCCGCGTTGGGGGCGGCAGTGATCTCGGCGCGACTCAATGCGGCGACAGTGGGCCTTGGCACTGGTCTTGAGTTGCAGGTCATTGCCGCTGCGGTAATCGGCGGTACGTCACTGGCCGGCGGCATCGGCATCATCCCGGGCGCCATGCTCGGCGCCGTCGTGATGCAGTCGCTCTCATCGGGAATGGTGCTGATGAAGGTTCCGACGGCAACGCAAGACATTGTGGTCGGTGTGTTGTTGGTGACCGCCGTTGCCTTTGATTCGATTCTCACCCGGCGCCGAGCATAGGGACGACGACTCAATGTCAGATGCTCTCGTCCCGCTCGTAGAGATGCGCAACATCCGCGTGTCCTTCGGTGGTGTCGTCGCGGTCGACGACGTCTCGGTGTCTCTACGTGCCGGCGAGGTGGTCGGATTGGTCGGCGGAAACGGGGCCGGGAAGTCCACTTTGATTCGCGTCCTGTCTGGTGCGCACCAGGCTGACGGGGGCGTCATCCTCATTAACGGGGAGATGGTCTTGATCTCTAATCCTCGCGACGCGAAAGCGCATGGCATCGAGGCGATCTATCAAACACTGGCGCTCGCCGATAACACCGATGCGGCGGCGAACTTGTTTCTCGGTCGCGAACTGACGACACGTTTGGGCTCGCTCGATGACGCCGGAATGGAGGCTGCCGCGAGAAAGGTCCTCGGAAGGCTGAACCCGAAGTTCAAGAACTTCAAGGACCCAGTAAACAAGCTGTCGGGTGGCCAACGTCAATCCGTTGCTATTGCACGCGCCGTCCAGTTCAACGCTCGCATCCTGATTATGGACGAACCAACAGCCGCGCTTGGTCCGGCGGAAACGGCGCAGGTCCGCGAGCTCGTCACGCAGCTCAAGGCGGAGGGCATCGGCATTTTTATGATCAGTCATGACATCCACGACGTCTTCGACCTCTCTGATCGAATCAGCGTGATGCATCAAGGGGAACTGGTCGCCACCGTCAACAAGGACGACGTGACCAAGGATGAAGTACTCGCCATGATCATCATGGGGGGCAGGTCTGTTGTCCAGTGAAAGTGGCACAGGCACGCTGACAGTGCCCGGTCGGTCGATCCGACTGCGTGGCAACCGCTACCCGGTCGTTCTGCCGAAGTTGCGCGACGCGCGGCTGCATGTTGCCGCGGTCATCATCACCATCCATGTCCTGGGGCAACTCGGCTTGCGCTTCCAAGTCAGCATCCCTCAGATCTTGGCGGCGATCCTGACCTCGGCGTTGTTCGGTGCGGCACTCGAGTTCCGAAAGAGTCGATCGATCGTGTGGCCGGCGAGTGCGATGTTGACTGGCAGCGGTGTGGCGCTCATCCTGCGCGTGCCCGACACGCCGCGCAACGACCATTGGACCTTTCACGCGTGGTACGTGTTCGCCGGTGTGGCGGCGTTCTCACTGTTGACGAGGCACATCATTCGATATCGCGGCTCGCACTTGCTTAATCCATCGAACGTCGGGTTGGTTGTTGCCTTCGTCTTGCTGGGTAGCACGCGGGTCGAGCCGTTGGATTTCTGGTGGGCGCCACTGAGCTTGTGGATGATCGCGGCGTACGTCGTCATCCTTGTCGGTGGATTGTTGATCACTCATCGGCTGAGATTGCTCGGCGTTGCGGCAACGTTCTGGGTGGGGTTAGCAGTGGGGATTGGGCTTCTGTCTGCATCCGGGCATTGCATGACAGCGCGATGGGCGTTTGCGCCTGTTTGCGGTGCAGATTTTTGGCGCGTCATAGTCACTTCTCCGGAAGTGCTGATCTTCCTGTTCTTCATGATCACTGATCCGAAGACAGTGCCCGCAGGGCGTGTCGGTCGCACGATGTTCGGTGTGCTCGTTGCGGTGGTATCGGTGCTGCTGATGGCGTCACAGACAACCGAGTTCGACAGCAAGATCGCGCTGCTCGGTGGTCTTGTGGTGGTGTGCGCGCTTCGTCCGCTGCTGGACAAGGTTGCCCCAGCGCCTGGTTCCGCTGATGACCGCATAGGGCGCTATGCACTACGAGTCGTCCGCGGTAGCCAGGCCAGTGTTGGCCTCATCGGTCGTGCGGTGCGGCTGGTGCTTGTCGGTTTCGCGGTCCTCGCAGTTGGGACGGGTGTGGTTCTCGCTGGCGCTCCGGCCCGCGGAGACGTCGGCCCCGACACGCACGACGTACTCGGTCGGGTTCCACACGACATCAATCCAGCAACGCTGCCGACGATCTCAGTCGAGCAGGATGTGCTCGACTGGAATCATGAGATCTCCGGAGAGGGCGCGCAGCAGATCGTGCTGACACTCGCCGAGAACCTCGAGCTTGAGAACCAGGCACTCCTGCGGGCCGACCCAACGATCCTGCCAGCCGTCGACCACGGCGATCGACTGGACGACCTGACGCTTCGACTCCACGACGCCGAAGCGACGGGCACGACCGTCATCCAGCGATATCAGATTGACGACGTGCACCTCACTTTGCTCGTCCCGTTCGGTCGCCAGGACGGGCTGAGTCTTGGTCTCGAATCGCGCGGCACCGTGACTACAGAGACGTACGACGCGGGCGGGAACGTGCTCAAGCAAGATTCAACACAATTCGCGACGACGTTCGTCATGCGTCGGGCGACCGGCGGACGATGGCTCAACGTTGACGCCCTGCCACTGAACGACACGCCACTGAACGACACGCCATTGAACGACGGAGGCTGATTCGTGAGGCGCCCGCGGATTCTCGTGGCGCTCGTTGCACTCGTCGTCGCTGGCGCTTCCGTTGTCGCAGTGACGGTTTGGCGCGACAGGCGGGCATCGCCAGCGCCAGTCGCCGACGGCGCGCCGCACTTCGTGAATGAGACGTTGTCGGCCGGTGTCGACCACTCCTACTCGGGAGGTTTCGAATTCTTCGTCGGTGGCGGCGTGGCGGCGTTCGACTGCGACGGCGATGGCTTCGATGAACTGTTCTTCGCCGGTGGAAGCGAGCCAGCTGCGCTCTTTCGGAACGAAAGTGAGATCGGTGGTGAGCTCAGCTTTAGCGAGCAAGGGTCGCCGGTCACCGCGCTTACGGAAGTCACCGGGGCGTATCCGCTTGATGTGGACAGCGACCGTCATGTTGATCTCGTCGTGTTGCGCCGCGGCGGCAATGTTGTGCTTCGTGGTCTGGGAGATTGCGCCTTCGAGGATGCGAACGATCAGTTCGGCCTTGAACGTGGTGACGACTGGACGGTCGCCTTCAGCGCGACATGGGAAGCCGATAACGTGTTGCCGACGATGGCCTTCGGCAGTTACCTCGTGCCCGACGGAGGGACCACGTGTAGCGAGAGTTGGCTTGTGCGGCCCGCCGCTGTCGGCGCTCGCTACGACTCACCGATCGCGCTGACTCCGGGGTACTGCACCTTGTCAGTGTTATTCAGCGATTGGAGCCGCTCGGGTCAGCGCGACCTTCGCATGGCGAACGACCGGCATTACTACATCGGTGGAAGCGAGCAGCTTTGGCGGATCCCACCGGGTGAGAAACCGCGCCTGTACACCGAAGCCGACGGGTGGAAGCCGTTGAAGATTTGGGGCATGGGAATCGCCAGTCAGGATTTGACGGGCGATGGTTATCCGGAGGTGTTCATCACCAGCCAGAGCGACAACAAACTGCAGACGCTGGCGGATGGCCCGGCGCGACCGACGTACGACGACATCGCGTTCGAACGTGGGGTCATCACGCACATGCCGTACACCGGTGGCGACGAATTGCCGTCGACGGCTTGGCACGCCCAGTTCGAGGATGTGAACAACGATGGCTTCTTCGACCTGTTCATCAGCAAAGGAAACGTCGAGGCGCAGGTGGATTCCGCAATGCGCGATCCGAGCAACCTGCTGATCGGTCAGGTGGACGGCACATTCGTCGAAGGCGCGCCGGAGGCGGGCGTCGTCTCGTTCGACCGCGCGCGCGGGGCGACGCTCGTCGACCTCAACCTCGACGGAATGCTTGATCTCGTTGTGGTGAATCGCGAGACAAATGTCGCGGTGTGGCGAAACGTCGGCCACGGTGACGTAAAGCGACCGAGACCAATGGGACATTGGCTCGAGTTGCAGGTGCAGCAGGCAGTTCCGAACGTTGACGCGATCGGAGCGTGGGTGGAAGTGCAGTTCGGTGGACGCACCGTGGCACGCGAGGTCACTGTCGGCGGCGGGCACGCAAGCGGGCAAATTGGCTGGATCCACGTCGGCCTTGGTGAAGCGGTGAGTGCGGAGGTGCGCGTACGGTGGCCGAACGGCGAGGTTGGACCGTGGATGACGTTCGGTGCCGATCAGTTCCTGACGATCAAACGTGGCGAAGCCGCGCCGCGCCGGTGGAAACCAGGGCAGAACGTATCGCCATGACGTTTCGCTGCTGTTTGTAGTTAGCGATGCCTGGGTATGCCCGTTGCGTGACGACCTTTGAGGACTATGCCGCGCAACGATTTCCGGAACATCGAATTCGAGTTCGCGAACCAGCCGTCACGATGACCGAGTACACGACGGTCGTTGAAGTCAAGGGTGCCGCCACAGCGACGGAGATCGCGAATCGGCTGCGCCTCAACATCCCTGCCGCACATGTCGGCTTGGCCTTCGTGTTGCCCAACGATTCGACCGTTGTGGCGACGGGCAAGGAAGACACCGAGGGTGTGATCGACCTGCCACGCAAACGCCTGGCAATCGTCGGGATCGCTGGCGCGATCGCCCTCGGAACGGTCGGCTTATTCATCGCTCGACAAGCGATCGGAAACTGGACAGGCGCGGTGATCGCCGGAGTGTTCCTCGCCATCATCGGCGCCGTTATCGGAGCGCTGCTCGGCGGCGCTGGGCGATACGGCGGCGGCCGGGCGTGGGAGCAGCAGCGTCAAGGCGCAGACGCCATCGGCCTTGTCGCCGTCTGTCTCGACGATGAAGCTGCCGCGAAGCAAGCCGCGGTCACCATCGAGGAGTTGGGCCTCGTCGACGTACGCGTCGTCGGTCGGGATGGCGCGTGGCACGTGCCCAATACATCGACGTGATGAGCACGACGGAAGTCGTCCGCGGTGGTAGTCGTTGCGATCAACGGCCACATCGTGTCAACCACCAAAGCGGCGAGGCGCTTCTTACGTTTCACGCCGAGTTCGCTGCAGCCGCACTGCGCGTTCGATGCAGTACACCCAGACGACCACGACGAGGTCCGGTCGCTACTCGGTGCGAATGTGACGATTGGGCGAACTGCAATTGTTCGTATCTCCAACAGCGACGGAAGCTGGAGGTCCGTTCAGGTCGTGCGTGTCGGCAGTGATCCAGACGCCGGCTTCGTCAAGTTGTCATTGCGAAACCTCGCGAGGCGGAACGATGCAGAGGCGTGCTGGAGCGAGACCCTTCGACGCATGTCGTCAGCTAGCCGTTGTTCATGGAGTCCGTCCAGCGCGCCCTTCGTCTGGGCGAGCGGCAGCACTGGGTCCAACGCACCTTGTTTCATGGCAGCAACGACGGTAGCCCCTCCGAACTGCGGTAGGTTGTGCGTTGGGAGTGCCGGGAAGTCTGGTCGGCGTCTTTTTGTCGACCGTTCAGGAGCTACCGATGACTTCTCGTTCTGAAACGACGCCACGCGTCGGGTTTTTGGCCAGCGATGGCAAGTTGGCGCGCGCAGCGCAACCGTTGGTTCGATTCCTGAATATTGAAGCGGCAGGCGGAGTTCTTCTCGTCGTGGCTGCAGTGGCGGCACTGGTGTGGGCCAACTCGCCGTTTCGGGCGAGCTACGAGACGCTGTGGGCGACCGAAATCAGGCTCGAGCTCGGCTCGTATGTATTTGAGGAGGATCTTGGTCACCTGATCAACGATCTCTTGATGGCGTTGTTCTTCTTTGTGGTCGGCATGGAGATCAAGCGCGAGGCCGTCGTTGGGGAACTTCGAGACCGGCGGGCAATCGCACTTCCTGTAATGGCCGCACTCGGCGGAATGCTTGTTCCTGCTGGGCTGTTCCTCGCAGTGAACATGGGTGGGGCTGGCGTCGACGGCTGGGGTGTTCCGATGGCGACCGACATCGCGTTCGCGCTGGGTGTCTTGGCGCTGATGGGATCGCGGGTGCCAGCGCCGCTGAAGGTGCTACTTCTGACGCTGGCGATTGTCGACGACATCGGGGCAATTGTGGTGATCGCCATTTTCTACACCGAGTCGATCTCAACTGGCTGGTTGATGATCGCCGGCGGGCTTGTGTTTGTCGTTTGGTTGTTACATCGCCTCAAGGTGATCTACGTCCCAGTCTTGGTTGGCGTCGGACTTTTGTTGTGGCTGGCGGTCTACGAATCGGGTATTCATGCGACGATCGCAGGTGTTGTGATGGGGCTATTCACGCCGGCGCGTCCGCGACTTCGCGAGGCCGACGCGAATCAGGTCGTCGACGCCCTCGAGAATCGTGCCGATCTGGACGCGAGCGAAGTTCATGCGACGGCCGTCTTGATCAAGGCGTCGGTTTCGGCATGCGATCGAAGCATTGATGCACTGCACCCGTGGACCAGCTTTCTGATCGTTCCGCTGTTTGCGCTTGCTAACGCGGGGATCGAACTTTCGGGGGAGTCGTTCACCGATCCTTCAGCGGTGTTCATCGGTGTCGTAGTCGGCCTCGTCGTCGGCAAGTTGGTCGGTGTCACGTTGTTTTCGTGGCTCGCGGTGAAACTGGGGTTGGCGCGTCTGCCCGACGGGGTTCGGTGGTCACACATCGCTGGTGTGGCCGCACTCGCGGGAATCGGGTTCACGGTTTCGTTGTTCATCGCCGGACTTGCGTTCTCGGGCGAGCTGCTGGCCGATGCCAAGGTCGCGATTCTCGCGGCATCCGTCGTGTCATCGATACTCGGTGCTGCTTTGCTCTGGCGATCGTTCCGTTTCGGTTCCGGCGAAGAGGCTACAGCGGAAGCCGTCGCTGCTGAGGCGTAGTAGTCGCGGGCGTCATTTTGATTTGCACGGCGACTCGGCTGACGCTTTGATTCACGGTGTGTCTCCTTGTGTTGTGAGGGTTTCCGTTCGGACGGGCGAGTGTCGACGGAACCAACTGCGCTGGCTACGGCTCTGCGCCGGTGACGGCGATGGCAACAGCGCTGGCGTCTCGTTCGCTACGACCTCAAGAACGCGCCTCGCGGAAGGGTTGACAAGACTTACCTTGCCGATTGAGACCGTGGGTACGGTCTCGTTCCCACTCGCAACGGATCGGACGAAGGCCGCTGCGTTCGGGTCGTCCCAGATGTTCACCTCTCGAAACGGAAGCCCGGCCCGGCGCAGCCCACCCCGAAGCGAGAAACAGAACGGGCACCCCGGGCGCGAGTAGACGATGATGCCCTCAGTGTCGGCCAGGGGGTGATTGGTTTGTGTGTTTGTGTGCTCCATATGAAGTGTCAACCGGCCGCGGCCTACTTCGATTCCCGTCGACGGTCCTCGAACGTCTACGAGTGACCGGTTAGTCGTGGAGGATGGCTGCGCTTCAGCGAGGAGGTCAGCTGAAGCGCAGCCGACTGACGAGTACTCCGAGCTGACGGGCGTCGGCACTCAGCCCGAGGTCGACCGGGCGGGCGGGACGCCGGATTACGAATGCGACGTCCACCTGTTCTGCAGCTGGCAACATCAGAGTCAGGAGCACGGGACCTTCCGGTTCGGCGGACGCCTCGATCGTCTTTTCCACTCTTCCGCCGACACGTACCTCCACCGAACGAGCAGGACCACCGTGCCGGGGCAGCACTGCTATCTCCACATCCAACGTGCTGGCGCCACGGGTTGGCAGAACGAGGCGGGCCTCGGATCCTTCGCTCCACAAACCGTGTCCCGGCTGAGGGAACGACCATCCTGGGCCGCAGATCTCGTCGACAGTTGCAGCGTTGGAGAGGTCCCACCAGCCGTCGGCGGCCGGAGCCGTCGAGGCACCCACGGTCATCGCGAGCGGACCACTGGCCCGGCGTATCAGCCTCTCGATGAACGGGCGTCGACCCGATGCAACGTAGATCGCCCACGCCGCAGGCGACCTGGCGAGACCGGCGTCGAGCCGCTCGCTGACAGCAGAACGCACTGCCGAAACGAACGACACACCGCCGCGTCGGTGCTCTGACACCACGCGGGGTCGCCGCTGGCGTCGGCGGTGCAGCGCCTGCGCGACCGAAAGTACGCTTGGCTCACGCGTCATGTCTGCGAGCAGTGCGAGTCGCTCGCGTATGGCCGGCAGCAGTTCGTGGCTGGCTGCTTGCTGTGCCATGCGGAGCGCAGTCGCTCGCACATCTGGCGTGGTGCGGAGCAGCATCACGGCGTCGACGGCCCATTGCAATCGAGAGTTCTCCTCGTCGTGGCCAGCGTGTTCCAGCACGTGGAGCAGCAGATCGCCATCGCAGAAGCGCATCGCGCGCGTCGGGCCGAGCTCAAGGGGCACCGCCGCGGACCAGAACGCGGCCTCGGCGCGCGCTCCCCGGCTCGTCGTAAACACGTGCCAGTGGAGATCGACCTGATGCCCGTCGGGGTGCACGAAGTTCCAGCTGTGCCGGCGATGCGAAAGGCGTACGGCGACGCTTCGTGCAGAGACACCGTGCAAACCTTCCCATCCTTCGATCTCGAGCAGGTCGAGGGCTTGCTCGAGGTGCTTCGGGGCGATCAGAGCATCGACGTCGCTCATATCGCGCAGTCCCCAGTCGCCGCCGTACGCCGGGATCAGCGAGGCGCCCTTGAGAAGGAGACTTGGTACACCGTCGGCCCGCAGTCGACCGAGGAACGCGGCCGCCTCGCGGAACCTCAGTTGGTTTCGAACCCAGGCTTTGCGGTACGTCCCGCGCAGTAGCGGCGGCTGCTCTACCCCGAGTGCAGAGAGGCGCTTGTACAACATGGGCAGCATTCGCGCCTGATCGTGACCGATCGTTTGGATGTCGACGGCGTCGAGCCAGGAGCGTCCGGACGCGGCCGCCGCCTCGGGTGACGGGTCGAGCAGTGCCTGGATGAGCAGAAGGCGCGTCGAGTCGTGCTCCGTCACAAGGATCGCTTCCGCTGCAGATGAGCGCGCATGACGCGGGTGAGATCGACACGGTTCTCGGTCGCGCGTGTGCGGCCGTAGTTGGCGGCGTGGATTCGTCGGCGGAGCACAATGTCGGCAGTCACTCCAACACGCAAGGGGACAGCGCGCGCTCGAGACGTCCAGTCGATGTTGTTCGCCGACGGCAGCCCTTCGTCGAAGAGCCCGACTCTGTCAAAGGACTCGCGTCTGATCAGCATGCAGGCCAGCAACTCACCCGGCTGTGGCGTTTTGTCGATGCGCAATCGCGCTGCATCGCTTGGTGCGAGGTCGGGGCTGGCGAACTGAACCACACCGCCGTAGACAACATCAAGCTCGGGGAGTAGCGCGTCGCTCAGGTGCTGTTGACGACCTGGCACCCAAAGGTCGTCGGCGTCCTGAAAGCCGAGCAGATCGCCCGTCGCGCAACCGAGCCCGCGGTTGAGGGCGGCGGCCTGACCGGTGGGGGGTTGGTGAAGCGCGATGATCCGGTCGCCGTATCTGGCGAGGATCGACGACGTGCCGTCGGTGGATCCGTCGTCGACGACGACCAGTTCGTCGATGCCCTCGGCGAGAACCGAGTCGATCGCGTCGACGAGGTACCGCTCGCCATCGCGGACTGCAAGAATCACGCTGACCGTTAGATGCATGCGGCGACCAGCTCACGCAAGTTTTCGGCAACTCCGGCTGGATCGGTCCCGAGAGCGAGGTCGAAGCAAGGCAACGCCTCGCCAAGTTCGCGCATGAACTCCATCGTCGCTGCGCTGCCGCCGTTGCCCTCGATCAGAGTGCTTGGCGCCATTGCGTGAAGTGCTTCGCGCGGGGTTGACCGCGACCATGTGGTGCCGACAGTGCCAGCGACGCGGGGCACTGCAATCCCGACTAGCCGCGACGACGTGCGCAGACCCGGCGGCAAAATCATCGACTGGCCACCCTCTGTTGAAAGCACCGCGTCGCGCAATGACGGCAGGCGTTCGAAGGCGTCCTCCTCCAGTTTGGCGAGGGCATACGGCGCATAGGCAGTCAGTCCGGCCGGATCCAGCAGACACAGGTCGTCGGCGAGGAAGTCGAGACCGTAGGCGGCGGCCGTGAGGGCAGTCGTCGACTTGCCCGACCCGCTCGTCCCGGGCAGCAATAGGCAGACGCCATCGACACCGACTGCCGCAGCGTGCACCAGCGCGAGCCGCTCCCTGGTCGCCCACGAACCGAGCAGATGACGGAACGGCATGCGCACGACCCACCGTGGCACTCGCGCGGCATCCAGGGCATGCAGCAGACCACCCGCAGGTCGGTCCACCGATAGCAGGCCGTTGCCGACGTCGTAGCGGAGATCGTCGAAGCCTCGGATGCGCTCACGTGGCAGGTAGTCGCCGATGCCCCAGGGTGGCCGCGGCGCGGGAACCCCCGTGCTCGCCCGGTCCCACGCGTCGATGCGCAGACCGTTGCCAGTTCCACCGCAGGGAAGGTGGGCGAATGCCGGAGCGAGACGGTCCGCCAATGAGGCGCCGGCGAAACGAAGGCGGAACGGCCGCCCCGCGAGTTGGTGGTCGTACTGGACGAGGCCGGTGACCTGCACGGCTCCTGCGAATGCATCGGCGACCTCCGAGGCGAATGCCGCGGGGGTCATCTCAATGCGGCTCGACCGGAAGGACCGGCCAGCCTGCGTCATCGACCTCGTGGATCGGGTCGAGGAGCAGGAGTTCTTCCATGTCGTCGTACTTCTCCAACGTGGGGGCGAGGTAGCCGCTCGTCACCGTGGACAGGGTGGCGTGCAGCGCGATCGCGTCTGAGTCCTGCACGAGTAGACCCGCGTCGATGAGGTCGTCGACAAGTATCTTGACGTCAGCGACGACGACCGTCGAGTCGACGCCATGCGCGTTGGACAGGGCCGCGCTGACCCCTTCGACATCCGCGCCGTCGATCAGCAGGCTCCACGCGTCGGCGGCACTGCCAACCAGCGAGAAGTAGGTCCCAGTCGCGAGGTTGATCGCGATCACCTCGTCCTCGACTCGTTCATGGGCGACGCGCTGCGTTGGAGCTGTGAACCGTGACATCGGCGGCAGGCTAGTGGGCGTCGGTCAGGATTTGGCGGTACAACTCGTCGTACGCGTCGACACACCGGTCGAATCCGAACTGATCCGCGACCAGCGCACGACCGCTGGCGCCGAGCTCATTGCAGAGGTCGCGGTCGTCGAGTAGTCGGGCAAGCCCGGCTGCAAGTGCGTCGACGTCCTCCGCCGGAACGACCACACCGGTCACGCCGTCGATGGCGACCCTGGACAGGCCGTCGACACCGGTCGAGAGCAATGGCCGTCCGACTGCGGCAGCTTCAAGCGCGACGAGTGGCTGTCCCTCCCATCGCGATGGCAGGGCGACGATCTGCGCATCGGAGAGAAGGCTCTCGACGTCCGCATGGGCGACAGCGCCGAGAAAGGTCACGCGGTCTATGAGGCCAAGCTCCATGGTGAGCGCTTCCAGGATCGATCGTTGCGCACCGTCTCCGGCGAACACGAGGTGGGCGTCAGAGCGACCCGCCACGACCCGCGCCAGCGCGCGAAGCATCAGGTCGAACCCCTTCTGCTCGACGAGACGCCCGACGCACAGCACCCGCCCAGGCACCACCTGAGAGGACCTCAGCGGAGGAAGGGCGATTCCGTTCTCGATCACCGAAGTGCGCCCCGCGAGCGATGGCTCGACGGCGACGACCTCCTCGACGGCTGTCCTGGAAACACCGGTCACCCAGGCGCTGGCGCGCAACAACTCGGCCATCGACGCGACGGACCCCGCTCCGACGCGCTGCACCCCGATGTGCATGGTTGTGACGATCGGGGTGGGCGTTGCAGCCTTTACGACGGCCCAGAGATTAGGGCCGGGGTCGTGGGCGTGGACGAGATCCGGCTGCACCTCAACCAACAGTCCTTTCACACGCTGACGCTCGCGGGAAAGCAGCCCGGGATCCCGGCGGGCCAGGGCCACGATGAGCTGCGTGCGGTGCACAGCGATGCCGTGGCGCGCGGTGACCTCCGGGTCGCCCAGCTGAGCGGATGTCAGCAGGGTGATCTCGTGGCCGCGGTCGCGCAGCGCGGGGAGCAGTCGATCGAGCAATACCTCGATTCCGCCCATTACGGGCCACGCGGCGTTGGAGACGACCAGCACCTTCACTTGAGATCGTTCAGGCGGATCGGTCGTGAAAGCATGAGCGGACGCTACTTTCCACGGCGACCGAGTAACCAAAATCTGTGCGACCTCGGCCCCACGCTGACGTGGCGAACGATACGGAGCTGGGTCGTAAGATTCTGTGCCGTGCAAGCTCCGAATGAAGACCCGACCATTCCAATTCTTCTGTGCATCGATGTGGAACCAGATCCGCGTCTCGTCGATCCCAATTCGCAAGACGACTGGGTTGGTTTCGAATGCGCGGTCGAATTGGTCGACGTGCTGCGTCCGCAGTTGGAACGCGCGACCGGGCGACCGGCGCGCATGTCGTGGTTCCTGCGCATGGACCCCCAGATCACACATGTGTATGGAAGCGCAGGCTGGGCGGCAGACAGATATCGCCCGCAGTTCGACGCCTTGATTGCTCGGGGCGACGAGATGGGCATTCACCTGCACCCGTGGCAATGGGATCGCGAGCGTGCGGTGTGGCTGCAGGACTTCGCCGATCAGTCGTGGGTCACGCATTGTGTCGAGTCGGCGTTCGCCGCGTTTGAGGTGGCCTTCGGCACGACTTGCCGCGCATTTCGATTTGGTGACCGCTGGATGAACGACGAGTCGATGGCGTTGATCGAACGCCTCGGAGCTACCAGCGATTCGACCATCGAGCCAGGGCGCGTGGGTACCGAGACACCCGACGAGTACCGCGGCACTTTTCCCGACTACTCCAGCGTGCCTCGCCATCCGTATCGGCCATCGCGGCAGGACTTCAGGTCTCCTGGACCTAGGCCATTGCTCGATCTCTTCGTCATTCCTGTGAACAGCGCGCCAGCGACATGGGCCAGCACGCCGCCAGTCGGTGCAGCCGCAGTACGCGTGCCCAACGCCGACTATGAGGGTTCGCTGGACGCGACTTCGGTGGTCGAGATTGCTGGTTGGGTGTGGGATCGCAACCACCCCCAGCATTCGGTGGACGTCGAGATCGTGTGCGATGGCGAGCTACTCGCCACCGTTGGTGCGACACGCCACCGTGAAGATCTCTCCGACGCGGACAAGGGCGATGGCAAACACGCTTTTCGTCTCGCCACTCCGATTCATCTCAAAGATGGCAGTCCACACCGAATCTGCGCGCGTGTCGCGGGGACAAACCTCGAACTCAATGCCAGTCCTCGCGTCCTTGAAGGGACAGCGGAGCCCGATACGGACACGGTCACCATTTACCTCGACCAGCACCCATTGACGTTCGACCTACTCGTCGACCGACTGCTGGACGAACCGACGACATCGCTGCTGACCCTTAAGGTGCGCAGCGACTTTGGCATCGATGTGAAGCGAAGCTCGAACGTCCGAATCAATATCGAGCACCTCATCTGTCACGCACTCGCCAAGCGATTCGAATTCATGACGGTGTCCGAGTTCGTGAATGTCTTGGCGGCGACTAGCACGGCTGAGGACGATCGACTCTGGCGATTCGGTCGGTCCGCGTGAATGATGACGGCTCTGGTTAGCCCTTCCAGCTATGTAGCACTTGGTAGTAGTTGGCCCGTTCGTACACGTCTGGGTCGGGGACATTGCGCTGCGACACGCTGCCCTTCAGCTGTTCGATGCTGACGTAGTCGCGCTCCACCATCCACTGCTCGACCCAGCTCAACATCGTCGCGATTCGGTCGGGTCCGTGACGCAGTAATGCGCTCGTCGTCATCGCGACGTCGGCTCCGGCGAGTAGCAATTTCAATGCGTCGGCACCATCGTGCACACCGGTCGTGCCCGCGAGCGAACACTTCATGAAACCGCGCAGGATGCCGATCCAGTGCAGCGGAAGTTGCCCCTCCGCCGAGGTCGACAACTGCAGGCGCGGCTTGACGTACAACGTGTCGAGATCAATGTCTGGTTGGTACAGCCGGTTGAACAGCACCAGTCCGTCGGCACCGACCGCTTCAAGAGCGAGTGCGAGGTGTCCGAGGGACGTGAACCAAGGACCGAGCTTGACCGCTAGTGGAACCTGCACCTCGGCGCGGACTTCCTCGACCAATTCCACATAACTGCGCTCTACGTCGGACGCTGTCCGATGCGGGTCGACGATCACGTTGTAGACGTTGAGTTCGATGGCTTGTGCGCCCGCGTCCTCCAGGTGGCGCGCATACTTCACCCAACCTCCCGGTGACGTGCCGTTGAGGCTGGCGATGACCGGAATCGACAACCGTTGGCGAGCAAGTTCGACGAGCGCGAGATGACGCGACGGGCCGGTGTCGTACGACTCCAACTCCGGGAAGTAGGTGAGCGACTCGCCGAAGGCGTCGGTGCCTGAGTCAAGTACATGGTCAACCGCAAACGCATCATGCTCGATTTGCTCCTCGAACAGCGACGGCAGAACCATTGCGCCAGCACCCGCTTGCTCGATGTGTTCCCACATCGCCGGGTCGCCGGTCAACGGACTAGCCGACGCCACAATCGGGCTACGGAGTCGCAGCCCGAGATAGTTCGTCGAGAGGTCGACGCTCATGGCTCATCCTCCGCTTCGGCGATGATCGCCGTTCCGATGTGGGTTGGTGCTGTCCGTTCAACCGCGGCAAGTTGCTCGTAGTAGCGCCACCTTGCCGCGACATCTGCCTGCGCGAGTTCCATCAGTTCATCTGCTCTCGCGGGATTGCTGCGCCGCAGCATCGCGAACCGTGCCTCGCTGCCCGCGAACTCCGCGTATGGCACCGAGGGAGCGGCACTGTCCAACTGGAATGGTGTTGTGGCCTCTTCATCGCCTGGCCGATAGCGATAGAGCGGCCAGTGCCCACTCTGGACGGCGAGCTTCTGCTGAGTCATCGATTGGCGCATATCGAAGCCGTGCGCGATACACGTGCTGTAGGCGATGACCAGCGACACTCCCGGCCACGCCTCCGCTTCCAGCAGTGCCTTGACGGTCTGTATATCGCTCGAGCCGAGAGCGACCTGCGCGACGTAAACATCGCCGAACGACATTGCTTCCAGCCCGAGGTCCTTCTTCGCGATTCCCTTTCCGCCCGATGCGAACTTGGCGACTGCACCGCGCGGTGTCGCCTTCGACGCCTGACCACCCGTGTTGGAATAGACCTCGGTATCGAGTACGAGAATGTTCACGTTGCGCCCGCTCGCCAACACGTGGTCGAGCCCGCCGGCACCGATGTCGTAAGCCCAGCCATCGCCGCCGACGATCCACACGGTCTTGCGCACAAGAGTGCCGCACAGCTCGAGGAGCTGCGTCGCCGTCGGGTCGTCGATGGCCCGCAGTGCATCACGTAGTTGTTCGACGCGTTCGCGTTGTTCTCGAATCGGAGTGTCACCACCGTCTTGCACGCCAGCGGCGATCGCAGCAGCGAGGGCAGGATCGATGAGCGCGGGGCTGCCAGTTGACAACTTCGCGAGCAAGCCGAGTGCACCATGTTGCTGAGCATCTAGGCCAAGCCGGATGCCGAGGCCGAATTCAGCGTTGTCTTCAAAGAGGCTGTTGCTCCACGCTGGCCCGCGACCTGCGTCGTTCGTGGAATACGGAGTCGTTGGCAGGTTGCCCCCATAGATGCTGCTACAGCCGGTGGCATTGGCGATCAACAGATGGTCGCCGAACAACTGCGTGAGCAACTTGATGTATGGGGTCTCGCCGCAGCCGAGACATGCGCCGCTGAACTCAAACAATGGCTCGCGCAGCTGGCTGGTCTTGACCGATGCCGGATCCCATAGGGCTTGGTCAGCTTCGTGGAGTGCCCGAAACGCATCCCACGCGACGCGTTCGGTATCGAGATGTTCTTCGATCGGACGCAGGTTGATGCTCTTGCGTTTGACCTCACTCTTGTCGTGCGCGGGGCACGCGGTGACGCAGAGCCCGCAGCCGGTGCAGTCATCAGGAGCGACCTGCACTGTCAGTGACATGCCGGGAACCTCGCGGCTTCGGAACGACTTCGTCTTCAGCACTTCAGCGCCGTCGACCTGTAGCTCGGTCGCGTCGTAGACCTTCATTCTGATAGCCGCGTGTGGGCAGACGATGGCGCACTTACCGCAGTCGATGCACAGGTCTGCTTCCCAGATCGGGATCTCGGTGGCGATGGTCCGCTTCTCGTACTGAGAGGTTCCCGTCGGAAAGGTTCCGTCGGGGGGCAGCGCACTGACCGGCAACAGGTCGCCTTCGCCGGCGAGCATTCGTGCAGTCACGCGCTCGACGAAGTCGGTAGCCGCCCCGGTCAGCGTCGGGCGCCGGTGTTTGGTCGCGGTGACCGTGGTACCGACGGGCACGGGGAACAGTTCGGCCAGCGTGGTGTCGACGGCCTCGATGTTGCGTTGCACGACGACGTCGCCGCGCTTCCCGTACGAGACAGTGATCGCACGCTTCAGTTCGTCGATGGCTTGCGCAGTTGGCAGCACATTCGACAGCGCGAAGAAGCATGTCTGCATGACAGTGTTGACCCGCCCCTGAAGACCGGCGGCTTTGGCAACTGCGCCGGCGTCGATGGTGTGCAGCCGCAGATCTCTGTCGATGATGACCTGCTGCACCTCGACCGTTAGGCGATCCCAAATCTCGTCAGCGGGGAACGGGCTGTTGATCAGCACGGTCGCCCCGGGCGCCGCCACCTTCAGGACGTCCATCCGCTCGAGGAAGTCCCACTGATGAACGCCGACGAACGTCGCCCGATCAATGAGATAGGTGCTGTTGATCGGTTCCGGATCGAAACGAACGTGGCTGATGGTCATTGAGCCCGACTTCTTCGAGTCGTAAACGAAGTAGGCCTGAACTGCCAGATCTGTGTTGTGACCGACGATCTTGGTGGTGTTCTTGTTGGCTCCGACTGTGCCGTCGGCACCGAGTCCGAAGAAGACAGCACGAACACGAGCGTGATCGGTGGTGAAGGCCGGATCGTAGGTCAGGCTGTTGTGCGTCACGTCGTCGATGATTCCGACGGTGAACTTGTTGCGCGGGTTGTCTTTGCTTGCTTCGTCAAAGACGGCCCTCACCATGGCTGGCGTGAACTCTTTGCTGCTCAGTCCGTAGCGACCCCCGATCACCCGCGGCTTGCTGCCATCGGCCCACGACTCAGTTGGGCTGTGCCAGAGTGCGCTCAGCACATCGAGATGCAATGGCTCGAAAGGTGCACCCGGTTCCTTGGTGCGATCAAGGACGACAATCGTTTGTGTGCTCGGCGGCAGAGCCGCAAGTAGGGCTTCGGTGGGAAACGGCCGAAAGAGGCGCACTACGGCTACGCCGACTCGTTCGCCTGTCGAAGTCAACTCGGCGATCGTTTCTCGAACTGCGCCAGCCCCCGAACCCATCAGCACTATCACGCGATCGGCATCGGGGGCGCCGTAGTAGTCGACGAGGTTGTACCGCCGACTGGTGAGTTCGGCGAGTAGATCCATCTTGGACTGGACGACAGCAGGAACGCTTGCGTGGAAGGGGTTGCAGGCTTCGCGAGCCTGGAAGAACACATCGGGGTTCTGTGCGCTGCCGCGGAGCATTGGACGGTCGGGGTCTAGACCACGGGCGCGATGAGCGGTGATGGACGCCGGGTCGATCAGCGCCGCTAACTCCTGCTCACTGGGTTCGTTGATGGTGGCGATCTCGTGACTGGTGCGAAAGCCGTCGAAGAAGTGCAAGAAGGGCACGCGCGTGTCGAGGGTTGCCGCATGCGCGATCGCGGCGAAGTCGGCAGCTTCTTGGACGCTGCTTGCGCACAACATCGCGAATCCAGTCGTGCGAGCTGCCATCACGTCGCTGTGATCGCCGAAGATGCTGAGCGCGTGCGTGGCGACGGTTCGGGCAGCTACGTGGATGACCGTCGGCGTGAGTTCACCGGCAATCTTGAACATGTTCGGCAACATCAACAGCAGGCCTTGGCTAGACGTAAATGTTGTGCCGAGTGCGCCGCGAGTGATCGCGCCGTGAAGCGTTCCGGCCGCGCCTGCTTCACTCTGCATCTCAATCACCTCTGGCACCGCTCCCCAGAGGTTGGTGCGCCCCTTCGAGCTCCAGTCGTCGGCGAATTCGCCCATCGGTGATGCCGGAGTGATCGGGTAAATGGCGATGACCTCTGAGGCAAGATGGGCAATACGCGCGGTCGCCTCGTTGCCGTCTACGACAGCGCGAGTCTGAACGTCGGCATCGCGCACTGTGGACGAGATTGCAGCCTGAGCCATGCGCTCACGGTATGACGAGCGTCTTGGCGGGGGCTAGGGGCTTTCGACCAGATTGTCGACCTTTTCGAACGAATGCTTCAGCGATGCGAAGGCAGTCAGGCAGACGTTCGACTTCTTGCGTCACCACTTGGTGACTAGCGATGCTTGGAGCAGGACCGCTACCACTGCTTGGGCGGTCAACCAGGCGCGCAGACGTAGCGCGCTCGGGGTCGTGACTGACTGATCCGCGAGGGGCGCGGCGGCGAGCATGACCCAGGGGAAGAACAGCAGCCAGATCCGTTCGACCTCGCCCTTTGAGTACTGCGAGGCCGTTGCCACGACCGCGGCAACGAGCACGCTGCCGACTAGCAACCAGATCACGCGTTCGCGCAGCCGGATGATTCCCGCGAGTGCAGCGGGGCCGACGGCGATCAGCAAGACGGCAGCGTTGCTGAGCGTGAAGTAGGTCCATGGCCGGAACTTCGCGGTGCCGTTCCAATACTGCTTCTTCAATTCTGCGAAACCTTCGAACCACCAAAAGCCCAGCCACCAAAACGTCAACAACACGGCGAGCGCAGCGGTACTCGACACGACGATGACCAACACGATTCGCCGCCAGTGACGCCACTGCGACGCGGCAACCGCTATCGGCACCAGCACAAACGTCGCGGCTCCGTAAGTCAGGAACAACGCAGCGCCAAGGAGCAGCCCGGCCGCGCACGAGGCACCGATGGCCACACTTCGGCGCGGCGTCTTCAGTGCAATTGCAACAGCCGCCACGCCCGCCGCCGTAACGCTGGTAAAGAAGGCGTCGGCGGATGTCATCTGCCAGATCGCGTACGGCACGAGCACCAAGAACGGCGCCGACCGACGCACCCACATGGCACCGGCGAGGCGGTGCACGGTGACAAGGATGAAGATCGGGGTCGCCGCGACACCGAGCACCGACAGCGCAACGACCGGCCACGCCGCATTGACGCCCGTCTCCTCAATTGCTTTGAGGATCAGCGTGAAGCCGGGCGGATGCCCGCGCACGTGCACGCTGTAGAAGTTCAGACGCTCGACGAACGTGTCGATAAATGCTCGCCCCGACGGCGAGGTGTACTTGAGGTTGTAGTAGTACTCCGTCGGGTCGGTCGCGCCGAAGAAGAGGCCGTCGCTACCGTCGAGAGCTGCGAGTGCGACTGCGAACGCCGCCGCCGCGACGCCAGTGGCGATGGTAACCCAACGCAGACGCCAACGATTGATCACACGTGGCGCGAAGGCGACAACGACACACGCAACGACGATCGGAAGCGCGAGTTGCCAATGCGCACGCCAATCCCAGCCGTCGAGAGGATCGCGGCCGACGAACGGTGCCGCACCGAGCTTGATTTCGGGTGAACGACGTTGCAGCCGCCGCCCCCACACAACGCTCCACACGATGAGCGCAACGGCAGCCGCGAACAGCAGCAGCGTCAGTGCTCGCCGATTGCGGCGCATGTTTAGGCCACGGGGTGTCGATCTCGGAACCACATCACGCCCCCGCCGACGGCGAACATTGCCCAGAACGCAGCGTTAGAACCGGTGCCGACGATTGCCGGCGGACCAACGGAGACATTGTTCCAGTTCTCTTGCACCAGCGCGACCAGCGCCATCGCCGAGAAACCGATGGCGGCCACGAGCCCGGCGATGCGCACGCGAGTTGCCGCGATCAATGCGACACCAAAGGCAATTGTCAGGACTGCGGCGAGCCCGTTGAACCAGAGGAACTTCAGTTCCATCTTGGCGTAGCCAAACAGTGCGACCTGTTGGGTGGCGAAGTCGACGTTGCGCGCGAGGAACCATCCGATTGACCCGACCACGACTGCGATTGCACCGAGCACGACGAAGGCGCGATCGCGGGCCGATCGCGGGCCTGCGAGAGCCGTGTCGATGCTCGGTGCCGGCTCGCGGGACGCGACCGCGAACAACATCAGGTGCAAGAAGAAGATCAGCACGTAGCTCCACGGCCATTCGTTCTCGCGATACGCGACCGACAGAAAGATCGGGATCGCGTTGAACGCGCCGAACAGTGCAATGAGCCGCGTGCGATAGCCGATCAGCAGCAGTGCGGCGAGTGTGGCGTCAGCGAGGATCACCATCCAGCCGAAGAGGTGATAGTTGGGCAGAATCAGGTTCTCGGTGATTGACTTCCACACGCCCCACACCGGCGTGTCGACCGCCGACCGCGTGTATTTGTAGAGCCCACCGCCCGTGTCTTCGCCGAAGTTGGGGGCAACCTTCCAGTGCAGGTTGGCCAGCCACATCAGACCCGCTGCGATTCGGGCCGACGCGATCACGCAGTAACGCGTTCGCGTATCCATCGCGTCGAGCCGGTCCCGTCGACTTGCGGGTTTCATTGTTGCCTCGAGTTCCACGTTGGGAGCCCCCCTCTGATGCCGGTTTGCGGTGCCGGTGTGTGACCCGATCATTGCAGGGTCGACGATGCCGCCGTTTGGTGTTGCGCGAATGTTTCGATCTGTGTGTCAGCACCCTCGACGTGTTGACATTACGGTCCCGTCCGTGGAATCAGCGGGGGACTCTGCAACCGGCGTGATCGGGGTGATCGGCGGGTCCGGCTTTTACGAGTTCCTCAGCGATGCGGAGGAGGTCGCGGTGTCGACGCCATTCGGCCCGCCATCGGGACCCGTCGTCGTCGGAACCGTCGGCGGTCGGCATGTCGCCTTTGTACCCCGCCACGGGCGCGACCATCGCTTCGCCGCCCATCGGGTTCCCTACCGGGCAAACCTGTGGGCGCTGCACTCCGTCGGCGTTTCGTCGATCATCGCGCCGTGCTCGGTCGGCTCACTGCAAGACGACATTCGGCCCGGCCAGTTCGTGATCGTCGATCAGATCGTCGACCGAACCTGGGGGCGACTCGACACCTTTCACGACACCGGCGGCCCTAGCGATCAAGCGGGAACCGCCGGCCCGGTGCACCACCAATCGTTCGCCGAGCCCTACGACGCCGCCTTGCGTGCCCACATCATCGCGGTGGCGCGCGACGCCGGCACCGACATCGTCGACGCGGCCACGATGGTCGTGATCAACGGTCCGCGATTCTCGTCGCGTGCGGAAAGCCTGTGGTTCCGACAGATGGGCTGGGATGTGGTCAACATGACCGGTTACCCCGAGGCGGTGCTCGCCGCTGAGTTAGGAGTGCGCTACGCAACCGTCGCGCTGGTGACCGACTACGACGCCGGCGTTGGTGGGCACGAGCCGGTGACGATGGACGCTGTCTTCGCGATGATGCGCTCGAACGTGGCGCGCGTGCAGGACCTGATCAGGTCGGTCATCACGCGTATGCCCGACGATCTCGTCCGCCGGAAATGAACGACTTAGTTTCGGCTTTCGCGCAGTGGAGCCTGCGAGAACTCGCGCATGCCCGTCTCAAACGGAATTGCAGCCGTGAAGCCGAGCACGTTGGCAGCACGCGTCGGGTCGGCGAACACGTGGCGGATGTCGCCGAGCCGATAGCCGCCGACAACTCGCGGCGCTGGCGCGCCATCGGGTCGCAGAGCTTGCGCCATGTCGAGCACGGTGCGCGGGGTGCCAGTGCACACATTGAATGGGCCTGGCGCGGGTTGCACGTTGGTGAGCGCGAGCACATTGGCGCGGGCGATATCGCTGACATGCACGAAGTCGCGGCGCTGCCCACCGTCTTCGAGCACGAGCGGCGCTTCGCCGCGCTCGTACGCGCTGCGAAAGATGCTGGCCACACCCGCGTAGGGCGTGTCGCGCGGCATGCGCGGGCCGTACACGTTGTGATAACGCAGCGCGCTGACAGTTGTATCGGGGTGTTCCCTGGCGAACGCGTTACACAGCCCTTCTTGGCCGAGCTTGGTGGTGGCGTACACATTGCGCGGATCGAGCCAGTGGTCCTCGGGCACCGCTTCCGCAACCAGCGTGCGCTGGCACACCGGACACACCGGTTCGTAGCGGCCCGCATCAAGATCGGCTCGTTCCCGTGGGCCTGGTCGCACCAGCCCGTCGACGCTGCACCGGTAGCGCCCTTCGCCGTAGACGACCATGCTCGATGCAAGAACGATGCGCCCCGCAAAGCCATCGTCGTGCAACGCGGACAACATTGCGGCCGTGCCGGCGAGGTTGCGCCCTACGTACTCCTCGACATCGCCGAAGTCGACACCGAGGCCGACCTTGGCCGCCTGGTGACAGATCGCATCGGTGCCGGGAAGAACCTCCGCCCACACGTTGCGATCGCGAGCGTCCGCCCACAGATAGCGAGCGGCCGGTGCCAGCCCCGTCGGTTCGCCGTTGTGCGCTGCCGGGTCGAGATCGTCGATCACGACAACCTCGTGTCCGAGCGCAAGCAGTTGATCGACAATGTGTGACCCGATGAAGCCGGCGCCACCGGTGACGATGATCCTCATAGCTATAGACATATCAGCTCGCACTCATCTGTGGCGTTGGCGGCGGCGCGATGCCTGATGTTGTGCTGCCCGCCCTCAACGAGGCCGCGGCCGTCGAGTGGGTCCTGCTCCGACTTCCCGCCGGCTATCACGCGATCGTTGTCGACAACGGTTCGACCGACGGGACTTCGGAGATCGCGGCCGCCAATGGCGCGCAGGTGGTGTCGGAGCCGACCCGCGGTTTCGGGTCGGCGTGCTACGCGGGCCTGCGCGCGGCAACCGCCGACATCGTGTGTTTCATGGACTGCGACGCGTCGCTTAATCCGACCGCGCTGCCGTTGCTGGTCGGCGAAATCGAGCGCGGCGAAGTCGACCTGATGGTCGGTGCGCGTGTTGCGAGCAAGGGTGCGTGGCCATTGCATGCACGCGTGGCGAATCGATTGTTGGCGAGCGAGGTTCGGCGACGCACCGGACTTACCGTCAGCGATCTCGGTCCGATGCGTGCGATGCGACGCGAGAAACTGTTGGAGCTCGGCATGCTTGACCGCCGCAGCGGCTGGCCACTGGAGATGGTTTTGCGCGCACATCGTGCAGGCTGGACGATCCGCGATATCCCGATCGACTACTTGCCGCGTGTCGGCCGCTCGAAAGTCACCGGCACGATCCGCGGTACTGCGCGCGCGATCAAGGACATGAGCCGACTGTTGCGCGAAGACGGCCGGAACTGACGGATGCACCTGACCGTCATCGCGAAGGCGCCCGTCGCCGGGCGGGTGAAGACACGCCTGTGCCCGCCGTGCACGCCGCGTCAGGCCGCTGACATCGCCGAGGCCGCGCTCGCCGACACTCTCGACGCGATCGTTGCGCAGGTTGCTGGCTCCGACATCAGACCGGTGCTGCTGATCGACGGTGAACCGTCGGCGTTCGTGCCCGACGGGTTCGAAGTGGTTGCGCAGCGAGGCGACGGCCTAGAACAGCGGCTGCGCAATGGGTTCAGTGATCTCGGTCCGGGAATCATCGTCGGCATGGACACACCAGGCGCCGTTGCCGGGTTGGGTGCGGCGTGGGGACAATTGGCTCGCGGCGTTGATGTGCTGGGACTGGCCATTGATGGCGGTTACTGGGTGATCGGTCTGTCGTCAATCGAAGCCGATTTCCTCAGTGCGGTGTTCGACGACGTTCCGATGAGCACCTCGCAAACCGGTGTACACCAGCTACGTCGACTGCATCAGCTCGGTCGCCGAGTGCACATGCTGGCAAGCACACGCGATCTTGACACCGTTGACGACCTCTTGGCAGTGGCACGAGCGCAACGCGGTGGTCGACTCGGCGAGGTGCTCGCGACCGTCGTCGCGACATTGGTGTGACGTGACGTTGACGTTGACGTGACGTTGACGTTGACATTTCCATTGACGTTGAAGTGGCAGTTCGACTTGGAGTGGAGCCGACCGGCTCCGATTTGTTCATGCTCAACGAATGCCAAGGCTGGCGTCGGCACCTTCCGGTAAACCGCGCACTGTTGCGAGTAACGCGCTCGCGGGAATCGAGAGCGGCAGGATCGTGCGCGTGAGCAGCAGGTCGGTGTCGAGGCGGCCAGCGCGCACCGTTGGGCCGAAGCTTCCCCAGAACGCGCCGTCGGCGGCGATCGTCAGTTCACTGGGAATGTCGCGGGCGATGGCGTGCACACCCAGGTCGCGTTCGTCGGCGCGACCGCGGCGAACGATCGGTCGAACGATGTGGTCTTCGTCGCGTACTCCGAGCGAGCGGACGAGCTCGCGCAGCGGGTCGAGCGTGGGGCTATCGAGAGGTCCGGCCGTCGTCGCGATCCTTACCCGAATTCCGCTGACGATGAGACGGGGAACGATGGCGACGACCTTGTCGAAGTTGTCGGGCCCGCGAGCCATGTCGTTGATGTCGGGCAGATGCGAGTCCAACGAGATCTGCAAGGCGACGTTGCGGTGCGCAAATGGAGCGGCTCGTTCGAATCGATCGCCGCCCAGCAAAGTTCCGTTGGTCAACAGAATTACGGGCAAGTGGTCGGCCATCGCTGCCACGGTCTCGGGAAGCCAGGGGAGCAGCATTGGTTCGCCGCCGGTGACACCAATGCCGGTGAAGCCGAGGGCTTTGGCTTCGATGGCGATGGTGAGCATTTGCTCGGCGGTTAACTCGCGACGCTCGCTACGCGGCGACGACTCAGTCAGGCAGTACGAACAGGCGAGGTTGCAGTGATAGTTGGAATAGATCCACACCCTGCCGGGAAGTTCACCCGACTCGAGCGCCTCAGTAACAGCCGACGCCGTCACGCGAGACTCGCCACGCTCAGACGACTGGCGACCTCATCGGAGGTGGGCAGATCAAGACCGGTCGCTAATCGGTTCAGAAACATTGTGGCTCCGACTGTCACGGTCAACTCGACGAGTGCGTGCTCGGGCCAGTGTTCACGTGCCGCGACCCACGCGTCGTCCGGGATCGGGCCGGTCGCACCGGCCAGCGCGTCGATCCAACCGATCAAAGCGCGTTCGGCTAACTCTGAGAAGGCGTCTTCAAGCGCGATGTCGCCGCGCAGCGCGCGAATCTCGTCGGTTGACAGGCCGACATCAAGAGCGACCGCAGTGTGTGCGTGCACGCAATAGCGACACCCTTGCAAGACAGAAGTGCGCAAGATCGCCAACTCCTTCGCCCGTAACGACACCGATCCGGGACCGAGAGCTGCGCCGACGAAGTTCAACGTGGGACCGAGTAACTCCGGCACGGTCGCCAGCGCGGCGACGATCGGTCCCGGGTCGCCATCGGCGAAGTACTGCTGTGTAGTGATCGGCGCCTGATCAGCGTCCAGCAACTGAGTCCGTGACATCGGGCCATCCTTGCTGATGACTCGATCGTTGCGTGTCAGCGCAGGCGAGTGTTTTGCAAACGTTTCGATTCGTCAGCACTCAGTTTTGCACCGTCCGAGGATCCTGAGCAGTCGATCTGGATAAGAGGTGTAGATGCCGTCAACGCCGAGGTTGATCAGCAGTTGCATGTCGTCAACGTCGTTCACCACCCACGTCAGGATCGC
>ENA-ORBV01000148-ORBV01000148.1-microbial-mat-metagenome-genome-assembly--contig:-NODE-148-length-146285-cov-9.519267_pt1 | contig 146285 bp, 137 predicted proteins | sample MGYA00237777_ERZ505514 | MGnify/ENA primary metagenome ERZ505514 (study PRJEB26160, sample SAMN06269048) | microbial mat metagenome | isolation source: Oligotrophic lake microbial mat | place...
GGGGGTATAGCTCAGCTGGGAGAGCGCTTGCATGGCATGCAAGAGGTCAGCGGTTCGATCCCGCTTACCTCCACCAACGATTCAAAGCATCAAGGTAGCAAGGATAGAACCGGTCCCCATCGTCTAGAGGCCTAGGACATCACCCTTTCACGGTGAGTACGCGAGTTCGAATCTCGCTGGGGACGCCAAACACCCAAGACTTTGGGGTTACCGCCGTATTCCGGCCGTAACCCCTTTTTTATGCTCTGCCCGCAGGACCGGCGGAATAATCCGGTGCCGTCAGGCGTTCGCAAAGCGTGAAATCTTGATTGCGACAATGTCGCGATCCTGGTGAAACTTTTTCTGACTGGAAAACTCTGAACTCTTGCAGGTGCAACCGAGTTTGGAGCAGGCATCCAAGCAGACGCCCTGCCCGTATAGGCAGGTTGGGACAGGCAGCGTGGATGTTCCGTCGGCGCCGGAAAATGCCGACAGCTACGGTTACAAGTCCTTAATTTTTTTCATTCAGCTACAGCGAGGAGAGAGCATGAACAAGCTTGCATTGGCAGCCGTGTTGACCCTGACACTTTCGGCTTGCGCGACACAGACCGGGCGCATGGATTGGTGGACGCTGGGACCCCAGAGTTTCAAGCAGGCCACGCCGGGTACGTCCAAGGCGGATGTCGAACGCATGGTTGGCAAGCCCATGCTCGTCGCAATGTTTGACAGGGTTGGCGAGGAGGTCTGGGATTATCGCTACGCCGACGGTTCGCTGGTCGGCATCACGGAGGTCCACTTTGACCGTCAGGGCAAGGTCAAGTACTACACGCAATTCCCTGATCCGGCCTGGTACAACAGTCACTCTGAGTGATTGACCTATCCGATGTTGCGGTAAGGAAGGGTCAAGTGCCGGTCAGGCGGAAGCCTGATCGGAGTTTTGCTTTACTTGCACTCGCTAACCGAGCCCTTGGCACAGGTTTTGGGCACGTGTGTGCCGTAGCCGTCAACGCGGTCAGTCCAGGTTGCGCCGGACAGCTTCGCCCCGGTCAGTTTGGTACCGTTGAGCTTGGCGCCGAGCAGGCTCGCCCCTTGAAGGTCGGCATTACTCAGATCGGCGTTGGTCAGGTCGGCCGAATCCAGGTCTGCACCCGCCAGGTTGGCGCCGGTGAGTTTGGCACCCCTCAGGTCCGCGCGCAGCAGTTTTGCCTTCGCACACTGGGTATTGGGTTCTATCTTGCAGCCGGCAATCGTCTGCGACTGCGCCGAGGCGGCGCCCAAGATACTACACACGGCGAAAAGACCAATTGCGGTTTTCATGCGTTTCTCCCTTGATGTTGAGATAAGTGTTGCGATGATCCTGAGCAAAGCCGGCCCAATCACGCGAATCGCACCGGCACCTTACACCAAAGCCCGTGCCTGGCATGTTACCGCGCTCCCCGCCTTGTCTTCACTCCCCGGCTTTGTACGCGTGAAGTAGAATACCGGATGCATATTCAAAGGCCCGGGAGGGCACTGATGATCAGGCTGATTCTGGCAATCACGGTGGCGCTGGGCGCTGGCAACGCGCTGGCACAGAAAAAAATGTACCGCTGCGGCAATGTTTTTCAGGAACGCCCGTGCGAGGGGCCCAAAGCCGAGCCCGAGGCGGCCGCGGGCAAGGCCGGTGCGGCCTCGACTGGGGTCCGGCAGAAATCGCCGGCTGATCGTGATCGCGCAGCCAAGGAATCCAGGTGCAACAACTGGCACAGCGACATGGACGATGTGGAAAAACGGATCAAAGCCGGGGTATCCGGGCAGGCTGCGAAAGACCTCGAAACCCGCCGGCTTGAGCTGTCGAAGCAGATGAAAGCAGGCTGTCCGGCCTAGTTCGCCTGTTCCAGCGTCCGGGTGTCCGGGGGATTAGGCGTCAGCGCATTCTTACATTCTGGAAGGGCAGGGCGCGCAGGTCCATGGCCGCCGGGCCGGGCGCGTCGCAATCGATGATTTGCACGCACAGCGGGCTGAAAGCCCGGCGAAAGCGCTGCCTGCCCTTGACGCACAGCAGCCGGATGCCCGCCAGATCAATCCCGTGCAATTCAAAAAATGCCGGATCGTCCACGCTCACGCGCCGGCTGGTGACAATGGTTTTGACCCCGGCCACCTCAAGCAGTGCGCTTGGCCCGATATCTTGCGCCGCACCACACGCCAAAGGACCGCGGTTGCGAAACCGCCCGTCAGTCAATTTGAGCACGCGTGCCAAGGCCTCGACCCGGGCGCCAAAGTCGCGGCTTGTCCTGGCGCCGATTGCCGCCCGGAACGCACCTCCCGGTCCGGCGTGTTGTGCTTGTTCAAGCAGCGCGGCGTCGGCAAAAAAGGCAAACACCGCCGGTATGTCCCCACTCAACTCAAGCAGCGCTCGAAACAGTGTGGTGGAGTCGGCGCCGCCGCCTGAGTCCGGATCGTCGGCCGGATCAGTGATCGCCACCAAGCCGGCGGGTGCCCTCAAAGCCATGTGCAACGCCACGTTGGGGCCGGGAAGGGCGGCGCGGTAGGCCGTTTTTTGTCCCCGCCAAGCCGCGGCGAGATGGCCCGCGTTGTGGTGCGCCTGCGAGCCCTCCGGCGCCCAGACCATGACCTTGGCGGCGCATTGCGGACTGTCGGCATACGGAAAACCCGCAAACAGTGAGATGTCCGCTTTGGCCTGCTCTTCGGCTTCGCGCGCGGCCTGCAGCAACGCGACCATCGGGCCATCGGTTGCGCCTGTATTGAGGCCCGGCAGCACCATGCCGGTCGAGACGATGGCGCACTTTGGTCGCGCCCCGCCGGCGGCGATTGCAAGCAGTTGCTGCAGTGCGCGCGCCGAGGTTTCGCGCAGATCGGATGCGGTGCTGGTGCGGGCACCGGTGGCGAAATCGACCAGTTCGGCCAGCGCCGGGTTGATGTTGGCGTAATAGTCAAAGCTGGCGGCGAGCGGGGTGTCGCCGATGGCGGCGCGTACCGCGCGCAACAGTTCCAGGTCGGGTGCGGTGCGAGCGTCGGTGATGGCGGCGCCGTGCAGGGCAACATAGACGGCGTCCCAGCGCGACCCGGCGAGCGCTGCGCATATCTCTGCAACAATGCGCTCGAAAAGTGCATCATCGAGCGGGCCGGCGCATTGCGCTGCCGCGCAGCGCAGCACGCTCACTTGCCAGTCGGCATGGCTGGTGGCAAATGCTGCCACTGCGGCAAGTTCGGTGTCGCCGCCCCGACTGTCCGCCAGAACCTCGCTGCCGCAGGCCCACTGCAGCCGCATGCATGTCTCGAGCGATGCGGGTTCCGGGCTGAAGGCATTCCCCTGGAAATAAAACCGGGCCACCGCCAGACGTTTCATTGCGGTTCCGCGACAGCAAGCCAGGTGCAGGCGTTCGTCTGGCAATGCCGCCGAACAAGGCCGGCAGACCGGTTACCGAAGGGCATCCGCATCGGCCCCGCCGACATGAGCGCCCCCGATCTGGCTGGATTTGCCGCGAAACAAGGCGACGAGTTCGCCGGCCTGGTCTTCGACGCGCACATCATAGACACCTCGCCGTCCGGCGACGGCCTGCTCGACACTGGTCGCGGTCAGTACATCACCGAGGTTTGATGCGCGCAGGAACTCGATACTGCAACCGGCCGCGACGGCGCGCCGGTTGTGGCTGTTGCAGGCAAAGGCGAATGCGGCGTCCGCCAATGTGAAGATCATGCCGCCGTGGGTGATCTGGATGCCGTTGAGCATGTCGGTGCGGACGGTCATGCGCAGGCGAGCGAATCCGGGTCTGACCTCGAGCACCTCGACGCCCAGCGCGCGCATGCACCGGTCATCGTGATACATGACTTTTGCCACGGCAATGGCGAGTTCGTTGGCGTCCACGCCTCAGCAGCCCTTAAAATGCGGCTGGCGTTTTTCGATGAAGGCCTTTACCCCCTCGCGGTAATCTTCGCTGCGCCCGAGTTCGCGCTGCACGTCGCGCTCGAGGTCGAGCTGCGCGTCAAGGCTGTTGTGCTGGCTTTGTTGCAAGGCGCGCTTGATGGCGGCAATGCCAAGCGTCGGCGCTGCCGCCAGGCGGGCCGCCGTTTTTCTGGCTTCGGTCAGCAGATACGCGTCATCAACCATGCGCCAGATCATGCCGTATTGCACCGCTTCCTCGGCCGACAGCTTGTCGCCCAGCATCGCGAGCGCGCGGGCACGCGCATCGCCGACCAGCCGCGGCAGCCAGTACGTCCCGCCCGAATCGGGAATCAGGCCGATCTTGCAAAAAGCCTGGATGAAAGATGCGGACCGGGCGGCGATGACCAGGTCGCAGGCGAGCGCGACATTGGCGCCGGCGCCGGCGGCAACGCCGTTGACTGCGGCGATGACGGGCAGAGGCAGCGCCCGCAGCGCGCGCACCAGGGGGTTGTAAAAATCGCCTATGGTCTGGCCCAGGTCGGGAGGCGCTTCGCCAGGGGCCATGTTGCGTTGGCCAAGGTCCTGGCCGGCGCAAAACCCGCGGCCGGAGCCGGTCAGGATCAGGGCACGTATGGTTCTGCTGCTGCGCACGGTCTCCAGCACGTCTTGCAGGTCGGAATGCATGGCCACAGTGAAGCTGTTGAGCTTGTCGGGACGGTTGAGTGTCACGATGGCATAGCCGTCGACCTGGTCGAAAAGAATGTCACTCATGCCTGCGCCCGTTCCGGAGTCATTGTCAGAAAAGGCAAGTCTAGCATCGCCATCGGACCCGGTTTCCGGGGCATGCCGCTGTCTGCGGTCACCCAAGCGCGGTCGCGCTGCTGTCGCGCTGCTTGACAGGCATTTTCAGCGGCCTGAGAATCAGGCCCATGAATACACGCATCCGACGCCGCCGATTTGTTCCGAGGGAAAGGTAGTGGTGCGCCGCGTGACGTTGTAATGCTTGTTTGATGCCAAGGCCACAGACTACGCTCTGTGGCTTTTTTGTTCTTGTCCGCCGAATCGCAGCTTGCACATCCAGAAAGAGAAAGATCACGATGAAACCAGTCGACTACCCGCTTAATGCCTTGATGCAGATTACCAACCGCCCCGACCTGGTGTTTGTCAAAGGCGAAGGCTCATGGCTGACCGATAGCGAGGGGCGCCGCTATCTCGATTTCATCCAGGGTTGGGCGGTGAATTGTCTGGGCCATTCGCCCAGAGTCATAGTCGATGCCTTGACCAGCCAGGCGGCGACGCTGATCAACTGCAGCCCGGCGTTTTACAACGAACCGTCGACGCGCCTGGCGCAGATGATCGCCTCCAGCTCCGGCCTGGAAAAAGTGTTTTTTGCCAACAGCGGTGCCGAGGCGAACGAGGGCGCGATCAAGCTGGCGCGCAAGTGGGGCGGCCTGCATCGCAAGGGCGCCTACAAGATCATCACCTTCGATCACGGCTTTCATGGCCGCACCCTCGCCACGATGTCGGCCTCGGGCAAGCCGAACTGGGACAAGCTGTTCGAACCCAAGGTGCCCGGATTCCCCAAGGCCGAGCTGAACGACCTCGCCTCGGTCAAGGCGCTGCTCGCGGACGACGTCGTCGCCATCATGCTCGAGCCCATACAGGGCGAGGCCGGCGTATTGCCGGCGAGCAACGAATTCCTGCAGGCCTTGCGCGAACTCACGCGCGAGCAGGGCATGCTGTTGATTCTCGATGAAGTGCAAACCGGCATCGGGCGCACCGGCAAGCTCTACGGTTTTGAGCATTCGGGCGTCCGTCCCGATATCCTGACGCTGGGCAAGGGCATAGGCGGCGGCGTGCCTCTCGCGGCGCTGGTGGCGTCAGAGGCGGTGTGTTGTTTCGAACCCGGCGACCAGGGCGGCACCTACAACGGCAATGCCTTGATGACCGCAGTCGGCTGCGCCGTGCTCGAAACGGTGGGCGCGCCGGCATTCCTGCGCCGCGTCAACGAGGCGAGTGCGGTATTGCGTGCCGGCCTGACCGCCTTGTCGGAAAAACACGGCCTTGGCGAGGTGCGTGGCGCGGGCCTGCTGATCGCGCTGGAACTTGGCCGCGATATCGGTGCGGCGCTGGTCGAGCAGGCGCGGGCCGAGGGCCTGTTGCTCAACTCGCCGCGCCCTGCCACGCTGCGCTTCATGTCTGCGCTGGACGTCAGCGACGCCGAAATCAAACAAATGCTCGAGGGCCTGGACGGACTGCTGGCACGGTTCAAGTAAGCAGGCCGCGCACGCCGTCCCAGAGCAGTTTGCTGCCGGTGAGGAAAAACGCCGCATATACGATGCGGAAAAACAACTTCGGGTTGATGCGCGTGTGCAGCCACACGCCGAGTCTGGTGCCGGCCACGCCCAGGGGCACCAGCGCCAGCGAGGTCAGCAGGTTGCGCGTGTCGAACAAGTCCAGCCACCAGTATGGAATGAGTTTGGCGTAGTTCATGCTGCCGAAAAAAATCAGCGAGGTGGCGACGAAGGCGGTCTTGTCGAGGCGTTGCACCAGCATGTAAACCGATAGCGGCGGCCCGCCGGCGTGCGCGACAAAACTGGTAAATCCGGAAATGCCGCCCCAGAACCAGCCGTGCCCATCGGACAGTTGCTTGCGCTCGACCCCTTCTTTTTTCATTAAATTATAGGCCAGAAAGCCGAGCGAAATCAGCCCCAGCAAGACGCGTATCCAGTCATTGTTGAGGCTCTTGAAAGTCAGCGTGCCGGCGACGATGCCGCAAAGGCCTGCCGGAACGATGACGCGCATCACCCGCTTGTTCCATTTACCCCAGTAGGCCTGGAAGCCGGTGAGGTCCATGATGCACAGCACCGGCAGCATGATGGCGGCCGCCTGTGGCGGCGCGACGGCGAGTGCCATGATCGGTACGCCGAAGCCGCCGACACCACCGCCGAGACCGCCTTTGGAAATGCCTGTCAGCAATACCGCGACGATGGCGACGGCCCAGAACAACGGATCGTTTATCAAACCTGTGTCCCGGCGGCCTGTTCGCGCAAAATCCGTTTCAGAATCTTGCCCGTCGCGCTCTTTGGCAACGCGGCGACAATATCGACGCGCTGCGGTGTCTTGTACGCGGCAAGCTTGTCCTTGCACCAGGCGATGATTGCTTCCGCTGTCATGTTCGAATTCTCCCTGAGAACGACCGCCACGCGGACGGATTCGCCCTTGATGCTGTCCGATACTCCGTACACCGCGACTTCGCGGATGTCGGCAATCTGATAAAGATAATGTTCTATTTCGGCCGGCCAGACCTTGAAGCCGGAAACATTGATCATGTCCTTGACGCGGTCGACAATGAACACGTAACCCTCGTCATCCATGCGGCCGATGTCGCCCGAGTGCAGCCAGCCGTTGCGCAGCGCGCGTCTGGTGTCCGCAGGTTTGCCCCAGTAAGCCTTCATGACGCCGGGTCCGCGAATTGCGATCTCACCCCATTCACCGCGCGGCAGTTCGCGATCCTCTTCATCGACGATGCGCAGTTCAAAGTCCTGTACCGCCGTACCGACCGAACCGAATTTGTGCCTGCTGCTGTGGTTGTATGCGGCAAAGGGTGAGCATTCGGTGAGGCCGTAGCCCTCGTACACAGGCTGGCCGCACAATGCGCTCCAGCGCCTTGAGATTTCCTGCGGCATGCTGGCCGCTGCCGAAAAGAAAAACCGCACCGACGCCAGGCCCCGCTTGTCGATGCCGCTGCCGAGCAGGGCGATGAATATGGTCGGCACGGCGAAAAACATGCTGATTTTCTCGGCGTCAAGCGCGGGCACCACGGCGTCGGGCGAAAAGCGCCGGAACAGTACCAGCGTCGCGCCGGCTTCGAAGCCACCGTTCATGATGAAATTTTGCGCGAACACGTGAAACAGCGGCAAAAACACCGCCAGCCGGTCATCGGCGCGGAATCCGCAGTGTTTGACCACGGTGCGGATGTTGCTGGCAATATTGCCGTGGGTCAGTTCTACGCCCTTGGGAAAGCCGGTCGTGCCCGAAGAGTAGAGCAGGGCGGCGGTGTCATTGTTGTCCATGTGCGCGGCGGCGAATCCTGGTTCTGCCGCGGCGAGCCAGTCCTCGAGCGCGGATTCACCGGCGACGCGGCCCTCGCACAGCACCGTCGCCCGCACTCCGGGGCACTCGGCGCGCGGCAGGTTGGTCAGCAGGTCGGCGGTGGTGAAAACGAGCCTGGCGCCCGAATCATTGAGTATGTATTTCACCTCCTCTGACTTGAATATGGCATTGACCGAAACGGCGATCGCGCCGGCACGCAGCACCGCGAGGTAGGCGAGCGCGAAGGCCGGGATGTTGGGCAGGTAAAGCGCGACGCGGTCACCGCGGGCTATGCCTGCGCGCTTGAGCGAGGCGGCTAGCGCATCAGCGCAGGCGTCGAGCACGCCGTAGCTGAGGGTCTTGCCCTCGAAACGGATGGCCGCGCGCTGCGGAGCGGCGCGCGCAACGAGGCTGACGTGGTCGGCGACGTTCATGGCTTCATGGCTTGATGGCTTACAGCAGGCTGCAGACCGCCCGGGTGACGTCGGCGGTGGTGGCCTTGCCGCCGAGGTCCGGGGTAAACACTCGGCGCATGGTGACAGTTTCGATGGCCTTCATCAGGCGTTTCGCCGCAGCGGATTCTCCGAGGTGCTCGAGCATCATCGCCGCAGTCCAGAACGTCGCAATCGGATTGGCGATGCCCTTGCCGGTGATGTCAAAGGCGGATCCGTGTATGGGCTCGAACATCGACGGAAAATCGCCTTCCGGGTTGAGGTTGGCGGTCGGTGCGATGCCGAGGCTGCCCGACAGCGCCGCAGCGAGGTCGGACAGGATGTCGGCGTGCAGGTTGGAAGCGACGATGACGTCAAGCGAGCCTGGTTTGCCGACCATCAGCGTGGTTACGGCGTCCACCAGCACGCGCTGTGTTTTTACCTTTGGAAAATCCTGTGCAACTTGATAAAACACCTCGTCCCAGAGCACCATGCCGTGGCGCTGGGCATTGGACTTGGTGACCAGGGTCAGGTGTCGGCGCGGCCGCTTCATCGCCAGCTCAAAGGCAAAACGGTGGATGCGTTCGGCACCGGTGCGGGTGAACACCGAGGTTTCAGTGGCGAGTTCCTCGGGCAGTCCGCGATGCACGCGGCCTCCGGAGCCGGAATATTCGCCTTCGGAATTTTCGCGGATGATGACCCAATCGACACCATCGGCGTTTTTCAGCGGGCTTTCCACCCCGGGCAGCATGCGTGCCGGGCGCACATTGGCATACTGGTCAAAGCCCTGGCAGATCGGCAGGCGCAGGCCCCAGAGCGACACGTGATCGGGCACCTTGGGTGAACCGACCGCGCCAAAGAATATGGCGTCGAATTTTTTCAATTGCTCCAGCCCACCCTCCGGGATGTACCAGCCACGCCGCAGGTACAGATCGCTGTCCCAGGGAAAAGTCTTGAAGGCGAAGGCGAAGCGGCCGGAGTCACGCGCGATGGCGTTGAGCACCTTGATGCCGGCGGGGATGACTTCCTTGCCGATGCCGTCGCCGGGAATGGCGGCGATGCGATAGAGTTTTTTCGTCATGCGTGCGGGGTGCCGGAGCGCGGTGCGGCGCGGAATGCGCATGGTGGACGCATGGCGCGGGCGCGTCAAGGCATCGGCGGTGTTGCGGCGGTGTGCCGCCGCAGGTGGAACGGGCGCGATAGGCTAGAATCCGCAGTCGAGCGAACGCACACGCGCTTTTCGCCTCACGCCAACCATGAATATTATTGCCATCGAAACCTCCACCGAGTATCTGTCGCTCGCCGTGGCGCGTGACGGACACATTACTTCGCGCAGTTTGCTCGCCGGGCAGCGTCACGCTGAATTGTTGCTTGACGAACTCGATGCCCTGCTGGCGCAGGCAAAGGTTGTCATGTCCGGCGTCGACGCAATTGCGTTTGGCGCAGGTCCGGGCTCGTTCACCGGACTGCGCATCGCCTGCGGCTCGGCGCAGGGTTTGGCGCTGGCGTGCGGCGTTCCGCTGATCGCGGTTGGAAGCCTGGAGTCACTGGCACAGTCAGCGCAGGCGGACAAGGTCGTGGCCTGCCTCGATGCGCGCATGGGCGAGGTGTACCATGGCGCGTACGCGCGCCGTCGTGACGGCGGTTGGGACGAGGTTTGCCCGCCGGGACTGTTTGCGCCGGAGTCGGTGCCGGCATTGCGCGGGGATGGCTGGACCGGTTGCGGCAGCGGTTTTGCCGTGCACGGTGTGTCGTTGCAGCAGCGCTATGGCGGGGCCCTCGCCGGGGTCAAGCCGGGACTGTTTCCGGACGCCGCGTCCATGCTGCAACTGGCGATGCCGCGATTTTTGGATGGTGGTGCAATGGATGCGGCACTGGCAGCCCCGCTTTATGTGCGCGACAAAGTCGCGCTGAAGACAAACGAACGTTGAACGATCGCCGTATCCCCGGGCCCGACTGATGAGTGCCGTTCCATGAGTGCCGTTCTCCAAACCCAAACCGAGTTTCGCGATATGCGGCCGGACGATCTCGATGCCGTCGTGGCGATAGAGAACGACATCTATGCGTTTCCGTGGACGCGGGGAAATTTCCGCGATTCCTTCGCCGCCGGCTACGCCTGCAGCGTTTTCATGCAGGGTACGGAGCGCATCGGCTACGCCGTCGTGACACAAGCCGCAGGGGAGGCCCATCTGCTCAATTTGAGCATCGCCGGGCGCTGGCAGCGAAAAGGTTACGGCGGCAGTCTGCTTGCGCATGTGATGGCGGCAGCGCGTGCACAGGGCGCTGCGGTGATGTTCCTCGAGGTCCGCTTGTCCAACCTGCCGGCTCAGGGACTTTACGCGCAGCACGGCTTCGCTGAAATCGGTGTACGGCGCAATTACTATCCGGCACACCAGGGGCGGGAGGACGCGAGCGTGCTTTCGCGCACGCTATGAGCGCTCGGCGCGGCATCATTCTGGACGAACTGGGCCTGACGCCGGTCTGGCGGCTGCGCGCTGCGGCGGCGACGACGCCGTTGCCAGCCGGGGCGTCTTCGGCCGAAGCAGTCGGGGCAGCGACTTCGAGAGCCGCTGCGGTCGCCTTCGAACCGGTTGTCGCTGCGGCCGTGCCGGGTATGGACCGGGGCGCGCGGATCGCGCTGCTTGGCTGGACCGATCTGCGCCTGGCCGTGGCCGGCTGCGATGCCTGCGACCTGCACAAAAGCCGCAACCAGACCGTGTTTGGCGTCGGCGACGAAAAAGCCGACTGGATGCTGATAGGCGAGGCGCCGGGCGCAGAGGAGGACGCGCGCGGCGAGCCCTTTGTCGGGCAGGCCGGGCAACTGCTCGAGGGCATGATCGGTGCAATCGGGCTGTCACGCGAGCGCAATATCTATATTACGAATGTGCTCAAGTGCCGCCCGCCGGGCAATCGCAATCCCGCGCCGCAGGAGGTGGCACAGTGCAGGCCGCATCTGCTGCGGCAGGTTCGTCTGGTCCAGCCCAGGCTGATTCTGGCCATGGGGCGTTTTGCAGTGCAGACGCTGTTACGCACCGAGGCGAGCATTGCCAGCCTGCGCGGCAGGCTGCATTCGTACGAGGGTGTGCCGCTCATCGTGACCTATCACCCCGCCTACCTGTTGCGCACCCTGGCCGACAAATCCAAGGCCTGGGAGGATTTGTGCCTGGCACGCCAGACCATGCAGGACTTGCTTTCCGCTGCGACGCCCCCACATTAGGGATGTGTGCCATTTTGAGGATAATTCCATGATTCGTGTCACGCGTGCCTTTGCCGTGCTGGTGTTCGCCTTGTCGCTGTCCGGCTGCGGTTACAACGACATCCAGAAGCTGGACGAACAGGTCAAGTCCGGCTGGGCCGAAGTGATCAACCAGTACCAGCGCCGCGCCGACCTGGTGCCCAATCTGGTGGCTACGGTCAAGGGTTTTGCCGCGCAGGAGCAACAGGTGTTGATCCAGGTTACCGAGGCGCGTTCGCGTGTCGGCAGCATCCAGGCGACTCCAGAACTCGTCAACGATGCGGCCGCGTTCAAACGCTTCCAGGAAGCCCAGGCCGGCATGAGCAGTGCGTTGTCCCGGCTGCTCGCGGTATCGGAGGCGTATCCCCAGCTTAAATCCGACCAGAATTTTCGCGATCTGCAGGCGCAGCTCGAGGGCACGGAGAACCGCATCGCCGTGGCGCGCAACCGTTATATCAAGGATGTGCAGCAGTACAACGTGCTGATCCGGCAGTTTCCGGTCAATCTGACCGCGATGGTGTTCAGCTATCCGGTCAAGGCGACGTTCTCGGTCGAGAACGAAAAGGCGATATCGAATGCGCCCGAGGTCAAGTTCGACGCACCGCTGAAAGCCGCGCCGCCGGCTGCAAAGTAGCGCCATGGCACACCTGCGTTTAATGCAGTGCCACCTGCTGGCGCTGGTTCTACTGCTTTTCATGGCAGTCACGCTGGCGCAGGCCCAGGTGCCGATACCCGCGCTCAAATCGCGCATCACCGATCTCACCGCTACGCTGACGGCGCCGCAACTGGCTGCAATCGAGGAATCACTGCGCGCATTCGAGGCGAAAAAGGGCAGCCAGATTGCGGTGTTGATGCTGCCCACCACCCAGCCCGAGGCAATCGAGCAGTTCGGCATCCGGCTTGCCGAAGCCTGGAAAATCGGCCGCGCCAAGGTCGATGACGGCGCTATCCTGATCCTCGCCAAGGATGACCGGCGCCTGCGCATTGAGGTCGGTTACGGTCTTGAGGGCGCCATACCGGACGCCAGCGCCAAGCGCATCATCGAGGAGATCATCACGCCACGCCTGCGCGAGGGCGACTTCGAGGGCGGCGTGCGCAACGGCGTCGCGGCCATGCAAAAACTCATCGACGGCGAGGCGCTGCCGGCGCCGGCGCGTGCCAATCCTTCGGCTGGTGGCGGCGGCCTCAATGAATTGCTGGTGCCGGGCATTATTGCGACGATGGTGATAGGCGGTATTTTGCGCACGCTGCTGGGCACATTTTTTGGCGCTGCTGTCACCGGCGGACTGGTCGGCCTCGTCGCCTGGCTGCTGCTGGGGGGGCTGTTTCTCGGGTTGTTGTGCGCGGTGGTGGCGTTTATTGTCGTGCTTACCCTCGGTGGCGGACGCGGCCTCGGCGGCGGTTTTGGCACTGGGGGCGGTTATGGTGGCGGCTCCGGTTCCGGCGGATTCAGTGGCGGTGGCGGCGGCTTTGGCGGCGGCGGCGCATCGGGGCGATGGTGATGAAGGACAAAGGGCTGTTGCGCTGGTGGCGTCACCTGGCGATGGAGCGCTGGCAGGTCAGGCGTGCCTTCCCGCGCGCAAGCCTGTCGGCGATCCGCGCCGCAGTCAGCCGGCAGGAACAGCGCCATGCCGGCGAGCTTCGCTTTGCAGTGGAGGGCGGTTTGCCGATCCGGAACCTGTTGCGCGGACAAAGCGCCCGGGAGCGGGCGGTCGAGTGCTTTTCCGCGCTGGGCATCTGGGACACCGAGCTTAACAACGGGGTGCTCATTTATCTGCTGCTGGCGGACCGACGCGTCGAGATTGTCGCCGATCGCGGTCTGCACGCCCGGGTGGGGTCTGCCGCATGGGAGGTCATCTGCGGCGAGATGCAGCGCCGTTTCGCCGCGCGGGAGTTCGAGCCCGGGGTGCTGGGCGGCATAGCGGCGATCAGCGATCTGCTCGCCACGCATTATCCTGCGCGCGAGGATGATCGCAACGAGTTGCCGGACGCGCCTGTGCTGATCTGAGTCGCGCAGTCCCGCCGCAGTCTTTTGTCTCTTGTCTTTTGTCTCGTGTCTCGTGTCTCTTATTTGGCAAGCGGCAAACCTGCGGCTAATTTAAAATTCGCCTTCTGATTGTTGTGCCAGGGCGACCTCTGGCAAGACCGAGGCGATGTTGATACCGCAATCCACCCTACTACAGTCCCGCTTGGCGCGCTGTCCGTCCATGCGGACGGCGCCGCCGCACGTCACCCCGGCATGATCCGCTTTCGCACCTTCCAGAGCCGGGTTGTGTTTTTCTTCCTCGGGCTGCTGTCGCTGGTACAGGTGGTGGTGTTTCTCACCGTGGACATCACCAATACGCGCTACGCCAAACGGCAGATAGAAGTCGCGCTCGAGGTCGGTGCGGTCGGATTCAACCGTCTCATCGAAATGCGGACCGGCCAGTTGCTGCAATCGGTGCGCATCCTCGCGGCAGACCCGGCGTTCAGGTCAGCCGCCTCGCGTCCGGACCTGGCTGCGGCGAAAACATTGCTGCAGAATTTCAATGAGCGCGTGCGCGCCGACTTGATGATGCTGGTCACGTCCGAGCAAAGAACGGTTAGCGCGACCCGGCCGGGTGGCGACAGCGTCCCCGAGGAACTCAGAAGCCTTTTACGCAGCGCCGAAAGCGGCAATCGTGTCTGGGGCATCATCACCATCAGCAACGAAGCTTTTCAGGTGGTGGTGCATCCGGTGCAAGGGCAGGGGCGCATGGCCTGGCTGGTCGCCGGTTACAGTGTTGGCGAGGAACTTGCTCGCGATCTGCAGCAATTCACCAAGCTCGGGAATTCCTTCATCTACACCGGCAGCGACGGCAGGGCGCGCGTCCTCGCCTCGTCGCTGCCTGCGTCGCAGCGCGAGGGCTTGGCCGCGGCTTTCGCCGCAGTCAAGCCCGGCGAGGACAGGATTGTCGGGCTGCGGATTGCCGGCGAGGATTTCCTCAATCTGGTCACGCCGGTAGGGCTAGAGGGCAACCGGCCGCTCAGCCTGGTGATGCAACGCTCAATGGAGCAGGAACTCAAGCCCTTCCAGCAGTTGCGGGCGGCGGTGTTCGTACTCTCCTGCGGCGGCCTGGTGCTGTCGCTGTTTGGCGCTTTTTACATCGCCAGAAGTGTCACACGGCCGGTCAGGGCACTGGCGCGCGCGGCGCGCAGTGTCGAGCAGGGCGATTACGGCCAGCCGGTCAGGGTCGCGCAGGAGGATGAACTCGGCGACCTGGCGGCGACCTTCAACCGCATGATTCACGGTCTGGCAGAGCGCGACAAGGTGCGCAACCTGCTGGGTAAGGTGGTGTCCCACGCCATCGCTGAAAAGCTGCTGTCGCAGGAAGTGATGCTGGGCGGCGAGGAGCGGGAAATCACCGTGATGTTTGCCGACTTGCGCGGCTTCACCTCGTTTTGCGAGACGCAGCCTGCGCAGGACGTGGTCGCGGTGCTGAACCTGTATCTCACGCGCATCAGCGAAATCATCGAGGCGAACAACGGCGTGGTGGACAAGTATCTGGGCGACGGTGTGATGGCCTTGTTCGGCGCTCCGGTCTCCTACGAGGACGATGCCGGCAATGCGCTCAAAGCGGCGCTGGAAATCCGCGATGCGCTGGGCAAGATGAATTCGGATGCGCAACTGCAGGGCCTGCCCTCGCTTGGCGTCGGCATTGGCGTCAATACGGCGATGGTGGTGGCGGGCAACATGGGCAGTCCGACGCGCCTCAACTACACGGTCGTCGGTGACGGGGTGAATCTTGCCGCCAGACTGCAGGCCATGGCCAAGGAAGAGGTCTTCGGTATCGGTGTCATTAGCACCGAGGCGACGCTGAAGCGCACGCTGCGGCGCTTCGAAACGAAGCTGCTCGGGGAGGTGGAGGTGCGCGGCAAGGCCGAGCAGGTGACCATTTATTCGGTTCTGACCGAGGAAAGATTGCAGCACTAGCAGTCCGGCAGTCCGGCAGCCCACCGCAAAAGCGCGCCCTAGTGCTTTTCCATGCCAATGAGGTGCATCGAATCACCCTGCCGCTGGTTGTAGGCATGGCGCTTCATGATCAGCCACATGGTTATCGACACCGACATGCCGAACAGGATAATGATGGTGTTGATGTGGAAGTTGTATTTGATCATCAGCGCATAGAGCGCGAGCATCACCAGGATGTTCAGGTTCTCGTTGAAATTCTGTACTGCGATGGAGTGGCCGGCCGACAGCAGGACGTGGCCGCGATGCTGCAGCAGCGCGTTCATCGGCACGACGAAGAAACCCGCCACAGCGCCGATCAGGATCAGCAGGAAGTACACCAGCGGCATCCAGGTGACGAAGATCAGGACGCAGACAAAAAATCCCATGGCGATGCCAAGCGGCAGCACCGACAGCGACCGGCGCAGCGGCACAAAGCGGCCGGCCAGCACGGCGCCTATGGCAATGCCCACCGCGACCACGCCCTGCAAGATCGCGCCGCGATCGAGCGGAAGGTGCAGGTGGTTCTCGGCCCATTTGAGCACGATGAACTGAAGCGTTGCGCCGGCACCCCAGAATAGCGTGGTAACCGCGAGCGAGATTTGCCCGAGTTTGTCGCGCCACAGGACGCCCAGGCACTCGCCGAACTCGCGTACCAGCACCAGCGGGTTCGTTTGCTGCTTGCGATAGCGCGCACCGGTGTCGGGGATGCGCAGGTTGAAGGCTGCGGCCATCAGGTAAAAGATGGCGATGATCATGATGGCCGCCTCGTGCGGCGTGTCAACGCGGGTATCGAGCATCGGAAAATCGACCGACAGCAGCATGGCCGATATTTTGGGGCTGATCAGCATGCCGCCGAGCATGGTGCCGAGGATGATAGAAGACACGGTCAGCCCCTCGATCCAGCCATTGGCGACGACCAGCTGCTGCGGCGGCAGCATCTCGGTCAGGATGCCGTACTTGGCCGGCGAGTAGGCGGCCGCTCCGAGCCCCACCACGGCGTAGGCCAGCAGCACGGTCAGATGCTCGGGCATGCCCGGCGGGGTGATTTCCTGGGTGAAGAAAAGCAGCATGCAGCCGACGATCTTGATGGTGTTGGTGAAAAACATCACCCGGCCCTTGGGCAGCGCGTCGGCGAATGCGCCGACAAAAGCCGCCAGCACGACATACGATACGGTGAAAAAGAATTTCAGCAGCGGCGTCATCCACGCCGGGCCCTTCAACTCGATGAGCAGTGCAATAGAGGCGATCAGCAGCGCATTGTCTGCAAGCGACGAGAAAAACTGCGCCGCCATCACGGTGTAGAAGCCGCGTTTCATCGGTCAGTCGATTCCATTACGTCCATTGAGAATGGGGCAAGCGTGCCAAATGTGGTGGCGGGGGATTGGGCTGATGCCGGGCTGTGCGCCGACAATCGATCGGGCGTGACCCGAACGGCAACCGGTGTGCAATCGCGCCGACCCTGGCAGCTCCCTCCAAGCTGACCGAGCCCGCATGGTGTATCCGAACGTATCCGAACTTTGTGCATCCGCTCCTTAACATCGGCCTGATTTATACCATGAAAAACTGACGCCGGTCGGTGTTGCAGGTATGACAATTTCGCGCCGTCGCGCTCGTATAATGGGGCTTTGCAGGGTTTGCCTTCTCACCGCCATATCCATTCCATGCCGCGTCCCATTTACGCCAGTTTTGATTTGTCCGCCTTCGGTCATAACCTTGCGGTGGCGCGTTGCCATGCGCCCGGCGCGCGGATATGGGCGGTGTTGAAGGCCAACGCCTACGGCCATGCGCTGACGCGGGCGGCGCACAACATGACATCGGCTGACGGCTATGCCTTGCTCGATCTTGCCGAGGCGGTATGGTTGCGCGCGGCCGGTGTATCCAAGCCCATCCTGCTGCTGGAAGGCTGCTTTTCGGCCGCGGACCTGGTGGAGGCGTTACGCCATCAACTGACCGTTGTGGTGCACAACGAGGCACAGGTTCGCATGCTTGAGCAGGCTGCGCCCGGCGCGCCGTTAGAGGTTTACCTGAAAATCAACAGCGGCATGAACCGGCTCGGCTTTGCGCTCGATGCGACGGCTGCGGTGTTCACGCGACTGCGTGCCTGTGAAGCCGTCTCCCGGATCACGCTGATGAGCCATTTTGCCGATGCCGACGGTCCCACCGGCATCGACTGGCAGCTTGCGGGGCTGGCCGTAGCGACAGCCGGAATTGATGCGCCGCGCAGTTTTTCCAATTCCGCAGCGACGCTGCGCTTTCCCGTGGCTCATGCCGACTGGGTGCGGCCGGGCATCATGTTGTACGGCTGTTCGCCCTTCGCCGACCAGAGCGCCGAAGCGCTCGGTCTTCGCCCGGTAATGACGCTGGGCAGCGAGCTAATCGGCGTGCAGCAACTGCGTGCGGGCGACACCGCGGGCTACGGACGCATTTTCACCGCCGATCGTCCGATGCGCATCGGCGTCGTTGCCTGCGGCTATGCCGACGGCTATCCGCGGCATGCGCCAGGCGGGACGCCGGTCCTCGTGGACGGCCGCCGCACGACGACCGTCGGCCGCGTGTCCATGGACATGTTGTGCGTAAGTCTTGAAGCTTTGCCCGATGCCGCGGTCGGAACGCCGGTGACATTGTGGGGCCGCGGCCTGTCGGCCGACGAGGTTGCCGCCGGTTGCGGCACGGTAAGTTACGAGCTGCTGTGCGCGCTTGCCGCGCGTGTGCCGCAAATCGAGATCAATCCGGGCGGGAACGGAAATGGCCAAACCTAAATCCGTTTATAGCTGCACAGAGTGCGGCGCGACCGCGCCCAAATGGCAGGGGCAATGCCCCGGCTGCGGCGTCTGGAATACGCTGGTCGAGAGCGTGCTTGAGTCGGCGGCGGCGGGGCAGCATCGTTACAGCGGCCTGAGCAAACCGGCGCAACTGCAGCCCTTGTCGCAGGTGCGCGCGAAGGAATTGGCGCGCGTCCCCACCGGCATAGGCGAATTCGACCGCGTTCTTGGCGGCGGCCTGGTGGCCGGGCAGGTGGTGTTGATTGGCGGCGATCCGGGGGTGGGCAAATCAACGCTGCTGTTGCAGGCGCTGGCGCAGATGTCGCAATCGCAGCATGTGGTCTATGTCAGCGGCGAGGAGTCGGCCGAGCAGATTGCAATGCGTGCGTCGCGCCTTGGCGTCGATCCGGGGCGTCTTGACCTGCTGGCCGAGATACAACTGGAAAAAATATTCTCCGCCCTGCAGGACGCGCGGCCCGAGGTCGCGGTCATCGATTCAATTCAAACCGTTTATTCCGAGGCACTGACCTCGGCCCCGGGTTCGGTGGCGCAGGTGCGCGAGTGTGCGGCACAACTGACGCGCCTCGCAAAGAGCACCGGCATCACCATCATCCTGGTGGGACATGTCACCAAGGAGGGGGCGCTCGCCGGTCCGCGCGTGCTCGAGCACATCGTTGACACGGTGCTGTACTTCGAAGGCGACACCCACCAGAGTTTTCGCCTGATACGCGCGATCAAGAACCGCTTTGGCGCGGTGAACGAGCTCGGTGTGTTCGCGATGACCGAAAAAGGGCTCAAGGGCGTGTCCAATCCTTCGGCCATTTTCCTGTCGCAGCATGCCGATCCGGTCTCCGGTTCCTGCGTGCTGGTGACGCAGGAGGGCACACGCCCGCTGCTGGTCGAAGTGCAGGCCCTGGTCGATACCGCGCACGCACCCAATCCGCGCCGCCTTTCGGTCGGCCTTGAGCAGAATCGGCTGGCCATGCTGCTCGCGGTCTTGCATCGGCACGCCGGCATCGCTTGTTACGACCAGGACGTGTTCGTCAATGCCGTCGGCGGCGTGCGCATCACCGAGCCGGCGGCCGACCTCGCCGTATTGCTGGCGGTGGTGTCTTCGCTTACCGACCGGCCCCTGCCGAAAAAAATGATCGTCTTCGGCGAGGTCGGGCTCGCCGGCGAGGTGCGTCCGGCGCCGCGCGGACAGGAACGCTTGCGTGAAGCAGCCAAGCTCGGCTTTACGCAGGCCATTATCCCGACCGCGAACCAGCCGCGACAGCCGGTGGACGGACTGGAAATCATCGCAGTCGATCGCCTGGCCGAAGCTGTTGCACGCCTGCGCGGATGAGTGCGGTGCTGTACAAATTCATGACATTTAAAATCGTAGACGCCCGTCTGGCGGGCATTTCCGGCTTATTTTGGTGATAAAAAAGTCACTTTTTGCAAGGGCTTGGCGATTGACCTCATGATGGACGGGGGATTGCTGCTGCAGTCCGCACTGATCGGTTTTGCCGTTGCCGCACCGGTCGGTCCGATGGGACTGCTGTGCATACAGCGGACCATTGCACACGGCCGGTGGGCCGGGCTGGCGGTCGGTGCCGGCATCGCGGCGGCCGACTGCAGCTATGCGATTGTCGCCGCCTTCGGCATCACCTCCGTCAGCAATGGGTTGCTGGCGGCCGCGCCCCTGCTCCAGCTCGCAGGCTCCATGCTGCTCGTCGTTCTCGGTTTGAAGATCGCACTGATGCGCGTTGCCGTCCACGGCACGGCCGGGTATTCGGGGGCGGACGGCGGACATGTGCGCGCATTCCTCACCGGCTACGGCATGACACTGACCAGCCTGCCGACAATATTTTTTTTCGCCGGCATATTTGCCTCGTTCGGTGCGCTCGGTTCTGCCTTGGAGTCGGCGTTGTTCAGCGCCGGCGTGCTGTTCGATTCGCTCGCCTGGTGGCTGGTTCTGACCACGCTGGTGTGCCGGAGTGCGGCGCGCATTACGCCGCGCCTCATGCTCTGGCTCAACCGCGGCTCGGGAGCCGCACTCGCCGGCTTCGGCGCCTTCGCGCTGGCGGCGCAGGTTCTCGGCTGAGTGCGAAGTTTGTGAACCGGCAGGTACGAGTTCAGCTCGAACTGATGACGAATTTCGCGCCGGTCAGGCCGCTGCGTATCGCTGTTTCCAATGTCGCCGGATACGGGCTGTCGGTGTAGTCGCCGGCGAGCACGAGGCCGGGCATGGCGGTTGCCTGTGGCGGACGCACCAGGCCCGGTGTGCAGGCAAAGGTGGCGCGCTTTTCGGCGATGACGCGATGCCACAGCGGCGCCGGCAGTGCGCCGAGCCTTGCTTCGAGTTCGCTGTGCACGGCCGCGCCAAATGCCTCTAGCGACAAATCCTGGTGTGCGCCGCTGGCGCTGACGACGACGGCGACGAGGCCGGGGATGCCCGACAGCGCGCCGCGGTCGAAGGCCCACTGTATCGCGCCGCCGCTGAAGCCGAGCATGGGCGAGGGCAGCTTTATCCCGGCCGGGTATTGCAGGTAGCAGGTGTAGATCGGTTGGTAGGTGAAGGCCCCGAGGATTGCCCGCGTCGCGGCAAGCTGCGGCATGCCGGCGAGCAGCGCAGATGCGTGATGCGGACCGACGGCGACGATGACATGACTGTACGGCTGCGGCCGTTCGTCAAGGTGCCAGCCCGCAGTCTCGCGCCGCAGGGCCCTGACCGGGCTTCCGGTCAACACCCGGCCGCCGCGGGCGGTGATGAAGTCTGCCGCCGGCTGCGGGAACACGGCGCAGAGATCGACCCGCGGCAGCAGCATGTCGCTGCTTTCACGTTTTCCGGTGAGGCTGTCGCGCAATACATTGAGAAAGACCTGCGCCGAGGCAAGCGCCGGCGGCGTATTGAGCGCCGACACACACAGCGGCTCCCAAAGAAATTCCGCCAGCGGTCCCGTCTGCCGGTGCCGGGCCAGCAATGCCGATACGTTGAGCGCGGTATCGACGCGAAACTGCGCGCGTTTGAGCGCCTGCATGAAGGCGATCGCCGACAGGCGTTGCGCCAGCGTGAGTCCCCGGGCGCCGAGCAGCGCGGCGGCGAGGTGCAGCGGTGCCGGCCACACCGGTGCGGCAAGTGCAAAGCCGCCGGCGTAGCGCAGTTGCAACGGCAGTCGCTGCAGCAGCCGGTCCGGGTCGGCGCCGACGCGGCGCATCTGCGCCAGTGTTTCGGTATAGGCACCGATCATGATGTGCTGGCCGTTGTCGAGGGCGACGCCTTCGGCATCGACACGGCGTGCGCGCCCGCCAAGCGAGCGCGAAGCCTCGAGTACGCTGACCGGAATGCCCACGGCCGCCAGTTCAACCGCGGCGGCCATGCCGGCCCAGCCGCCACCGATGACCGCGACGTTTTTTGTTTGAATGCTCATGTCGGCCCTCTGAAGCTTGGGCGGGGCGTTCAGGCCGTGACCCAGGTTTTCCAGGCGAGCCACAACTTGCGTATTGGCGTCAGCGAGGTGCGCTGACGCAGCACGGCGCCGCTGTCGGCCTCGATTTCGCGCAGCAGGGTGCGGTAGATCGCCGCCATCACCAGACCGGGACGCTGCTCGCGCCTGTCCTCGGCCGGCAGGCAGGCGAAGGCCTCGTCATAACAGCGCTGCGCCCGCTCGATCTGGAAGCGCATCAGGTGACCGAAGTTGTCACTCTCCCTGCCGTTGAGCAGGTCGGCCGCGGGAACCTCGAAGCGCTTGAGCTCGTCCATGGGCAGGTAGATGCGGTTGTTGCGCGCGTCCTCGCCGACATCGCGGACAATATTGGTCAACTGGAAGGCGAGGCCGAGCTTTTCGGCGTATTCGAGCGTCTGCGGATTACGGTAGCCGAAAATGCCGGCGGCGAGCAGTCCGACCACGCCGGCTACACGGTGGCAATACAGGCGCAGGCCGGTGAAATCGAGATAGCGGCTTTGCGTCAGGTCCATCGCCATGCCGTCGATGATCTCGTTGAGATGCGACTGGCTGATATTGAACGGGCCGATCGCCGGTGCGAGCGCCTGCGTGACCGGATGCTGCGGTTTGCCGGCGTAGAGATTGGCAAGCTCGGCGCGCCACCATGCGAGCGTGGTTTGCGCGACGCCAGCGTCGGCACAGTCGTCGACAACGTCATCGACCTCGCGGCAAAACGCATACAGTGCGGTGATGGCGCGGCGGCGCTCCGGCGGCAGGAACAGGAAGGAGTAGTAAAAGCTTGAGCCGCTCCCGGCGGCTTTGTGCTGGCAGTACTCGTCAGGGGTCATCGCATCAGCAGGGCGCGGCAGAACATCAGCGGCCAGTCGAAAGGGGTCAGTACCGGTCTGTGGTGAAACACGTCGTAGTCAATGGCTTCTATTTTTTCGAGTATGCGCAGGCCGCCCTGGACCACCAGCCGCAGTTCCAGCCCGACGCGTCCGGGCAGGCGCAGCGCCAGCGGTGCGCCCGATTTTATCATCGCACGCGTACGCTGCACCTCAAAGCGCATCATTTCGCGCCAGCATCCGCCGCTGTCGCCGGCCGCAATCTGACGCTCGTCAACGGCAAATTTGAGCAGCGTGTCCTGCGGCAGATAGACGCGGTCTTTTTGCCAGTCGATGGCGACGTCCTGCCAGAAATTGATCAGTTGCAGCGCCGAGCACACGGCGTCGGAGCAGGCGAGGTTTTCGTCCGAAGTCTCGCGGTAAAGGTGCAGCAGCAGGCGGCCGACCGGATTGGCCGAGCGCCTGGAGTAATCGAGCAACTCCGCCATGTCGGCATAGCGGGTCTTTACGACGTCCTGAGAAAAGGCGTCCAGCAGGTCGTGCAAAAGCTGTAGCGGCAACTGGTATTCACGGACGATGGCCGCCAATGCGGTGAACAGCACGTCATCGACCGGTTCGCCACGGTCGATTTTGTCGAGTTTCTGCCGATAAGCATTGAGCAGGGCAAGTCGTTCGTGCGCTTGCAGGTCGCCTTCGTCGGCAAAATCGTCGGCGGAGCGCGCGAAGCGGTAAATTACCGCGACCGGGCGGCGAAGACGGGACGGCAAAAGGACCGAGGCGACCGGGAAATTTTCGTAATGGTCGACTGACATCGTGATGTTTTTGAAGGATATTCAGTGGTTTGGGCTGACAGTATAGGGGTTGTTCGGGTAGAATCCCAACTGCAACGCAGCCACCATCGGTGCGTGCCGCGCTGTAGGGCTTGCGAGCCTGGCGTGTGGGTGGCGGCGAGGGTGGCGGAATTGGTAGACGCACTGGATTTAGGTTCCAGCGCCTCACGGCGTGGGGGTTCGAGTCCCTTCCTTCGCACCAGATGGATTTTCAGAGCACCGGGAAACAGGGCAGGGCCCAGTTTCCCGCATTAGGATGATGATCAATGCAACAAGCAAGCATTCAACCATTGGAAACACTGGGGCAACTTGAGCGTCGCCTGAACATGGCCGTGCCGGTGGCTGACATCGACCGAGAAGTCGAGCAACGCCTGCAAAAACTCAGCCGCACCGTCCGCATGCCCGGCTTTCGTCCCGGCAAGGTGCCGCTGAAGATTGTCGCGCAACAGTATGGCCCGCAGGTCCGCTCCGAGGTCCTTGGTGATGCGGTGCAGAAGGTGTACTCGCAGGCGGTGCAGGAGCAGAACCTGCGCGTTGCCGGCTATCCGCGCATCGAGCCCAAGAAGGGAGAAACCGGTGCCGACAAGATCGAGTTTTCGGCCACTTTCGAGGTCTATCCGGAAGTGAAGCTTGGCGATATCGCCGGTGTTTCCATCGAACGTCCGGTCATGCCGGTTACTGACACCGAAGTCGACCGCACCATAGAAATTCTGCGCAAACAGCGTGTCCACCATCATGAAGTCGAGCGCGCCGCGGCCAAGGATGACAAGGTCACCGTCGATTTTGTCGGTACTGTTGCAGGTGTCGAGTTCGCCGGCGGGAAGGGCAACGCAATGCCGTTTGTCATCGGCGAGGGACGCATGCTGCCCGAGTTTGAGGCCGGCGTCACCGGAATGAAAGCGGGCGAGTCAAAGTCGGTTGCCGTGACCTTCCCCGCCGATTACCACGGCAAGGATGTCGCGGGCAAAACCGCCAGTTTCTCCATCACCCTCAAATCCGTTGAAGAGCCTCACCTGCCTGATGTCGATGCCGAGTTCGCCAAATCGCTGGGCGTGGTTGAGGGCGACCTCGACAAGATGCGCGTCGAAGTGCGCGCCAATGTCGAACGCGAGGTGAAAAAACGCCTGCAGTCGAATGTGAAGCAGAAAGTAATGCAGGCCCTGGTTGATTCGAGTCAGCTCGAAACGCCCAAGTCGCTGGTCGAAATGGAAGTCGAGCGTCTGATCGAGCAGACGCGCCAGGATCTGGCCGGTCGCGGCATGAAAGTCGAGGATATGCCCTTTAGTCCCGACCTGTTCCAGGAACAGGCCAAGCGTCGCGTTGCGCTCGGCCTGATTCTTTCCGAACTGATCAAGCAGCATTCGCTGGCGGCCAAGCCGGAACAGGTGAGGGCGCTTGTTGACGAGCATGCCCAGAGCTATGAGGACCCGGCCGAGGTGGTAAAATGGTTTTATTCCCAGCCGCAACGTCTGGCCGAATTTGAAGGTCTTGCAGTCGAAGAAAACGTCGTGCAGTGGGCTCTGGGCAACGCCAAGGTGACGGATACGCCAATGGCATTTGCGGACCTGATGGGCGCGAGTGCGTGACCGGCGCCGGTCACGGTGCCCCGGCATCGTATCCGGCGAAGGGCAGGGCGCTGAACGGATGGCGCAACCGCAGGTCATATCCACAATTCCAACCGAATACTTGAGGCGCAAACCGTGAAGCAGCAATACCAAACGCGTTACCAGGAATCGTCCGGCGCCTACCAGGAGCCGCAGGGCCTTGGCATGGTGCCTATGGTCATCGAACAGTCCGGCAGGGGCGAGCGCGCTTATGATATTTACTCCCGACTGCTGAAGGAGCGCGTGGTGTTTCTGGTCGGTCCGGTCAACGAGGTCACCGCCAATCTTATCGTCGCGCAATTGCTGTTCCTCGAGTCGGAGAACCCGGACAAGGATATTTCCTTTTACATCAACTCACCGGGCGGTTCGGTCACGGCGGGCATGGCGATTTATGACACCATGCAATTCATCAAGCCGGACGTGTCGACGCTGTGCATCGGCCAGGCTGCGAGCATGGGCGCGTTGTTGCTTACCGCCGGCGCCAAGGGCAAGCGCTTTTGCCTGCCCAACTCGCGCGTGATGATCCACCAGCCAATGGGCGGCTTCCAGGGCCAGGCTTCGGACATCGAAATCCATGCCAAGGAAATTCTCTACCTCAAGGATGTGCTGAACAGGATCATGGCCAAGCATTCCGGGCAGGAAGTCGAAAAGCTGGTAAGGGACACCGACCGGGACAACTTCCTTTCGGCGGAAGAGTCCGTGGCATACGGGCTGGTGGACAAGGTGCTGGTCGCGCGCGCGGCGACAGCGGCGTAAGCTATACAGCGTGACGTCAAAAAGGATCATGCGCGATGACTGAAAAAGCCAGCGGGGAAAAGCTTCTTTACTGCTCCTTTTGCGGCAAAAGCCAGCACGAGGTGAAGAAACTTATCGCCGGTCCGTCGGTGTTCATCTGCGACGAGTGCATTGAACTGTGCAATGACATCATCCGCGAGGAAACGACCGCCGACAAGGGCGGCAAGCCGGCCAAATCAGACCTGCCGACGCCGAAGGAAATCTGCGCCATCCTCGACGAGTATGTGATCGGGCAGAACCTCGCCAAACGCATTCTTTCGGTCGCCGTATACAACCATTACAAGCGCCTCAAGCACCTGTCCAAGAACGAGGAAGTCGAACTCGCCAAGTCCAACATCCTGTTGGTGGGGCCCACTGGCTCGGGCAAGACGCTGCTGGCGCAAACTCTGGCGCGGATGCTCAACGTGCCGTTTGTCATCGCCGATGCCACCACGCTGACCGAGGCCGGGTATGTCGGTGAAGACGTTGAGAACATCATCCAGAAACTGTTGCAAAATTGCGACTACGATGTTGACAAGGCGAAGCGCGGCATCGTCTACATCGACGAGATCGACAAGATTTCACGTAAGTCCGACAACCCGTCCATCACCCGCGACGTGTCGGGCGAGGGCGTGCAGCAGGCCCTGCTCAAGCTCATCGAGGGCACGGTTGCCTCGGTGCCGCCGCAGGGCGGTCGCAAGCACCCGAACCAGGATTTCGTCCAGGTAGATACGACCAACATCCTGTTCATCTGCGGCGGCGCCTTCGACGGCCTGGAGAAAATCATCCGCGGGCGATCGGAAAAATCCGGCATCGGATTTGGCGCCGAAGTACGCAGCCTTACCAGCGGCAAGGCCATCAGCGAGGTGCTGAAGGGCGTCGAGCCGGAAGACCTGATCAAGTTCGGCCTCATTCCCGAGTTTGTCGGCCGCCTGCCCGTTGTCGCGACGCTTGAAGAGCTGGACGAAAAGGCCTTGATTCAGATATTGACCGAGCCCAAGAACGCGCTGATCAAGCAATACCAGAAGCTGTTCCTGATGGAAGGCGTCGAGCTTGAGGCGCGTCCGCAGGCACTGCTCGCCATCGCCTCCAAGGCGCTTGCACGCAAGACCGGGGCACGCGGTTTGCGCTCCATTCTCGAACAGACGCTGCTCGACCTGATGTTTGAGTTGCCGACCATGGAAAACGTCAGCAAGGTTGTCGTGGATGAGTCGACCATACTGGGCGAGGGCAAGCCCCTGCTGATTTATTCCGATCCGCCCAAGGTCGCGGGCACCACGGGATAATTTCCTGCTGCGTGTGACGCGCAGCCGTCTTGCAGTCGAGGTTCAGGCCGGGCCTTCATGCCGCGCCCGGCGCGGGCCAGACGGCCACGTCATGCAAGTCGCGTTTTTTGCACTGAATTTGCAGTTCTGGCGCGCACAAAGCCCGCAAATCGTGCATTTTCATGTTTATTCGCAGCTTGAATTTTCAGGCTGCGGCCTCATAATTAGATCCAGACCCCCTTCTCCGGTACCACGCCATGTCGAACGCCCCAGAGCAGTCTGCAGAACCCGTCGAATATCCCTTGCTGCCATTGCGCGACGTGGTCGTGTTCCCGCACATGGTGATTCCGCTGTTTGTCGGCCGTCCCAAGTCGATCCGGGCCATGGAAATCGCCATGGAAGCGGGCAAAAGCATCCTCTTGGTGGCGCAAAAGTCGGCAGCCAAGGATGAACCGTCCGAAGACGACATGTACCAGATCGGCTGCATTTCCAATATCCTGCAGATGCTCAAGTTGCCCGACGGTACGGTCAAGGTCCTGGTTGAGGGCGCGCAGCGCGCACGTATCAGCCTGATCGCCGACCAGACCACGTATTACACGGCAACGGCGCTGCCGATGCCGCCCGATGCCAGCGACAACAACGAGGTCGAGGCGATGCGCCGCGCCCTGATCGGGCAGTTCGACCAGTACGTCAAGCTGAACAAGAAGATTCCGCCCGAAATCCTGACCTCGCTCGCGGGAATCGAGGAGGCCGGCCGCCTTGCCGACACCATTGCAGCCCACCTGCCGCTCAAACTCGAGCAAAAGCAGGAAGTGCTCGAAATGTTCGATGTCAAACAGCGGCTCGACCACTTGCTCGGCCAACTCGAGGCGGAAATCGACATTCTGCAGGTGGAGAAGCGTATTCGCGGCCGCGTCAAGCGCCAGATGGAAAAAAGCCAGCGCGAGTATTACCTCAACGAGCAGGTCAAGGCCATCCAGAAGGAACTCGGCGAAGGCGAAGAGGGTGCGGACATCGAAGAGATGGACAAGCGAATCAAAGCCGCGCGCATGCCCAAGGAGGCGCGGGCAAAGGTTGATGCCGAGCTGAAGAAACTCCGCCTGATGTCGCCGATGTCGGCGGAGGCGACTGTGGTACGCAATTACATTGACACGGTGGTGAACCTGCCGTGGAAAAAGCGCAGCAAGGTGTCGAAAGACATCGCCGGTGCCGAGAAGATCCTCGACCAGGACCACTATGGCCTGGAAAAGGTGAAAGAGCGCATCGTCGAATATCTCGCGGTGCAAAGTCGCGTCGAAAAAGTGAAGGCGCCGATCCTTTGCCTGGTCGGACCACCCGGCGTGGGGAAGACCTCGCTCGGCCAATCTATCGCCAAGGCGACCAACCGCAAATTCGTGCGCATGTCGCTCGGGGGCGTGCGCGACGAGGCCGAGATCCGCGGCCACCGCCGTACCTATATCGGCTCGATGCCGGGCAAGATCCTGCAGAACATGAGCAAGGTCGCCGTGCGCAACCCTCTGTTCCTGCTCGATGAAGTGGACAAGATGGGCATGGACTTTCGCGGCGATCCGAGCTCTGCCCTGCTCGAGGTGCTCGATCCGGAGCAGAACCACACCTTTGTCGATCATTACGTCGAGGTCGAGTACGACCTTTCCGAGGTGATGTTCGTCGCGACCTCCAACACGCTCAATATTCCGCCGGCTTTGCTCGATCGCATGGAAGTGATCCGGCTGTCCGGTTACACAGAGGATGAAAAGGTCAACATCGCGACGCGTTATCTGCTGCCAAAGCAGATCAAGAACAACGGCCTCAAGAAAGAGGAGTTGTCGGTGGCCGAAAGTGCGATCCGCGACATCGTGCGCTATTACACGCGTGAAGCCGGCGTGCGCAGCCTCGAGCGGGAAATTTCAAAAATCTGCCGCAAAGTCGTCAAAGCGCTGGTCACCAAGCCGACCAGCGGCAAGATCATGGTGACGGCGAAAAACCTCGACAAACAACTGGGCGTGCGCCGCTACACCTATGGTATCGCCGAGAAGGAAAACCAGGTTGGCCAGGTCACCGGTCTTGCCTGGACCGAGGTTGGCGGCGAATTGCTGACCATTGAGGTGGCCTCCATGCCCGGCAAGGGTAAGGTGCAACGTACCGGCAAGCTCGGTGAGGTGATGCAGGAATCGGTCACCGCGGCGCTGTCCGTGGTGAGGAGCCGTGCAGCTCGTCTTGGCATCGCCGAGGACCTGTTTGAAAAGCGCGATATCCACATCCACCTGCCCGAAGGTGCGGTACCCAAGGATGGTCCGAGTGCCGGCGCGGCGATGACCACCGCCATCGTGTCTGCGCTTACCGGTATTCCGGTGCGTGCCAATGTGGCGATGACCGGCGAAATCACGCTGCGTGGCGAGGTTCTGGTCATCGGCGGTCTCAAGGAAAAGCTGCTCGCCGCGCATCGTGGCGGCATCAAAACCGTGTTGATCCCCGAGGAAAACGTCAAAGACCTGGTGGATATTCCTGACAATATCAAGAATAAGCTCGAGATCGTTCCGGTGAAGTGGATCGAGCAGGTGCTGGAGCTCGCGCTCGAGCGCAAGCCCGATCCGCTGGCAGCCAAGCCCGTCGTCGAGACGCCGCCCCCGGTGGCTGCTGACGGTTCGGTGTCTGGCGTGATCAAGCACTAGGCGCTTCCGGCGTCGTTTATCGCCGGCTTGAAAGGAGCGCGTGAGCGCTCCTTTTTTGTTCGCGCCGGCATCAGACGTTCCGGGCTTGCGCGGGGCGCGCCCGTTTGATATTCAAGTGCATTGCAAGCATTGCCTGTGGATTGTTGGTCGGTGATTGTTGCATGTGTCACACCAATTTCCCGCTGGTGCTTGACACGCTTCTCCGGCGGTTGATATAAACTAGCGACATAAAACAAACTCAAAAAATTCGCTCTCTGCGATTCATTCGCACCCATACACACACGCCGTACCTACGAGATTGAGGGGATATTAGTGAACAAATCAGAAATGATTGACCACGTCGCAAAGGTTGCCGATATATCCAAGGCCGCAGCCGAGCGCGCACTTGACGCAACCATTGCGGGTATCAAGACGTCGCTGAAAAAGGGGGGGGACGTGACGCTGGTGGGATTCGGTACTTTTTTCGTCGGCAAACGTGCGGCCCGCAACGGCCGCAATCCCCGCACCGGTGCAACGATCAAGATAAAGGCCGCGAAAGTGCCCAAGTTCCGTGCTGGTAAAGCGCTCAAGGATGCTGTAAACTAGCGCGCTTTCCGGAGGTCCCTGACAGCGTGTCGGTGTCGTGACCTCATGTGAAAGGGTGCTTAGCTCAGCTGGTAGAGCGTCGCCCTTACAAGGCGAATGTCAGCGGTTCGATCCCGTTAGCACCCACCAGGAAATAAGCCGGATTTGGAGTGGTAGTTCAGTTGGTTAGAATACCGGCCTGTCACGCCGGGGGTCGCGGGTTCGAGTCCCGTCCACTCCGCCAATAAACGTAACGGCCCGATTCGTCGGGCCGTTTGCGTTCCATCCCCTTGTCCGTGCCGGTCTGCAGCGTATTTGAGCGCACACACCGATGGCGGCAAATTGCTAACCCCCCTGGTTTCATGGTTAAATGTCGGCCGGACGGGGCGGCATCGGCCTCATTGCCGTGCGCATCGCCGGAGGGTTTTCCGGCCGGCCGCGATCAAGGCAGAAGTCCGGCTCCGATTGCTCGCACACGCGCTCATTGGCGCCTTTAATGGTCACCGGGGCGAACGACAGTTCGCCTTTGTTTTTCGTTCCCGCGCTCCTGGCTTGTCGAGGCTCCCATGTTTGATTTCGTACGCAACCACAAATTATTCCTGCAGATCATTCTCGGCCTGATCATGCTGCCCTTCGCATTTTTCGGTCTTGAGTCCTATCAGCGTGTGTTCGATTCCAACGCTGAAGTCGCGGACGTGGCGGGTACGAAAATATCCGCTCAGGAGTTCTCCAAAGCCCTGAGCGACCAGCAGGAGCGCCTCAGCCGTGCGTTGCGCGGCATCGACCCGACGCTGCTCGATACGCCGGAAATGCGCGCCGAATTGCTCGAAGGCCTGATCACGCAGCGCCTCCTCACGGTGTACGGCCTCAAGAACAACCTGATGGCGGGTGACGACCAACTGCGCCAGCTGATTGCGGCCGAGCCGGCATTCCAGGAGGGTGGCAAATTCTCCCCCGCCGCTTACGCGACCATGCTGCGCGCCCAGAACCTCACCGAGCAGGGCTTCGAAGCGGGCCTGAGGCAGGATCTGGCCCTGCAACAATTGCTGTCTGGTGTGGCAGAGTCGGGCTTCGTTCCGGTCACCGTGGTGCGGCGCCTCGCGCTGGCCCGTGGCGAGCAGCGCGAAGTGGCGGAGGTGCTGTTCAGGCCGGAGCAGTTTGTGGCCCAGGTCAAACTCGCGCCCGAGGCGATCCAGGCCTATTACGACGCCAACAAGGCGCAGTTCCAGATTCCTGAGCAGATTCGCGCCGAGTACGTGATGCTTTCCGCCGATGCGCTGGCCGCGCAGGAGCCGGTGTTACCCGCCGATGTGCGCAAATGGTACGACGACAACATGGGCGCCAAAGCTGCAGAGCGCGCCGTAGCCCTGAAAAAAGCCGAAGAAGCACTGGCCGAGGCACAGAAGAATCCGGCAGAATTTGGCGAACTCGCGAAGAAGTACTCGCAGGACTCCGGCTCAAAGGATAACGGCGGAGACCTCGGCTTTTTCGGGCGCGGCATGATGGTAAAGCCCTTCGAACTTGCCGCCTGGAAGCTGCAGCCAGGCCAGTTGTCGGGACTGGTGGAATCCGATTTTGGTTTTCATATCATCAAGCTCACCGCCATCAAGGCAGATGAGCGCCAAGCCAGCCATATCCTGATCCCCTCGCCGCAGGTCAAGGAATTTGAAGCAGCGCGGCAGGAGATTGAACGCGATCTGAAAAAGCAACGTGCGAGCAAGAAATACGCGGAGTCGGCCGAGGTGTTCAGCAACACCGCCTATGAGCAGGCCGAGAGCCTGCAACCACTCGCCGACAAGTTCAAGCTGTCCATCCAGAAAAGTGACTGGATCAACCGCCAGGGGATGCCGGGTGCGACGCCGCAGCAGGCGCTTGGCAATCCGAAGCTGCTCGGGGGGCTTTTCGGCGAGGACGCGCTGAAGAACAAGCGCAACACCGAGGCGGTGGAGATCGCGCCCGGCATGCTGGTTGTGGGCAGGATGCTCGAATACAAACCGGTGGTGACGCGGCCGCTTGACGACGTGCGCGGTGAAGTGTTGAAGGTGCTTACGCGCAAGGAGGCGATCAGCCTGGCGCAAAAGGCGGGCGCAGAAAAGCTTGCGGCTCTGGTCAAGGGCGACCAGTCCGGCGTGACCTGGAGTGCAACGAAAGCGGTCAGCCGCGATGCGCCGCTGGGTTTCAAGCCTGAAGCCCTGTCGGTGATGTTCAACGCCGACGCAGCCAAGCTGCCGGCCTATTCGGGCATGGCAATGAGCGATCAGGGCTATGCGCTGTACCGTGTTTCCAAAGTGGTGCCGATGGAAAAGCTGGAAGCGGAAAAAGAGAAGGGTGTGCGCCAGCAACTGACGCGGCTCGTTGCTGCCCAGGAGTACCAGGCATTTGTCGGCAGCCTGCGCAGCAACGCCAAAGTCGAGGTCAACAAGAAGGCGCTGGAGAAAAAGCAGCAGTAAGCGTGATGCGCCCGGATGGACGGAGACAGTCCGGGGCCGCGCGGCACTGCATGCGGCGCAAGCAGCGCCGATTCGGACAGTGTCAGCTTGCCGGCGGCTCCACGCCAATGCCGGCGACAACCTTGTTGAATCCGGCATCGACAAAGGTGATCTCGCCGGTGACGCCGGCGGCAAGATCAGACAACAGGAATGCGGCCACATTGCCAACATCCCCGGTCGTCACGTTACGGCGCAGCGGTGCGTTCTGCTCGACAAATTTGAGGATTTTGCCGAAGCCGCCGATCCCGCTCGCCGCCAGCGTCTTGATCGGTCCGGCGGAAATGCCATTGACGCGCAGCCCCTTCGGACCGAGGCTGGCCGCCATGTACCGCACTGCGGCCTCCAGGCTCGCCTTGGCGAGGCCCATGGTGTTGTAATTGGGTACGACGCGCTCGGCGCCAAGGTAGGTAAGCGTAAGCATTGCCCCCTTGCGCCCCGCCATGAGCGGCAGCGCGCCTTTGGCGAGCGCCGCGAAACTGTAGCTCGACACATCATGGGCGACGCGAAAAGCCTCGCGCGAGATACCGTCCAGGAATTCGCCCTCGATGGCTTCGCGCGGTGCAAATGCAACCGCATGCACCAGACCATCCAGACCGTCCCAGCTTTCGCGCAACGCCGCAAACATCGCGGCAATCTCGTCATCGCTGGCAACGTCACAGGGAAACACCAGGTCGCTGCCGAGCTCTTTCGCCATGTCGGCGACGCGGTCGCGGAACCTGTCGTTCTGGTAGGTGAAGGCGAGGGATGCACCTTCGCGCTGGCAGGCCTTGGCGATGCCCCAGGAGATGGAGCGATTGGAAAGCAGCCCGGTTATCAGAATGCGTTTTCCGGCAAGAAATCCCATGGCGTCCAGTTCCTTCGTCCCTTGCGGGTTGATGTGCGGTGGTGAAGCGCTCAATTATAGCCCAGCGCATATTGATGCCACGCTGGGACTCGCCGTTGCGCCAAAATCCGCTACACTTTGCCCATGCGTCTGGCGTCATTCCTTTCCCTGCTGGTGGTGGTGTTACTGTGCGGCTGCGGCGATGCCTGGAACGACCCCTATCCGGCGGCGGAGCGCGGCCGCAGCATCCTCTACAGCTCTTTCGCCGACCGTCCGAAGCATCTCGACCCGGCCCAGTCCTACACCTCGGATGAGTGGGACTTGATTTCACAGATTCTCGAACCGCCGTTCCAGTACCACTACCTCAAGCGTCCGTACGAACTCATTACCGCCACCGCCGAGGCGCTGCCCAAGGCGCGTTACTTTGACGCGTCCGACCGCGAACTGCCGGCGGATGCCGATGTGGCGCGCATCGCCTACAGCGTTTACGACATTCGTATCAAGGCCGGTGTGCGCTACCAGCCGCATCCGGCCTTCGTGCCCGAGAACCTGCTCTTGACCGCTGCGGCGATGCGCGGCAAATTCGCCATCGGTGATTTCGAACACACCGGCTCGCGCGAACTTACCGCCGAGGACTACGTCTACCAGATCAAGCGCCTCGGGCATCCGCGCGTCAATTCACCGATTTTCGGCCATATGACCGACTACATCGTCGGCCTGAAGGAGTTCGGGGACGTGCTCAAGGACGCAGATCGCAAGTTGGTGGCGGTCGAGGGCAAGGCCGCCTGGCTTGATTTGCGCAAGTTCGACATCGGCGGCGTGCAGGTCATCGACCGGCTGACCTACCGTATTCGCGTCAAGGGCAAGTATCCGCAGTTCCTGTACTGGCTGGCGCTGCCGTTTTTTGCGCCGGTGCCGGTGGAGGCCGACCGGTTTTTCTCGCAACCGGGTTTTGCCGAACGGAATCTGACGCTGGACTGGTGGCCTGTCGGCACCGGGCCCTACATGCTGGTGGAGATGAACCCGAACGCCCGCATGGTGCTGCGGCGCAATCCGAATTTCCGCGGCGAAGCCTATCCGTCCGAGGGGGAGGCGGCCGACCGCGATGCCGGACTGCTCGCCGACGCGGGCAAAATGGCACCTTTCATCGACGAAGTTGTGTTCAGCCGGGAAAAAGAGGGCATACCGTACTGGAACAAATTCATGCAGGGCTATTACGACCAGTCCGGCATCAGTTCCGACACCTTTGACCAAGCGGTGAAGATGGGCGTCGAGGGGGAGGCCGGCTTGACGTCCGAAATGGAGGCGCGCGGCATCCGCCTCAAGACCTCGCTTGCCACCAGCGTGTTTTACCTTGCCTTCAACTGGAATGACGCCGTCGTCGGCGGTGCCGGCAAGGGCGGCGACGCCGCGCTTCGTGCGCGCAAGCTGCGCCAGGCCGTCAGCATTGCGCTTGACTATGAGGAGTTCATTTCCATTTTTGCCAACGGCCGCGGTTTGCCGGCGCAAGGCCCCATCGCGCCGGGCATTTTCGGCTATCGCGACGGCAAGGAGGGTCTCAACCCGCTGGTCTACGATTGGGTTGAAGGCAGGCCGCAGCGCAAATCGCTGGATGCGGCCAAAAAGCTGCTGGTCGAGGCCGGCTATCCCAACGGGCGTGAAGCCAAAAGCGGCCAGCCCCTGGTGTTGTACCTCGATACCACCGGCGGCGGACCTGGAGGCGCGGCGCGCCTGGACTGGTATCGCAAGCAGTTCGGCGCCATCGGCATACAACTGGAAGTGCGCGCCACCGACTGGAACCGTTTCCAGGAAAAAATCCGCAAGGGCAACACGCAGATGTTTTTCCTCGGCTGGAACGCGGATTATCCCGACCCGGAGAATTTCCTGTTTTTGCTCTACGGCGCCAACAGCACGGTCAAGAACGACGGCGAGAACAAGGCAAACTACCAGAATCCCGAGTTCGACAAACTCTACGAACGCATGAAGAACATGGACAACGGCCCCGAGCGCCAGGCGATGATAGACCGCCTGGTCGGTGTACTGCGCGAGGACGCGCCCTGGGTCTGGGGCTACAACCCCAAGGACTACGGTCTTTACCATAGCTGGCTCTCCAACCTGAAGCCAAATTCGATGGCGCGCAACGGCCTCAAGTATTACCGGCTCGACACGCAAAAGCGCGCTGCAATGCGCGCCGAGTGGAACCGGCCCCTGCTGTGGCCCTTGCTTGCCATCATGCTGGCGATCGCGTTGCTGACACTGCCTGCGGTGGGTGCGTGGCGGCGGCGGGCGCGCATGTCTGCCCGGCCGGGTGAGCTCGCACCATGACCGGCTACATCATCCGTCGCTGCCTCTATGCGGTACTCATTCTCATCGGCGTAAACCTGCTTACCTTTGCGCTTTTTTTCAAGGTCAACACCCCCGATGACATGGCACGCATGCAACTGGGCGCCAAACGCGTCACGCCCGACGCCATCGCCAAATGGAAAGTCGAGCGCGGCTACGACAAGCCATTGCTCTACAACGCCGGCGCCGACGGCGTGGGGCGCTTCACCGACACGCTGTACGTGCAGAAATCGGCCGAGATGTTCCGCTTCAATTTCGGCCGTGCCGACGATGGACGCGATATTTCACGCGAGATATTCAGTCGAATGTGGCCGAGTCTTGCACTGGCGGTGCCCACCTTCATCATCGGGCTGATGGTCAATATCACCATTGCGCTGATGATGGCGTTTTTCCGCGCCACCTATCTCGATTTCGTCGGCGTCGTACTGTGCGTCGCGATGATGTCGATTTCCGGTCTGTTTTACATCATCGGCGGGCAATACCTCATTTCAAAATTGTGGAACCTGGTGCCCATATCCGGTTACCAGGGCGGCATCGATGCGCTGCGTTTTGTCGTGCTGCCAGTCGTCGTTGGCGTCATCAGTGGCATCGGTTCGGGCGCGCGCTGGTACCGCACCATATTTCTCGAGGAAATCGGCAAGGATTACGTGCGCACCGCGCGCGCCAAGGGTTTGTCCGAGGTGACGGTGCTGTTCCGCCATGTGCTCAAGAACGCGATGATTCCCATCCTTACCGGCGCCGTGGTGGTGATTCCGCTGCTGTTCATGGGCAGCCTCATTTCCGAATCGTTCTTCGGCATTCCCGGCCTCGGCAGTTACACCATTGACGCGATCCAGGCGCAGGATTTCGCCGTGGTCCGCTCCATGGTGTTCATCGGCTCCGCGCTGTACATTCTGGGTTTGCTCCTGACGGATCTGTCCTACACGCTGGTTGACCCGCGGATACGCCTCGAATGATGCCGGTCATTTTGTGGACGGATGCGCTGATCTGGCTGCTGGTCGCGGCGGTGGCAGGGTACATGTGGCACGTCAGCCGCCATGCCCACCTCGTGGCGCCGTGGCGGCGGGTGACGCATAGCGCCAGCGGACTGGCCGGCCTGGTTGTGTTGCTTTGCTTCGTGCTGGTCGGCCTGCTCGATTCGCTGCATTTCCGCCTCAAGGTGCAGAGCAAGGATGCCAAGGCGCAGGCGGTCTATTCCACCGAAGTGCGGTCCGTGCTCGACGTCGCGGCGGTGCATTTGCGAACGCGTCCGGAAAAAACCTACTCCGCGCCGCTCGCAACAAGGTCCTTCGCCAAGGAACTGGTCGAAGGTGCGGATGGCAAACAGGCGCGCGAGTTCCCGCGCTTGCGCCATGGTGGTGCGCATCTTGCCGACGAATCCGCCTGGGGAGGCGATATTTTCATCACCTGCCTGCGTGCCCTCGCACTGGCCCTGGTCGCGTGGTGCGCCGCATCAGGACTGATCGTGCTGCTGCTCGCGCAGCGCGAGGGCCGCCGTACGGCGCACGTGTGGGGGGAGGTATGGCGCGGCGAAACCGCGATGCCATGGCGTGCGGTGCTGGTGACGCTGGGAGTGCTCGCCATCAGCACGTCCTGCATCATTGCGCTGTCGTTCAAATACCACGTCTTCGGCACCGACAAGGTGGGCCAGGACGTGCTCTACCTCGCACTCAAGAGTATTCGCACCGGCCTTGTCATAGGAACACTCACCACCCTGGTGACGCTGCCCTTTGGCGTGCTGCTGGGTATTGCCGCGGGATATTTTCGAGGCTGGGTCGATGACGTCATTCAGTATTGCTACACCACGCTCAACTCCATTCCCGGCGTGCTGCTGATCGCGGCGGCGGTGTTGATGATGCAGGTGGTGCTCGATACCCATGCTGATTATTTTCCCACCACCGAGCAGCGCGCCGATGCGCGCCTGCTGGTGTTGTGCGTCATCCTCGGCCTGACCAGTTGGACCGGCCTGGCGCGCCTGTTACGCGGCGAGACACTCAAGCTGGCGCAACTCGAGTACATCCAGGCGGCACACGCCTTTGGCGTCGGGCACCTGCGCATCATCATGCGGCACATCCTGCCCAACCTGATGCACATCGTGCTGATCTCGCTGGTGATGGATTTTTCCGGGCTGGTGCTGGCCGAGGCGGTGCTGTCCTACGTCGGTGTCGGCGTCGACCCGTCGATGAAGAGCTTCGGCACCATGATCAATTCGGCCCGTCTCGAAATGGCGCGCGACCCGATGGTCTGGTGGTCTCTGGCTGCGGCTTTTGTCTTCATGTTCCTGATGGTCTTGTCGGCCAACCTGTTCGCAGATGCGGTGCGCGATGCCTTCGATCCGCGCGCGCGCACGGATTTCCGGCCATGGCGCCTGCGCATGCCAAAATTTGGCAAGACGGAGAAAACATGAGCGGCAGCATCGTCGTCGAAAACCTGGCCGCGCTGATCGAGCGCGACGGTCCGCCGGTGCGACCGGTGGACGGGCTGTCCTTCAGCATCGCGCGTGGCGAGACCTTCGCCATTGTCGGTGAATCCGGTTGCGGCAAATCGATGACGGCGCTGGCGATGCTGCGGCTGTTGCCTGACACCGGTCAGATCACCGATGGAACGGTTGCCGTGGACGGGCTCGAAGTGATGTCGTTGCCGGAAGCGGCGATGCGCGCCGTGCGCGGGCGCCGTATCGCCATTATTTTCCAGGAGCCGGCCACCAGTCTCAACCCGGTGCTGACGGTGGGGCGCCAGATCTGCGAAGTGCTGGAGCGGCACCTCGGACTGTCCGGCGCGGCCGCGCGTGAGCGCGCCACCAGCCTGCTCGAGTCTGTGGGCATGCCCGATGCCGGCCGCCGGCTCGACGAGTATCCCTTCCAGTTGTCCGGCGGGCTGAAGCAGCGCGTCATGATCGCCATCGCGCTCGCCGCCGAACCCGAGCTGTTGATCGCCGACGAACCGACGACCGCGCTCGATGTCACCATCCAGGCGCAGGTGCTTGACTTGCTGCGCCGCCTGCAGCAGGAGCGCGGCATGGCCATCCTGCTGATCACGCACGACCTTGGCGTGGTGGCGCAGATGGCCAGCCGTGTCGGCGTGATGTATGCGGGCCAGTTGGTCGAGATCGCCACCCGCGCGCAGTTCTTTCGTGCGCCGCAGCACCCGTACTCGCGCAAGCTGTTCGAGGCCTTGCCGGATGCCGCCAAGCGCGGCGGCACGCTGGCGGTGATCAAGGGGCAGGTGCCGCCGCTGTACAGCGAATTTCGCGGCTGCCGCTTTGCCGATCGCTGCGATTTTGCCTGGGAACGCTGCATTCGCGAGGAGCCGGGCTTGCAGGGCAGTGGCGAGGGCCATCGCATCCGCTGTCACCTGTATGACGCGGCAGAGACCGGACGTCTTGATGCAGCGGGCAGCGCCAGGCCGGTGTCTGCTGCGATTGCGGCGGTAACACCACCATCGTCCGGTACACCGCCGCTGCTGGAGGTGCGCGACCTGAAAGTGCATTTCCCGATCCGCCGCGGACTTTTCAAACGCACCGTCGGCCATGTCAGGGCCGTGGATGGTTTGTCGCTCGAACTCGCCACCGGGCGCACGCTGGCGCTGGTCGGCGAGTCGGGCTGCGGCAAGACCACCGCCGGCAAGGCCATTTTGCAATTGCTGCGCGAAGCGAGCGGTGAGGTTTCTTTCGAAGGCGTGCGTCTGGATCAGTTGCGCGGTGACGCACTGCGGCGCCGCCGCGCTGATTTCCAGATCGTGTTCCAGGACCCCTACGCCTCGCTCAATCCGCGCATGCGCGTCAACGACATCCTGGAGGAGGGTATTCTTTCGCTCGGTCTGGCCGGCCCGCAGACCGAGGCGCGCATCCTGCAACTGCTCGACCAGGTCGGGTTGCCGCGCGACGCGCGCCAGCGTTATCCGCACGAATTCTCCGGCGGCCAGCGCCAGCGCATCGCCATTGCGCGCGCTCTTGCGGTGAATCCCAAGCTGATCGTTTGCGACGAACCCACCAGCGCACTCGACGTGTCGGTGCAGGCGCAGATACTGAATCTGCTCAAAACCTTGCAGCAGGAGCTGTCGCTGTCCTACCTCTTCATCACCCACAACATCGCCGTGGTTGAATATCTCGCCCATGACGTGGCGGTGATGTACCTCGGACGCATCGTTGAACGCGGCACCGCCGCAGAAGTGCTGGGCGCACCGAAACACCCTTATACCCAGGCCCTGCTGTCCGCAGTGCCCTCGCTCACCGAAGTGGGCATGGGCCGCATGATCCGCCTGCACGGAGAATTGCCCTCGCCGGTGAATCCGCCCTCAGGCTGTCACTTCCATCCGCGCTGTCCGCAGGTGCGTGACGAATGCCGCAGCCACTATCCGGATGTGGTCGCGACCGGCGGGACGCAACGTGTCAATTGCATTCTTGCCAAGCCCGGAGCCTGAGGACAATCGACTGGAAAGCGCCGCCTGGCAAGGGTTTCCAGCGTGTCGGCATCGCGGGGCACGGAGGTAGAGGTAATCTTCGGCGTGTCGCGTCTGCTGCTGGCATCTTGTTGTAAGCTGCTGCTGCCGCAGAGCAGGGCGCAAGTCTTTGACGCGCTGCTTCGCCCACCTAAATCATAAAATAAAATCGTCCAAGGAGACCCCGCATGTTCCGTATTTTTGTTGGCACCGCAGCCGTGTTGCTGCTCGTATTTGGCAGCGTTCCGGCCCAGGCGCAGGCCTGGCCGTCAAAGCCGGTGAGGATCATCGCGCCATTTGCCGCCGGAGGTTTGGCCGATGTGCTCGCGCGTGCCGTCGGTGAGAAGCTGAGCGCCAGCATGGGCGTGCCGGTGATTGTCGAGAACCGCGTTGGGGCCGGCGGCAATATCGGCGCCGACGTGGTGGCACGGGCGGAGCCGGACGGCTACACGCTGCTGCTGTCCTCAGCCGGCATCCTGACCATAAACGCCAGCCTCTATGCAACGATGCCCTTTGACGCATCAACGGCGTTCGCGCCAATCACGGTGATTGCCGACATGCCGATGCTGATGCTGGTGCGCAGCGACTCGCCGGCGAAGAACCTGTCTGAGTTCATCACGGTCGCCAGGCGCGAGCCGGGCAAACTGTTTTTCGGTTCGCCCGGCAACGGCACCACCGGGCACCTCGGCATGGAAATGTTCCAGAGTGTTGCCGGGGTCAGCATCGGCCATGTGCCCTACAAGAGCGCGGCCGAAGCAGTCACCGCCGCCGTCGGCGGGCAGACCAACGGCATGTTCGACAATCCACCCACGGTATTGTCGCAGGTAAGGGCCGGAAATCTGCGCGCGCTTGCGGTCACCAGCGCGCAACGCCTGCCGCAACTGCCCGACGTGCCGACCATGGCCGAAGCCGGCCTGCCCGGATTTGAAGCCTCGTCGTGGTTTGCTCTCGTCGCCCCGGCGCGCACGCCGCAGCCCGTCATTGACCGGCTTTACGCCGAGACCGCCAAGGCCTTGCAGAGTCCCGACCTGCAGGAGCGCTTCGGCAGGCTGGGTGCGCGCCTGGTCGGCAATCGTCCGGAGGACTTCGCGCGCTTTATCGTCAGCGAGCGCAGCAAATGGGATGGCATCATCAAAAAGGCCGGCATCCGCCTAAATTGAAGGACGGACGGCGATTGCAGCCGGGCAGCGGTCCGGCATGCCTGCCGGAAAGCTACGCCTGGCGCGGCTCTCCCGCCAACGTCGGGGGCAGGCCCGGTGGCTACTTCGCGCGCGGCTTGACGGTCGCGGTGACGCGCTTGCCCTTGGTGCTGCGGGTTTTTTTGGTGGCGGCCTTTTTTCCGCCGGCAGGCGCGGCGGACTTGACCTGTATGTTCAGTGTCTGTCCGGCGGCGAGGCGCCCGATGCTGTTCCAGCCGCGCAAGTCGTCAATGCTGACCTTGTGCCGTTGCGCGATCGAATGCAGCGTATCGCCGTGCTTGACGGTGTAGCTTATCTTGCGCAAGCGCGACCTGGATTCAGGCAGCGACGGCGGCTTGAACAGCGCCGGCAGGCTTTCGGCGGCAGCACCGGAGCCCTTGACCGGAATGAGCAGCGGCTGACCGGGACCGACCCGGACTTTGCCATGGATGCCGTTGGCCTGCTTTAGCTTGGCCAGCGTCATGCCGTTGCGTGAGGCGATAACCTCAAGCTTGTCACCCGGCTTGATGATGTAGGTCTGCCACGAGGACAGCGGCTTGTCGTGCGCGGCAAGATTGGCCTTGAATATCCCGGCTTGAGCGACCGGCAGCACCAGTGTCGCGCTGGCCGAGCCGGGCAGCACCGGCCGGTTGTGGCCGGGGTTGAGCGCGAGCAACTCCTCTACCGGCATTTGCGCCAGGCGCGCAACAATGCGCATGTCGATGTCCTGGTTGCGTGGCACCGTGACGAAGTAAGGGTGGTTTGGAATCGGGTCAAGGTCGATGTTGAACGCCGCCGGATTGGCGACGATGTTCTTCAGCGCCTGCAACTTGGGCACGTAATAGCGCGTTTCGGCCGGCATGGTGAGCGACAGAAAGTCGGTCGGCAGTCCGAGCTTGCGGTTTTTTTCGATCGCGCGCGCCACCGCATTCTCGCCCCAGTTGTAGGAGGCGAGAGCGAGTTGCCAGTCGCCGTGCATTTCATACAGGAACTGCAGGTAGTCCAGTGCGGCGGTGGTCGATGCGATGATGTCGCGGCGACCGTCATACCACCAGGTCTGCGCCAGGTCGTAGCGGCGGCCGGTGCCGGGGATGAACTGCCACAGGCCGGACGCATGTGCACTGGAGTAGGCCATGGGATTGAATGCGCTCTCGACCATGGGGAGCAGCGCGAGTTCGGTCGGCATGTTGCGCTTTTCCAGTTCCTCGACGATATGGTAGAGGTAGCGTCGGCTGCGCTCGACCATGCGTTTGATATAGCTCGGGCGCGTGGTGTAGTAAATCTGCCTGTCCTCGACGAGCGTGCTGACCAGGTTGGGCATGGCGAATCCCTTGCGCATGCGCACCCACAAGTCGTCTTCCTTTGACGTGAGATCGATGGCCCGGGTCAGTTCCGGCGATTTTATTTCATGCCGTTCGGCGATCGGCGGCAGGGCGACGACGGGACCGGACGGGGTCACGATGGCGGCAGTGCTGCGAGCCGCGCGTATCTGTACCTCGGGGGCGGATGCCGGAGACGCGGTCCTTCCGGCATCGAGGGTGCGTGTGGCTTCCTGATCGGGGATCGGCGCGTGCTGCGCGCCGGCGCACGCACAAAGCAGCGGAAGGAGCAGCAACACAATGTGACGTCGTGGGGCAAGGTTCGCCACGCGGCTCTCCCTAAACAATCGGCGCATGGTAGCGAAGGGCTGATGGACGGTCAAGATAAAACCCCGGTCAACAGCACCATGCCGCCGCGAATGATCCGCGCCATCGCCTGATTTGGCGTGGCGCCGGCATCAGAAATTGTTTTTCCATTCACGTACTGCGGCGAATACCTCGACCGGATTGCCCAGCGCGACACCGGCATGGCGTGTCGCGGAGGCAATGACTTCGGCCTGGTCGCAACGTAAAAACGGATTGCTGGCCTTTTCGTCCGCCAGGGTGAAGGGCACCGTGGGCTTGTTTTCGCGGCGGGTTGCCATGTCGCGTCCCTCGCGCGCCGCCAGTGCAATGTTGCCCGGTTCGACAGCGCGGGCAAAGCGGATGTTGGACAGCGTGTATTCATGGGCGCAATAAACCCGGGTGTCGTCCGGCAGTGCGGTGAGTTTCGCCAGTGACGCGGACATTTGTTGCGCCGTGCCCTCGAACAGGCGGCCGCAGCCGCAGGCGAACAGCGTGTCGCCACAGAACAGGGACGATGCGCCATAATATGCGATGTGACTGCGGGTGTGACCGGGTACCTCGATGACCTCAAATGTGGCCTCGATTTCGGGCACGACCACCTTGTCGCCCTGGACCACATGGCGTGTAATGCCGGCGATGCGCCCGTCGCGCGGACCGTAAACCGGCAGTGTGGCGGCAGATGCGGCGGCAAGTTCGGCCAGGCCACCGATGTGATCGGGGTGGTGGTGGGTGACGAGAATGGCTGCAAGGGTGAGGTTCTCGCGGCCGAGATAGGCCCGAATCGGGGCGGCGTCGCCAGGATCGACTGCTACGGCTTTGTCGCCCTTGCGCAGCACCCACAGGTAATTGTCGTCAAAAGCGGGGACGGGAACAACGGTAAATGACATGAATAGAGTTCGCCATAAAAATCAGAATGCAGAATCGGCGCGCTGCGAAGACTTCTGCCCGTACGCCGGGATGAACTTCATTGCCACAAATGCAATGTCTTGCGATATTGCGCTGTTGCGCGCGCTCAAGCTGACACAATCAAGCTGACACAATCAAACTGACGCTACGCATTATATATGCCCACTCTCTCTGAATGGTTCCGCACCCCCCGGGGAGAATATGTGCTCGCGTGGGAGCAGGCCCAGTATGACAATGCGGTGGAAGAAGTGTTCGGTTTCAATGCCGTGCAGGTGGGCCTTCCCGGCGTGGACTTTATGCGTGAGAGCCGCATTCCGCTGCGCTTTGCCGTCAATGGCGGGGCACCCGCGTCGCTCATCGCCGACCCGGCCGATTTGCCGCTTGCCACCCATAGCATTGACCTGCTGGTGTTGCCGCACGTGCTCGAGTTCTGCGCCAATCCGCACCAGATACTGCGTGAAGCCGAGCGGGTGCTGATGCCCGAGGGCCAGGTGATCATTTCAGGGTTCAATCCGCTCAGCATGTGGGGGGCAAGGGGGTTGTGGGGCGGCCGGGACCACCCCTGGTGTGGCAGTTTCATCGGCTTGTTCCGCTTGCGCGACTGGCTCACGCTGCTTGGCTTTGAACTCAACGGCGGGCGCTTTGGCTGCTACGCGCCGCCGTTCGAACAGGCGCGCTGGCTGCAGCGGTGCTCCTTTATGGAGAGCGCAGGCGACCGTTGGTGGCCGATCGCCGGAGGGGTGTACGTCGTGCGCGCCATCAAGCGCACCGCAGGTATGCGCCTCGTCATGCCGCCGTGGCGTGAGCAGCGCGCGAAGCGTCCTTCGCTGGTGCAGGTGGCGCGGCGCGATAACGTGATCCATGTGCGGCCCACTGTTCGTCGTTGAGGTTCGTCGTTGAGGCACAGCGCAACACGGTTATCATGCGCGAGGCGCAGGTCGCCTGATTCAAGTCTGGCCGGTTTCTCCGGCAGGGGCCTCACTTTTGGGTACCGAAGCACATGCAAAGCGTAAGGATTTATGCCGATGGCGCCTGCAAGGGTAATCCCGGCCCGGGTGGCTGGGGGGTGTTGCTGGTGATCGGTGCCGCGGAAAGGGAGTTGTTCGGAGGCGAGGCGGGGACCACCAATAACCGGATGGAGCTGATGGCGGCAATCCGCGGCCTTGAGGCGCTCGATGGCGCGCACAGCGTCGATATTTTCACCGACTCGCAGTATGTGCAAAAGGGCATGGCCGAGTGGGTGCATGGCTGGAAGCGGCGTGGCTGGCTTACCGCAGACAAGCAGCCGGTGAAGAACCTCGACCTGTGGCGGCAACTGGAGGCGGCGGCGGCGCGACATTCCGTGCGCTGGCATTGGGTGCGCGGCCATGCCGGCCATGCTGAAAACGAGAGGGCGGACGCCCTTGCCAATCGCGGCGTGGCGCAATTGCTGTCGGGGCAGGCATGAGGCAGATTGTGCTCGACACCGAGACTACCGGACTCAACGCCAGGTTGGGAGACCGTATCATCGAGATCGGTTGCGTCGAAATTTTCAACCGGCGCGTGACCGACCGCCACTGGCACCACTATGTCAATCCGCAACGCAAAAGCGAGCCGGGCGCGCTTGCCGTCCACGGTATCGCCGATGAATTCCTGGAGGACAAGCCCAAGTTCGGGGAATTGGCGCGCGATTTTCTTGATTTTGTCAGCGGTGCCGAGCTGATTATCCACAACGCCGGTTTTGATATCGAGTTCCTCGATACGGAATTACAAAAGGCCGGCCTGGATACGCTCGACAAATTCGGCGTGACGGTGACCGACACCCTCAGGCTTGCCAAGTCGCTGCACCCGGGCAAGCGCAACTCGCTCGACGCCTTGTGCGAGCGCTATGGCATCGCCAATTCGCACCGTACGCTGCACGGCGCCCTGCTTGACGCGCAGTTGCTGGCCGAGGTGTTTCTCGCCATGACGCGTGGCCAGGAAAGTCTGCTGATGGAAGCGGACCTGCCCCTGGACCCGGTGGTGATGAGCGAAACGTCAACGCCCGTTGTGGCGGTGGAGCGCGACGGCTTGATGCTGCTGACGGCCAGCGATGATGAGCGCGCCGAGCACGAGCGACAGCTCGAGAGCATAGACAAGGAAAGCAAAGGCGCCTGCGTCTGGCGCGCATTGGAGCGCCAGGACCTCGAGCGCAAAGCCGGCTGAGCGCTGTCCGGCGCCAGTGCCAGTGCTGCTTCGACAAGCCCGGCAATTGGAGGCAGAATAGGTGCGACGGTGCCTTGCGGCCTGCACCGGCTTATAACAATCTGCGTGTATGCACGGTGCCCCTGCAGGCCGTGACAATCCCGCGACAGCGGTACAGGCTGCAAGCAGCGCCCGACGAGGCGCAAAGGAGGAAACCGTGGTTGCTGCAAAACCAAACATCTACGACAGCGGACTTGACCGCAACGCGGCCAACAACGCGCCGCTCAGCCCGCTGACCTTTATCGCCTGGACGGCCGAGGTCTACCCGCAGCGCGCGGCGGTCATTCACGGCGCGCGCCGCTACACCTGGCAGCAGACGTACGAACGCAGTCGCAGGCTGGCATCGGCGCTGGCGCGGCGCGGCATCGGTGTCGGCGACACGGTGGCGGCGATGTTGTCCAACACGCCGGAGATGATAGAGGCGCATTTTGGCGTGCCGATGACCGGAGCGGTGCTCAATGCACTCAACACCCGGCTTGACGCGACGGCCATCGCCTTCATGCTCGAGCATGGTGAAGCGAAAGTCCTGCTCACCGACCGCGAGTTTTCCGTGACGATTGAGTCGGCGCTGTCACAGATGAAGGTGCGCCCGCTGGTGATTGACATCGACGACAGCGAATTCACCGGCCCGGGTACGCGCCTGGGTGAATCCGATTACGAGGCCTTCATCGCTGCCGGCGACCCGCAGCATGCATGGCAGCCGCCTGCCGATGAGTGGCAGGCAATCGCACTCAATTACACCTCGGGTACCACCGGCAATCCAAAGGGGGTGGTCTATTCGCATCGCGGTGCCTACCTCAACAGCGTGGGCAACATCCTCACCTGGGGCATGCCGCGACACGCGGTCTATCTGTGGACGCTGCCGATGTTCCACTGCAACGGATGGTGTTTTCCGTGGGCCTTGGCGGCCAACGCCGGCGTCAACGTGTGCCTGCGTAAAGTCGATCCGGTGCCGATTTTCGAGGCCATCAAGCGACATCGCGTTACCCATTATTGCGGCGCGCCCATCGTGCACAGCGCCATGATCAACGCGCCGGCCTCGCTGCGCGAGGGTATCAGCCACAAGGTGTCGGCCATGGTCGCTGGCGCGGCGCCGCCCGCAGCGATGATCGAGGGCATGGAGACCATGGGCGTCGACCTGACCCACGTCTATGGACTGACCGAGGTCTACGGTCCGGCGGCTGTCTGCGCCGGGCAGGACGAATGGACCGGCCTGGACATCGTCGGACGCTCCGAGCGCAACAGCCGCCAGGGGGTGCGGTACCTGTTGCAGGAGGGCATGACGGTAATGGACCCGCAGACCATGACCAAGGTGCCTGCAGACGGTGAAACCATGGGCGAGATCATGTTTCGCGGCAATGTCATGATGAAGGGCTACCTGAAGAATCCGGCCGCCACCGCCGGCGCATTTGCCGGCGGCTGGTTTCACTCGGGCGACCTGGCGGTGCTCTACCCTGACGGGTATGCCAAGATCAAGGATCGCTCCAAGGACATCATCATCTCCGGCGGAGAGAACATTTCCTCGCTCGAGGTCGAGGACGTCATTTACCGCCACCCCGCGGTGATGATCTGCGCGGTAGTCGCGCAACCGGACGAGAAATGGGGCGAGTCGCCCTGTGCCTTTGTCGAGATCAAGCCTGCGGCGAGCGTGACGGAGCAGGACATCATCGAGCATTGCCGTGCGCACATGGCGCGCTTCAAGGTGCCGAAAAAGGTGATTTTCGGGCCGCTGCCGAAAACCTCGACGGGAAAGATCCAGAAATTTGTCCTGCGTCAGCAGGCCAAGTCGGTCGCGGCCATCGAATAGGCGGGGAAAAAGCGCATGCATGCCACGTCATCAGCCTCCCCCGGTCCGGACATCCTGCTGCGCGAGCAGACCGGTGGCGTGCTCACGCTGACGCTCAACCGGCCCGAACAATTCAACGCGCTGTCGGGTGAATTGCTTGGCCGCCTGCAGGTCAGCCTGGACGAAATTGCCGGCGACAAAAGCGTCCGTGTCGTCATCATCGCAGCGCGCGGTCGCGGCTTTTGCGCCGGCCACGATCTGAAGGAGATCCATGCGCTCGCAACACAGGATCGCATCGAGGCGCTGTTTCACCAGTGCAGCCGCGTGATGACCACTTTGGTCGCGATGCCGCAGCCGGTGATTGCCAAGGTGCATGCCACGGCCACCGCAGCCGGCTGCCAACTCGTCGCGCAATGCGACCTTGCGGTTTGCGCCGACAGCGCGCGCTTTGCCGTGAGCGGCGTGAACTTCGGACTGTTCTGCTCCACACCGAGTGTCGCGCTGGCGCGCAACCTGGGTCGCAAGCAAGCCATGGAAATGCTGCTGACCGGGGAGTTCATCGACGCCGCAACCGCCCGCGCTTATGGTCTGGTCAATCGTGTTGTCGCCGCCACCGACCTCGATGCCGAGGTCGATCGCCTGGCTGCCCTGATCGCTACCAAGCCGCAGGGTGCGGTGGCCGCTGGCAAACGGCTCTTTTACCAGCAACTGGAGCTCGGATTGACCCCGGCGTACGCATTGGCGAGTGAAGTCATTGCCTGCAATGCGGCCGGTCCGGAGGGACGGGAGGGCATGCAGGCCTTTCTCGAGAAACGTGCACCGAAATGGAGCAATGATGCGGCCTTGCCATTGGCCTACTCGCCGCTTCGCGAATGAAAACGCCGCCGCCGGCGCATTTGCCTGTTTCGGTCGGTGATTGTGCGACTGCATGCATTACACTGAACTGTCGCCTGCGCGATTGTTGCCACGCCTCGCATGACCGATAATCTCTTCCGCCAGAAATCACACAAAACAAAGAGTCCATGCCGCGATGGCCGATGACATCATTCTCGAAACACGCAAGCTGACCAAGGAGTTCAAGGGCTTTGCCGCCGTCAGCGATGTTGATCTGAAAGTCAGGCGCGGGCAGATTCACGCGCTGATCGGCCCCAATGGTGCGGGCAAGACCACGGTGTTCAATCTGCTGACCAAGTTCCTGATTCCGACCGCCGGCCAGATCATGTACAACGGCGCCGACATTACGTTCGAGAAACCGGCACAGGTCGCTCGCCGCGGCATCATTCGTTCCTTTCAGATATCGGCGGTGTTTCCGCATCTGAGCGTGCTCGAGAACGTGCGCGTCGGGCTCCAGCGCAAGCTTGGCACATCCTTCCATTTCTGGAAGCCGGAGCAGACGCTGGACACGCTGAACGAACGCGCGATGGCCCTGCTCGAGTCAGTCGATCTTGGCGAGTTCGCCGCCGCGGTCGCGGTCGAACTGCCCTATGGACGCAAGCGCGCATTGGAGATCGCCACGACACTGGCGATGGAGCCCGAACTGATGCTGCTCGACGAGCCGACCCAGGGCATGGGACACGAGGACGTCGACCGCGTCACCAGCCTGATCAAGAAGGTCTCGGCCAACCGCACTATCCTGATGGTCGAACACAATATGAATGTCGTCGCCACCATCGCCGACACCATCAGCGTGCTGCAGCGCGGACAAATCATCGCCGAGGGCCCGTACGCCGAGGTGTCAAAGAATCCCCAGGTGATGGAAGCCTACATGGGTACGGTGGATGCGGAACTGGAGGGTGCCCATGGCTGAGCACGCGAGGACCGAAGAGTTCCTGCGCGTAAGCGGCCTGCACGCCTTTTACGGTGAGTCGCACATCCTCCACGGCGTGGATTTCACCGTAAATCGCGGCGAAGTCGTGACGCTGCTCGGGCGCAACGGCGCGGGCCGAACCACCACTATGAAGGCCATCATGGGTCTGGTCGGGCAGCGCAGTGGCTCCATCATGATCAACGGCCGCGAGGCCATTGCGCTGGCGCCGCACAAGATCGCCCACCTCGGTCTGGGTTACTGCCCGGAGGAGCGGGGCATTTTTGCCAGCCTGTCGTGCGAGGAGAACCTCGAACTGCCGCCAAAGGTCGGCAGCGGCGGCCTCAGCATCGACGAGTTGTACGAGATGTTTCCCAACCTGAGGGAGCGCCGCCACAGCCAGGGCACGCGGCTCTCGGGCGGCGAACAGCAGATGCTGGCGGTGGCGCGCATACTGCGCACCGGCGCAAGGCTGCTGCTGCTCGACGAGATTTCCGAGGGCCTCGCGCCGGTGATCGTGCAGGCGCTGGGGCGCATGATCCGCACGCTGCGCGAAAAGGGCTACACCATCATCATGGTGGAGCAGAATTTCCGCTTTGCCGCGCCGCTGGCGGACCGTTTTTATGTAATGGAGCACGGTCGCATCGTCGAGGGTTTCGCCGCCGGCGAACTCAAGGCGAAAATGCCGATGCTGCATGAGTATCTGGGCATCTGATTCAACTTTCACGGGTCTTCACAGGAGGAGTACTGACATGAATCAAAAAATGATTGCAAGCATGGTGGGTGCGGCGATGTTGTCGCTGGCGGCCGGCGGCGCGGTGGCGCAGACGGCCAAGCCCGGCGCGATTTCCGGCGATGTGGTGAAGGTCGGCGTGCTGACCGACATGTCCGGCCTTTACTCCGATCTTGGCGGCCAGGGTTCGATCGAGGCGGCGAAAATGGCAGTTGCCGATTTCGGCGGCAAGATCCTCGGCAAGAACATCGAGATTGTCGGCGCCGACCACCAGAACAAGGCCGACGTCGGCGCCAACAAGGCGCGTGAATGGTTCGACCGTGAGGGTGTCGACATGGTTACCGATGCGCTCAACTCGGGGGTCGGTATTGCCGTCGCCAAGGTCGCCAGCGAGAAAAAGCGCATCCTCATGAACGTCGGCGCCGCGAGTACGCGCCTGACCAATGAGGACTGCAACGCTTACACCGTGCACTACGCCTATGACACCTATGCGCTGGCCAACGGTACCGGCAATGCCATCGTCAAGCAGGGCGGCAAGTCCTGGTACTTCCTCACCGCCGATTATGCCTTCGGCCATTCGCTCGAGCAGGACACGTCCAATGTCGTCAAGGCCGGCGGCGGAGAAGTCAAGGGCGCGGTGCGTCATCCGCTCAACGCCTCGGACTTCTCGTCCTTCCTGTTGCAGGCGCAGGCTTCCAAGGCGCAGATCGTCGGCCTCGCCAATGCCGGTGGTGACACCATCAATGCCATCAAGGCGGCCAACGAGTTTGGCATTACCAAGAACCAGTCGCTCGCCGGACTGCTGGTATTCATCACCGACATCCACAGCCTGGGCCTTGCCACCACACAGGGCATGTATCTCACCGACGGCTGGTACTGGGATTACAACGAAGACACACGCAAGTTCGGCCGTCGTTATTTTGACAAGATGAAAAAAATGCCGACCATGGTGCAGGCCGGCGTTTATTCGTCTACGCTGAGTTACCTCAAGGCTGTCCAGGCCGCCGGCACGGATAACCCGGATGCGGTGATGACCCAGCTCAAAAAACTGAAAATCAACGACATGTTTGCCAAGAACGGCTATGTGCGCTCGGACGGCCGCATGGTCCACGACATGTACCTGATGCAGGTGAAAAAGCCTTCTGAGTCGAAGTACCCGTGGGACTATTACACCATCAAGTCGGTGATACCGGCCGAGCAGGCTTTCCAGCCGCTCGCTTTGTCGCGCTGCCCGATGATCGCAAAAAAATAAGCCGGTACGTAATGCCGCCCGGCCGGGTCGCAAACCCGGCCGGGCGCTCTTTCGACTGAAAACAAGCATCCCAGATGACTGAAATCTTTGGCGTACCCATCCAGGCTTTGCTCGGGCAATTGATGCTTGGGCTGGTCAACGGGTCCTTTTACGCCATGCTCTCGCTCGGGCTGGCGGTAATTTTCGGCCTGCTCAACATCATCAACTTCACCCACGGCGCGCTTTACATGATGGGCGCCTATGTCGCATGGATGTCGCTCACTTGGTGGGGCATAGGGTACTGGTGGAGTCTGGCGCTGTCGCCGCTGCTGGTCGGCGTGTTCGGCATGATCATCGAACGCCTTCTGCTGCAATGGATCTACAAGCTCGACCATTTGTACGGCCTGCTGCTCACCTTCGGGCTGGCGCTGATTATTGAGGGCGTTTACCGCGACCAATTCGGCGTCTCCGGCCAGCCCTATTCGGTGCCCGATGCACTGCGCGGCGCGACTGATCTTGGTTTCATGGTGCTTCCCAATTACCGCGCCTGGGTGGTGGTGGCCTCGCTGACGATATGCCTTGTCACCTGGTACGTGATCGAGCGTACCAAGCTTGGCGCGATGCTGCGCGCTGCGACGGAAAATCCGAAACTGGTACAGGCTTTCGGCATCAATGTGCCGCTAATGGTGACGCTGACCTACGGCTTTGGCGTCGCGCTTGCCGGAATTGCCGGTGTGCTGGCGGCTCCGGTAATCCAGATCAATCCGCTGATGGGCTCCAATATCATCATTGTGGTGTTTGCAGTGGTGGTCATAGGCGGCATGGGGTCCATCCTCGGCTCGGTGCTGACCGGGCTCGGCCTCGGTGTTATAGAAGGACTGACGCGGGTGTTCTACGCCGAGGCCTCATCCACCGTGGTTTTCATCATCATGGCCGTGGTGCTGCTGATCCGTCCCGCCGGCCTGTTCGGCAAGGAGAAGTGATGCGGCAGCCGTACCTTGGTTTTGTCGTGCTGGCACTGCTGGGTATCGTTGCGCCGCTGGCTGGTCTTTATCCGGTGTTCCTGATGAAGGCCTTGTGTTTCGCGCTGTTCGCCTGCGCATTCAACCTGCTGATTGGCTTCACCGGTCTGTTGTCCTTCGGCCACGCAGCCTTTTTCGGCACCGCGGGCTATGCCGCGGGCTATGCGATCAAGGGCTGGGGATTCCCGCCCGAGCTGGGCATCCTTTTCGCCATGCTGGTCGCTGCCGCAATAGGCTGGGTGGTCGGCAGTCTCGCCATCCGCCGCCAGGGCATCTACTTTTCGATGATCACGCTGGCGCTGTCGCAGATGATTTACTTTCTTTGCCTGCAGGCGCCATTTACCGGTGCCGAAGACGGTTTGCAGGGGGTGCCACGCGGCAAGCTGCTCGGTTTCATCGATCTGCAGGATGACGTCAACCTGTATTACTTCATTCTCGCCATCTTCATGGCCTGCCTGCTGCTGATTTACCGCATCGTCCATTCGCCCTTCGGCCAGGTGTTGAAGGCAATACGCGAAAACGAGCCACGCGCGCTGTCACTCGGCTACGACGTCGATCGTTACAAGCTGCTGGCCTTTGTGCTGTCTGCTGCGCTGTCGGGTGTGGCCGGTGCGACCAAGACCCTGGTGCTCGGCTTCGAGACGCTGACCGACGTGTTCTGGGGTACCTCGGGCGAAGTCATCCTGATGACGCTGGTCGGCGGCCTCGGCACCATGTTCGGGCCCATCGTCGGCGCCTTCACCATCATCACGCTGCAAAACTACCTCGCCGACAAGGTTGGCTCCTGGGTACAGGTCATCATGGGCGTTATTTTCGTCATTTGCGTGCTGGCCTTTCGCCGCGGCATCGTCGGCGAGATCGCCGCGATGCTCAGCCGCAAAAAAACCTGAGTCTCCGGCGGTGCGCGCCTAGATCACACCTTTGGCGCGCAACGCGTCCATTGCCGCCGTATCCATGCCGAGCAATTCCTTCAGCACCGCATCCGTGTGTTGTCCCAGCAGCGGCGGCGGCATGTCGTAAGTCACCGGCGTTTCCGAAAACCGCATCGGGCTTGCCACGGTGGGCACGCTGCCGGCAGCGTGCGGGATCTCGACGCGCAAACCGCGATGCATCACCTGCGGGTTTTCGAATACTTCCTGCATGTTGTTGATCGGTCCGCAGGGCACGCTCGCCGCCTCAAGCGTCGCTATCCAGTCGCTTTTGCTGCGTCCGCGCATGATGGCCTCGACGACGGGAACCAGCAGGTCGCGGTTTTTGAGGCGCTCGGGGTTGGTGCGAAAGCGTGCGTCATCGGCCAGTTCCTCGCGGCCGGCGGCCTTGCAAAAGCTGCGGAACTGGCTGTCGTTGCCGACGGCAAGAATCAGGTGGCCGTCGCTGGTGGCAAACACCTGGTAAGGACAGATGTTGATGTGCGCGTTGCCCCAGCGCTTGGGAATGGTGCCCGAGCACCAGTAATTGAGAATCTGGTTGGCATTGAAGGCGACCAGCGTGTCCATCAGCGCCATGTCTATGCACTGGCCCTGGCCGGTGCGCTCGCGGTGAACGATGGCGGCGTTGATGGCGATGCAGGCGTAGAGGCCGGTCAGCACATCGGTGACGGCGATACCGGCTTTTTGCGGCCCACCGCCGGGCAGGTCGTCGCGCTCGCCGGTGATACTCATGAAACCGCCCATGCCCTGGAAGATGAAATCGTACCCGGGGCGGGCGGCGTAGGGGCCGTCCTGGCCGAAGCCGGTGACCGAGCAGTAAATCAGGCCCGGATTGATGGTTTTCAGGGACGCATAATCGAGGCCGTATTTTTTCAGGCCACCGACCTTGTAGTTCTCGACCAGCACATCGCACTTTGCAGCGAGTTCGCGTGCGATACGCTGGCCCTCGGGGGCGGCGATGTCCAGGGTCACCGACTTCTTGCCGCGGTTGACCGAAAGGTAATAGGCCGATTCGGCGCTGTCCCGGCCCTCCTTGTCCTTGAAATAAGGAGGGCCCCAGGCGCGCGTGTCGTCGCCGGTGCCGGGTCGTTCGATCTTGATGACTTCAGCACCGAGGTCGGCGAGATTCTGTGTCGCCCATGGACCGGCGAGAATACGTGTGAGGTCGAGAACCTTGATGTGCGAGAGGGGGCGGGACATGATGCTTTCCTGACGGTTGTACGGGGCGATCAGCAATGCTTTTGACAGGGTAATGGCCGCGCAAACAGTCTGCAAGCGGACATTGGTCGATCCTGCCCATCGTTTATAATCGCAGACTCATCATCTAGCCGGAGTGGCAATGAAAGTTCTGGTTCCCGTCAAGCGCGTCATCGACTACAACGTCAAGGTCCGCGTCAAGTCCGACGGTAGCGGCGTCGAGACGGCCAACGTCAAAATGTCGATGAATCCCTTCGACGAAATCGCCATCGAAGAGGCGGTGCGGCTCAAGGAAGCCGGCATTGTGACCGAAATAATCGCCGTGTCTTGCGGACCCACGGCATGCCAGGAGACGCTGCGCACGGCTCTCGCCATCGGCGCCGACCGGGCCATTTTGGTCGAGTCCGACGTCGAATTGCAACCGTTGGCCGTGGCCAAACTGATCAAGGCCATCGCCGCAAAAGAAACGCCCGGCCTCGCCATTTTCGGCAAGCAGGCCATCGACGACGATGCCAGCCAGACCGGGCAGATGTTCGCCGCGCTGATGGGGTGGCCGCAGGCGACATTTGCGTCCAAGGTAAAAATTGACGGCCAGGCGCTGCAGGTCACGCGTGAAGTGGATGGTGGCCTGGAGACCATTGCAATGTCGCTGCCGGCGGTGGTCACCACCGATCTGCGCCTCAACGAGCCGCGCTATGTGACGCTGCCCAACATCATGAAGGCGAAAAAGAAGCCGATGGAAGTGTTGAAGCCCGACGCGCTGGGTGTGGACGTTGCGCCGCGCCTGAAGACGCTCAAAGTTGATGAGCCGCCCAAGCGCAAGGCGGGGGTCAAGGTGGCCGACGCCCGCGCGCTGGTCGAAAAACTGCGCAACGAAGCAAAGGTGATTGAATGAGCATTCTGGTCATAGCCGAGCACGACAACCAGTCGCTGAAGGGCGCCACCCTCAATACCGTTGCCGCGGCGGCAAAAATCGGCGGCGACGTGCATCTGCTGGTCGCCGGCAGCGGCTGCGCCGTGGTGGCTGAGGCCGCATCGCAGGTCGCCGGTGTGACCAAGGTGCTGGTCGCCGACGCCGCGCAATACAAGGACCAACTGGCCGAGAACCTGGCTGCGTTGGTGACGAGTCTATCCGGCGGCTACGGGCACATTCTCGCTCCGGCGACGACCTCGGGCAAAAATTTCCTGCCGCGCGTCGCGGCGCTGCTCGATGTCGCGCAGATATCCGAAATCATCGCCGTCAATTCGCCCGACACCTTCGTGCGGCCCATTTACGCCGGCAATGCGCTGGCAACCGTGCAGTCGCAGGACAAGATCAAGGTCATCACCGTGCGCACCACCGGCTTTGACGCGGTGGCGGCGAGCGGCGGCTCGGCTGCCATCGAAAACATTGCTTCGGTCGCCGATACTGCGCAGACCAGTCTGGTCGGCCGCGAGCTAACCAAGTCGGATCGCCCCGAGTTGACGGCGGCAAAAATCATCGTCTCCGGCGGTCGCGGCATGGGCTCGGGAGAGAACTTCAAGCTGCTCGAGTCGTTGGCCGACAAGCTCAATGCGGCGATGGGCGCCTCGCGCGCCGCCGTCGATGCCGGTTTCGTGCCCAATGATTGGCAGGTGGGGCAGACCGGCAAGATTGTCGCGCCGGAGTTGTACATCGCCGTCGGCATCTCGGGCGCCATCCAGCACCTCGCCGGCATGAAGGACAGTCGCGTCATCGTCGCCATTAACAAAGACGAAGAAGCGCCGATATTCCAGGTAGCCGACTACGGCATCGTCGGCGACTTGTTCCAGGTCGTGCCCCAGCTGGTGAAGGAGCTGGGCTAGCCAGCTTGTTGGGCATACATCAAAAGAGTGCACCGCGGAGGGCACGGAGCGCACGGAGAATTCAGGAAAAGGTTCTGGCTTGAAACAGTCTCTGTGTTCTCCGTGCCCTCTGTGGTGAAAGGCCGTTGACGTTGACGCAATACCCGGAGGAGTTGCCATGAGCGAGTACGTCGCACCGCTGAAGGACATGATGTTCGTTCTGAACGAACTGGCCGGACTGGGCGAGGTGGCCAAGTTGCCCGGGTGCGAAGACGCGACGCCGGAACTGGTCGGGCAGGTGCTCGAAGAATGCGGCAAATTCTCCGGTGGCGTGTTGTCGCCGCTTAACTGGTCCGGCGACCAGGAGGGCGCGCAATGGAAAGACGGTGCCGTCACCACCCCCAAGGGATTCAAGCAGGCTTACCGGCAGTTCGTCGAAGGTGGCTGGAACGCACTGCATTTCCCGCCCGAGCTTGGCGGACAGGGCCTGCCAAAGCTGGTGTCAACGCCGGTGCAAGAGATGTGGAAGTCGGCGAACATGTCGTTTTCGCTTTGTCCCTTGCTGACCTTCGGCGCGATCGAGGCTTTGCTGCTGCGTGGCACCGACGCGCAAAAAGCGGTCTATCTGCCCAAAATGATAGAGGGCACCTGGACCGGCACCATGAACCTGACCGAGCCGCAGGCCGGTTCCGATCTCGCGCTGATCAAATCGCGCGCCGTGCCGCAGCCGCAGGGCGACCACTACCGCGTATTCGGCCAGAAAATATTCATCACCTATGGCGAGCATGATCTTGCCGAGAACATCATCCACCTGGTGCTGGCGCGCACACCGGACGCGCCCGAGGGTGTCAAGGGCATTTCGCTGTTCGTCGTACCGAAGTTCCTGGTCAATGCCGACGGCAGTCTCGGCGTCCGTAACGACGCCAAGTGCGTGTCGATAGAGCACAAGCTGGGCATACACGCCAGCCCGACGGCGGTGATGGTCTATGGCGAGAAAGACGGCGCCATCGGCTACCTCGTCGGCGAGGAAAACCGCGGCCTCGAATACATGTTCATCATGATGAACGCGGCGCGCTTTGCCGTCGGTCTCGAAGGCGTGGCGCTGTGCGAGCGAGCCTACCAGCGCGCACTCGCCTTCGCCAAGGAGCGCGTGCAAAGCCGCGATCTTGCAGGCGGGCGTGCATCGGTCAGCATCATCCATCACCCCGACGTGCGGCGCATGCTGATGAGTATGAAGGCGCAAACCGAGGCGACGCGGGCGCTGGCTTATGTCGTCGCCGGGGCGCTCGACACCGTGCACCACAGCACCGACAAGGACGACGTGGCACGCAGTCAGGCCTTTGCCGACCTGATGATTCCGGTGGTCAAGGGCTGGAGCACCGAGTGCGGCGTCGAGGTCGCCTCGCTCGGCATACAAGTGCACGGTGGCATGGGCTTTATCGAAGAGACCGGTGCGGCGCAGTACCTGCGCGATGCGCGCATCACCACCATTTACGAAGGCACCACCGGCATCCAGGCCAATGACCTCGTCGGGCGCAAGATCGCGCGCGAAGGAGGCATCACGGCAAAGGCGGTGATCAGTCTGATGCGCTCTGTTGAGACCGAGCTCTCCAAGGCATCAGGCGATGACTTTGCCGCAATGAAAAAGCGCTTTGCCGCTGCGATAGATGCGTTTGCCGAAACGGTGGACTGGATAGGCGCCACCAACGGCACCGACATCAAGGCGGTGTACGCCGGTGCCGTGCCGTTCCTGAAAATGACCGGCATCACCTGCGGCGGCTGGCAGATGATGCGCGCGGCCCTGATTGCCGACGCGAGATTGCGTACGGGCGAGGGCGATGCCGAATTCCTCAAGGCCAAGGTCAGCACCGCGCGATTTTTTGCCGATCACTTCATGGCGCAAGTGCCAGGCCTGCGCGACAGCATCGTGCAGGGCGCGAGCGGCGTGATGGCCCTGAGCGAAGCGCAGTTCTGACGCGGTTCTGCCGAGCGTTGCGGCGGTACAATGCCGCGGCAGCAGATTTTAGGAATGGCAGGCGATGGTTGCGTCGAAGGCCATTCCGGCCAAGTTGCAGGCGAGCGTCATCGCCGCGCAAAGTCCCCGGACAAAAAGCCGCGGCTCAATGCCCAGGGCTTCGAGGTCGTCGTTAATACCTCCGAGCAGTTAACGGCATTTTTCATCGGCAAAATGGCGCGCTGGAAGGCGGTGGAGGATACGACGGAGATCAAGCAGAACTGAGTGCCATATGCTGGAAATCCCCACCTGGCGCGGGTTTCCAGCATTTTTAATTGCTAAGTGCGCCTCTTGCGGTTGAATTTCCTATTCTTGATCTGGAGCGTTGAACATGTATCGAATGATGGTGGCAGACTACGATTCTCCATCGTATTTCGTGGCAACCGCCGCAGTGAAACTTGGATTCTTCAAAAAAGAAGGGTTGGATGTAGAGTTTGTTGCGGAGTACGGCGCAAAGAACGGCCCGGAGCGACTTCGCGACGGGTACATCCATTTCTTTGGTGGTCCGGCATTTGCGGCAACGCGTGCGTTTCCCGCGTGGAAGGGTGTGAGACTGGTTGCCGCGCTGGCACAGCATTCTTATTGGTTCATGGGCCTGCGCAAGGACATCAATATTCGTCGAGGTGACATCAAGGCGCTCAGGGGACTGCGGATTTCATCATCGTTTGCTTTTCCGCGGACGGCGCTCCGGCATATGTTGATACAGGCGGGAATCGATGTCGATCACGATGAGGTTTGCATTGTCGAAAGTCTACCCTCCAAATCAGAGACGCACAGCCTCGATGGCTTAAGAGCACTGCAGGAAAACCACGCTGATGGCTTCTGGGGTAACGGCATGAGGCTGGCGCTCGCAGAGAAAGCGGGCATCGCCAAGCTGCATCTCGATCTACGCCGCGGCGACGGTCCGCCAGGCGCGCAACATTACAATTTTGCCGCACTAGCAATGACCGAAAAGCTGATCGAAGAAGAGCCTGGGCTGGCTGCCGCTGCAGTGCGTGCCCTCGTCGCCACGCAAAAGGCGCTGAAGGCCAATCCTGCACTGGCGAAAAAGGTGGGGGATGAACTGTTCCCTGGCGAAGAGGCGGACATGATCCCGATCCTGGTTGGCCGGGACGCGCCTTTCTATGATGCGACGATTACGTTTGAGGCCATTGATGGCTTGAATCAATTCGCAATTGCCAATGGCCTTCTGGAAGCGCCGCTAGCTTATGAACAGATCGTAGCGACCCAATTCAAGGATATATGGAGGATTTGAAACTTCAACTATGTTTAAGTGCGGCCGCGAGAATGCCCCAAATGCATGGGGCCGATACGCATCCTCGTGCGCCGTGCGCGCATCACATCGAGCCCGGGGGCCGGTTTTTTGGGGGGGGCGCCGCGATTGCCAATCGAGCGGCAGGGGGTAAGGTACTCCCGCCCCCGATGCCGCAAGCTCCACCTTCGGCTCAGGAGCGCTACGGCCGGCGGGTGTGCACGAAAGGGGCGGGCTTGATTTGCCTATCGCTGGGTCGATGCCGGTAATTACGCCCCGAAACCAATGTCGCCAAACGGCACCACCACCACCACCGGCCGTGGCCAGAAGATCAGCCTTGAGCGCGGAAGCTGGACCCGCAGCAAAAAAAATCCCGGCAAGCGCCCACACAAGGGGGGTAAGCCCAAGCCCCGCGGCTACCGGACGCTGATGGTCATGAAAGCGCCTTGCGGGGCGCTTTTTTTGTGGCCAGCAGAAACTTCAAACAGGTTTAAATCGGCGAAAACGCGACGCCGGTCATGCCGCCATCAATCAGCAAATCAGTGCCGTTGATATAGGACGCGCCGGGTGACGCCAGAAATACCGCCACGCTGGCCACTTCAGCGCATTCGCCAGGCCGGCCCATAGGCACTTTTGCAATCATGCCTTTACCCATCTCGGTGTAGACAGGATTCTCCCCAGACCAGTAGGCGGCAGTTGCCGGCGACCTGATCACGCCGGGACTGATGCTGATGGCACGAATGCCGTAAGGCGCACCTTCAGCTGCCAGCATTTTTGTCAGGCCGATCACCGCTGCCTTGGTTGCTCCATGCGCAGCGCTGCGCAGGGGTAAAAACTCGCGGTGGCCGGATATGGATGCGGTGTTGAGGATCAGCCCGCCGCCGCGTTTGATCAGGTGCGGCCACGCGGCTGCCGTCACGATGTAGACCATGGTGAGCTCATATTTAACCGTCTGCTCGAACTGCTCAAGCGTTGATTCGCCAAACGGCCCTTTGGCTCGTAGCGATCCGGCGTTGTTGTAGACCACGTCAATGCCGCCCCACTTATCGACTGCGGCCTGTACCCATTTTTCGGCTGCGCCGGGGTCAGTCAGGTCCATCGGGTGCATGGACTCCATCACGCCGCCCTCAGCGCGCACCATGATCACCGTTTCTTCTGCGGCGTCTACCTTGACATCGCAACCCAGCACATGGGCACCTGCCTTCGCAAAGGCCAGTGCGGCCGCACGGCCCTGGCCGCCCGCAGTTCCTGAAATCAGTACGACTTTGCCTTTGAGCATGTTTATTCCTGTTTTGAAAAACCGACCAGGCTGACGCAACGCTCTGGATCCTGTGCCAGTGTGGCGCTGGACTCCTCCAGCACTACGTGACCGCGCTCCATCACGATGCACCGGTTTGAAAGTGCCAGCGCGACGTCTATGCGCTGCTCCACTAGAAGCACCGACAGAGAGCGGTCGCTCGCCACGCTTTTCAGCGATGCGACAAGCTGGTCGATCAGCACCGGCGCAAGGCCTTCGGTGGGCTCGTCCATAACAAGTATTTTTGGATTGGTCACCAGCGCCCGCGCAATCGCCACCATCTGCTGCTCGCCGCCAGATAGCTGGCTGGCAAGGTTCCCCGCGCGCAGCTTCAACGACGGGAAAAGGTCGAAAACGCGGGCCTCGTCCCACTGGCCGGGGCGCAGCGCTATTGAAAGATGCTCACGCACTGTGAGGCTTGGAAACACTTCGCGCGCCTGCGGCACGTAGGCGATGCCAGCTAATGAACGAAGCCGTATTGTTTTGTCTTGCAGTTCCTGGCCTTCAAGGGTGATGCTTCCCGACCGGTAGCTTGCGCGGCCCGTAATCAGCTCGAGCAGGGTTGTTTTTCCTACGCCGTTTCGGCCAATGATGGACAGCGCCTCGCCCTGAGCAAGCTGGAAGGATACGTCCTCAACTACGGTGCCTGTACCCCAGCCACCGACCAGCTTGCGCACTTCAAACATGGCCGGCCTGCGTGGATGCATAGCGGCTTTGCCCGCCTTCGCCGAGGTAAACTCGGCGAACTTCCGAGTCGGACATGATGCTGTCAGGTTTTCCGCTGAGCAGTATTTCGCCGGCGACCAGGACCGTAACATCGTGCGCAAACTGGCGCACCAGCGCCATGTCGTGTTCGATCATCAGGATGGCGATATTGGCTGGCAATTTTTCAATTGCACCCAGCAGGTAAGGCACGTCGCCAGAAGGTATGCCAGCTGCTGGTTCGTCGAGCAGCAGCACTTTGGGCTCAAGGCTCAACGCGAGCGCGATCTCTACAAGGCGCTGCTGGCCGTAAGGCAACTCGCCCACTTTCTGCGAGGCATGCGGCTCCAGCCCCACACTTGACAGCACCCTCATTGCTTCATCTATCAGGTCGTTGCGCTTTGCCAGGCTGCCGAACATTCTGTTGCTGGCGCCCCGGTGTTCGCTGGTAGCCAATAGTATGTTTTCAAGCACCGAAAGACTTAAAAACAGGCTGTTGACCTGGAAGGTGCGAACCAGCCCGCGCTTAACTCTGTACTGCGGCGATTTGCGTGTCACATCTTCGCCCATCAGTTCTATGGTGCCCGCGTTGGGCGTTATCACACCTGACAGCAAGCCCACCAGTGTTGATTTGCCTGCTCCGTTGGGGCCAATCAGGGCATGCCTGGCGCCGGCCTGCAGCGAGAAGCTCACGTTCTTGGTGACGACGATACCGCCGAAGCGCTTGGAAAGCGATTTGACTTCAAGCGTGGCCGTCATGGTGCGGCTCTCCTGAGTTTGCTTGCCAGCATCTTGAAGGCACCCACCACGCCCCCCTTGCCAAAACGCACGACCGCCATCAGCAGCGCGCCAATGATGAACATCCAGTGGTAAGGGTTCCATTCAGCCGCAAAGTGATGGACCACGATATAAACCGAGGCGCCTGTAATTGCGCCGTAAAGCACACCGACGCCGCCGAGCACCAGCATCACGAGCACGTCTACCGATGTCGTCATGCTCAGCACATCCAGGCCGACAAAACGCGTGGTGTGTGCCGTCAGAGCGCCGGCTACCCCGGCCAGAAAGGCGCTGCAGATATAAGCCTTGAGCAAATGCATGCGCACTGGCGCACCCAGCAGCGCCATGCGCACGGGGTTTTCGTGAATGCCGCGCAAGGCCAGGCCAAAAGGCGAGTGAACAATTCGTTTGGCGATCTGAAAACCAATGAAAAGAATCGCCAGCGTGTAGACGTATTCGACCTTGCCGTACACCGACCATTTGAAGATGCCGAAGATGGGCGCAACCGCCAGGTCCGACAGGCCGTTGTCGCCACCCGTCCATGGTGTGGCTTTGTTGGCTGCCTCGTAGCCGATGAGCCCTACCACCAGGGTGACCATGATGAGCGGCAGGCCGTTCAACCGGAGCAGCACATAACCCACAAAGCCTGACAGCACAGCGGCCGCAAGGCCCGCAAGTACCAGCCCCAGCAGCGGATCGGTCCAGCCGGCCAATGCAATCCAGGCGGCCGAATAGGCACCCGCGCCAAAGTACAAAGCATGGCCGAGAGTCACGATGCCGGCAAATCCGAGCACCAGGTCCAGCGACACCGCAAACAGCGACATGATGGCAATCGAGCTTGCCAGCGAGAGGTTGTTTGGAAAGATGAAGAGAACCGCCACCGCCACACACCAGAAGGCGATTTCGCCAACCGGCATGCGGGGTGCCCAACGGGCCATCAGGTTTGGTGGGTTTGTCATGTTGGCTATACGCTGCTTATCCGCGACCAGCGCTGAAAATGCCGCGCGGGAGCCACATGATGAGTGCGATGAACATCACGTAAACCACAAAGCCGCCCACGCTGGGAAAGAGGTAGCGTGCCGCAGTGTCAACAACACCCACCATAAGCGCAACGACCACCGAGGCCTTGAGGTTGCCCATACCGGACAAAGTCACGATGATTAGCATCAGCGTCAGGTACTTGAATGGATATAGCGGCTCCAGCGGCAGCATGGCAAAACCAACGGCGCCGCCAAAAGCGGCGAGCCCGCTACCTATTGCAAAGCTGATCGAATAAAGTTTTTTGACGTCTATGCCAATCGCTTCGGCCATGCTTTTGTTGTCAACAGCAGCACGCAGCTTTGCGCCAAAGTTGGTGCGATCAAACACCAGCCACAGGCTGACGATCACCAGCGCGCCTGCCGCAACCACAAAGACGCGGTACATCTGAAACTTGCGCACACCCAGGTCAACATTTGCAGCCAAAAACGGTGGTAGCTTTGCCGGAACAACATCCGGCCCGAAGGCAAAGTTAAGCCCGGCAATGGCGACAAAAGCAATGCCCACCGTCATCAGCACCTGGTCCAGTTCGCTGGCATTGTAGAGCTGCACATATACGAGGCGCTCCACAACCACGCTGCCGGCAGCCACCAGCAGGCTTGCGACGACAATGGCCACCAGCAGCGGCATGTCAAAGCTGGACACCAGCGCCAGCGCGGTGTAGCCACCTATGGCTGCAAACGCGCCATGCGCCAGGTTCACCACCCGCATTAGCCCCAGGGTAATGACCAGGCCCACGGACAGCGTGAACAACACCAGCCCGTAAGAGATGCCATACAGCGCGATAAAGCTGACGGTAGCCGCAATATTTTCCATCGGCAGAAAAGGCAGTACGGGGTTTGACCGGGTCTACCTTTATTCCGGCGCCTTGACGGCCGGGTAAGTCTGGACGATGTTATTGATCAGAACGCCGTTTACCTTTTGCACCTGGCGTATGTAGATGTTTTGAGTCATCTCGCGCGTTCTTGCATCGATGGTGACCGGGCCGCGCGGGCTTTCAAACGACAGGCCTTCAATCGACTTCAATGCGGAGACGCCGTTAAAGGCTTTGCCTTTTTGTGAGTCAACCATGCGGTACAACAGGGTCATGCCGTCATACGCTGTCATCATCGAATAGCTGGGGACGGCTGCCGCGCCAAACTTCTGCTGCACCGCCGCTTTGAAGCGGGCATTGGCTGGGCCGGGCACGCCCAGCGCGTAGTAAAGCGATGAGTACACGCCTAAGACGGAGTCGTCGAACAGCTTGAGGTCAGGGTCGTCGGTTTCAGCCTGGCCGATGATGGCTGTTTTGGTCGGATTGATGCCTTGCGCAATCAGGGCCTTGATCATGGCCACGGCGGGAGCACCGCTGGGGATGAAGATATTAACGACGTCGGGCTTGGCGTTGGCGATGCGCTCTGCAAACGGTGCAAAGTCAACCGTGTTTAGCGGGATCCTGTCTTCGCCGACAATCGTGCCGCCGAGGCTTTTAAAGCGCGCTGTAAAGGCAGCCTGCACGTCGTAGCCGGGTGCGTAGTCGGCCACGGCAACATACGCTTTTCTGTAGCCCTTGCCGAAGGCCCACTCTGCTGGCGGAACTGCCGCCTGCACAATGTTGTCGCCCGCGCGTACAAAATATGAGGACTGTTTCATGATGGCCGGCGAGGCCGATACAAACAGCACCGCTGGTGTTTTGGTTTCGTTCACGACCGGCGCGATGGCCGTTGCTTCGGGCGACAAATAAAAACCGCCCAGCATGGAAACCTTGTCGCGCACTATCAGTTCTTCGGCCAGTCTTTTGGCAACGGCCGGGTTGGTGCCGCCGGTATCGCGAAAGAGCAGCTCGACCTCGCGGTCACCGACCTTGGTGCCGTTCAGGCTGAGGAAAGATTCAATACCCTGGCGGAATTGCACACCGGTGGATGCAAACGGCCCGGTGAAGGGGCCAATGATGCCGATACGGATTTTTTCCTGCGCCATCGCCTGGCTGGCAGGTAGCAACAGGCCCACGGCGGTTGCGAGGGCTGCCAGGCCATTGAGGACTAGACGTCGATTTGGGCGATTCAAACGGCTCGAAGTTTTCATTGTTGTCTCCTGTTGATTAATTTTCAAACCCGCAAGGCATTGGCAACCGGGCTCTCGTGCTTGACTCCGGGCGACTCCTTGTTCGCGCCAAGAATGCTTCCGACATTCATCGATGTCTTTTGAATATGGTTTGTCAGCAGTTCCCTGGCCTTGCTGACGTTGCGCTCCAGCACGGCGGTCATCATCTGCCGGTGCTCGCCCATGGTGTCGCGGCGTACTACCCGTATGCGTGTCGACAGCCTGCGGTAGCGCTCGCTTTGATCAAACAGGCTGTCGCACATGCTGACCATGCGCGGGTAGGTACAGGCCGACAGCAGTGCCATGTGAAAGCCCTTGTGCAGTTGCGTCCACTCTCCGTTGCGCGGCAGTGTCTCAGCAATCACCTGCGCGTCGATGCGGTCGAGCCGGTGCGAGGCCGACACGATACGGCCTTCCCATTCGGAATCACCGTGGGCCATGGAGTCTTCTAGCGCGGCCCATTCGATCAGCAGCCGCAGCTGGGTGATGTCGCGCAGGTCGCTCTCAGAGATGGGCGCGGTGCGGAAACCCTTGTTGTCCTCAAACACCACCAGCCCTTCGGCCGTCAGGCGATTCAGCGCCTCACGCAGCGGCGTGCTCGACAGCTGGAAGTCGCGCTGCAGCACCTCGACCTTGAGTTTTTCGCCCGGTGGAAACTCGCCCACAAGGATCTTGCGACGAAGCTCTTGGTAGGCGATTTCCGAGTTGGTGCGGCGCTCTTCGAGCGGCAGTTCCCGGATGAACTCGCTGACGGCAGGTGGAGCGGGCAGTGGTTTTTCTGCAGTTTTGCGCATCGGCAAATTATAGGCAGAACTATTTATGAAGTGCAGACTATTTGTGTATGTCGCCAAAAGATAAAAGTCTGCAGAAAAATGAAACCCGGTCTAGAATTCGCTCCAGTTCAGTTTTGGGGGCTATCCGTGTACACCTATTCTGCCGCTGTCGAGGTCAATCCCGCTGGTACCGAGCCTGTATTGACGCGTGCCCAGCTGTGGCACGGCCTGACACTGAAGGCCGCCAACCCGCTGGAGTTTGTGCCTGGTATGCAGGAATGCAGCATCGTCGAACGGTATGACGACGGCTTTTTGCGCGAGGTGGTTTTGCGTGGGGACCGCCTGCAGGAACGTATTACTTTTTTCGAGCCCATGGCGGTGCGCTTCGACAGGGTAGGCGTACCGGGCTGGATCACCAACACCATTTGCGAGTCGACATTCGGAATGCTGCTGATGTTTTCATTTTCTATAGCTTTTACCGGCATCAAAGAGGGCACGCAGCAGGAGCAGGATTACGGCGCACGCATGCGCGACAACTACCTTGAAGCGATCAAGACAACGCTGTCCACCACACGAAGGCTTGTTCGGGATGGTGCAATCTGATGGCGCAAAAAAAAATTTAGAGGTTGATGTCGATGGACTTCAGGTTGCTGAGTTATTCAAAAGGCAGTGCCGTAGCGCGCGCGGGACTGCTGGTCAAGGGTCTGGTGTTTGACGCGACCGACGCGCTGGGCGGCGGCAGTGCGTCCGCTGTGTCGGTGCTGCAGTTGCTCGCCGATTGGGACAAGGTCCGGCCTGCGCTGGAGTCGTTTGCGTCCGGCACAGCGGGTATAAAAAGTAAAGGCCTTGAGCTTGATGCCGTCACGCTGGCTGCGCCGCTGCTGTATCCGGGCGCTGTGTATTGCGCGGGCGCCAACTACCGCGACCATGTGATTGAAATGGCCAAAGCCAACAACCAGGCGCCCAATATGGACGGCCGCGAAAATGACGTTGCACCATGGCATTTTGTAAAGCCGTCAAAAGCCTGTGTAACCGGCAGCGGCATGATCGTGGTGCGGCCCGCGGGTTGCCTCAAGCTTGACTGGGAGGCTGAGCTGGTGGCAGTGATTGGGCGCGCTGCGCGCAATGTATCGGTTGAAGATGCGCTGGACTATGTCGCCGGCTACACGGCTGCAAATGATCTCTCGGCACGCGACCTGTCGCGCCGCGCACTGGTGGCCGCCGGCTCTCCCTTTTATTACGACTGGATGGCACATAAATGTTTCGCCGGCTCTTGTCCGCTGGGCCCGTGGATCACACCTGCCAGCCAAGTGGGCGATCCGCAAAACCTGCCCATCAAATTGTGGGTCAATGGCGTGCTCAAGCAGGACTCAAACACCAGCGAAATGATTTATTCAATTTCTGAGCAGATCGCACACATCTCGCGGCTGGTGACACTGGAGCCGGGTGACATCGTGTTGACTGGAACCCCCGCCGGAGTGGGAGCTGCACGCCAGGAGTTTTTACAACCTGGTGATCTGGTGCGAATTGAAATCGGCGACCTCGGCGAGCTCAACACACTCATTGCGTGAACACATGCGCCAGCTTCGGCGAGCGCGTTACAACTTTTTTAAGGACACAGATGTTTATTGAACACCGCACCTACACCATACAGCCAGGCAAGCTGCGTGAATACCTCGACACGTACGGCAAGTTAGGCTGGGAAGTGCATGGCCAGAACATGCCCTGCGTTGGGCACTATTACACTGATGTTGGCGCCATGAACCGCGTGGTGACCATGTGGCAATACGACAGCTTGGAAGACCGCACGCAGCGTTCTACCAAGCTGATGGCAGACCCCCGCTGGAAGGAGGCGCTGTCAAAAATTGCGCCGCTGGTAACCAATCTGCAAAGCGACTTGCTGCTGCCATCGCCTTTCTGGGCGGCTTCAAAAGCCGAAGGTAGATAGGCGCCATGGCTGTTGACCGCAACCGGCCACTCGCCGGCCGCCGCATCATCATCACTGGCGCGGCTTCTGGCATCGGTCTGAGTACCGCGCAACTTTTTGCAGAGGCCGGTGCATCGCTGGCCCTGCTGGATCACGATGAAGAGGCCGTGCTGGCCGTTGCCAAACGCCTGGGCGCTTTTGCCGTCAAGGCAGACGTCAGCAACTACGCCTCGGTTGAAGCCGCTGTTGTCCAGAGCGCCCAAACGCTGCTCGGCCTGGACGGCCTCGTCAATCTGGCGGGCATCACGACAGGCAAGAGCCTTGCAGATACCAGCCTCGACATGTGGAACAACGTAATTGCCGTCAACTTGAGCGGCACCTTCAACCTCTGCAAGGCGGTGCTGCCCTTCCTGGTAGAAGCCCGTTCTGCAACCATCGTCAACGTCGCCTCAAGCATTGGTCTGCTGCCCACGGGCAATGACCCTGCGTACGCGGCGTCCAAGGGCGGTGTGCTGGCTTTCAGCAAAACACTGGCAGTTGCCTATGCGCCCAAAGTGCGCATCAACGTGCTTTGCCCGGGCGCTACCAACACGCCCATTCTTGAAAAAACGCTGGGTGCCGAAGGCGTCAAAAAGATTGTCGGTATCTACCCGATGCAGCGCATAGGCGAGGCAGGCGAGATGGCGGAGGCTGCTCTTTATCTCACCAGCGCCGCGTCTTCATATATCACTGGCATATCGTTGCCTGTGGATGGCGGTCGCACCTTGCATTGAGGCATTAAAAAACGCAAAGAATGTCTTAAAACTGGCTATTTTCATCGGCAAATATAGCTGCGGGTCACTTGGCTCTGTTGACATTCAAAATTGTTGTGCTGGGGCTGTTAACTGTGGCGAAAATCTGTTTACATCCTGATATTTGCAGGAGGTCGGGATGGTTCGTCGATGGTTACGAGATGACCAGTGGCAACGGCTGGAGCCCATGTTGCCAGGTAAAGCGGGGGATCCGGGGCGCACGGGGGAGAATAATCGACTGTTCATCGAAGCGGTGCCGTGGATTGCCCGTACGGGCAGCCCGTGGCGCGAACTGCCCGCTGAGTTCGGACGTTGGAACAGCGTATATACGCGCTTTGCGCGCTGGTCGGAGAACGGGGTCTGGCGGAAGGTATTTGCAGAACTGGCCAAGGATGCGGACTTTGAAGAGGTGTTTCTGGATGGCACCATCGTACGCGCCCACCAGCATTCGGCTGGCGCCGCTAAAAAAAAGGGGCGCAAGCGATCGGGCGCTCGCGGGCGGCCTGACCACCAGGATCCATGCGCTGGTCGAGGGCCTGGGCAAACTTGCGAGGTTCGTCCTGAGCGAAGGGCAGGCACATGACATTACGCAGGCGAACACGTTGTTGCGAGGCATCGTTACGCAGGCGGTGGTTGCCGACAAGGCCCTGTACGCGCGATTTACTGATTTCCGGAACGGCCGCTTAGGCCTCGAAACCGGCCAATTGCGGAACTAAAGGAGATTTGCTTCCGCTTGTTTTAGGTTTTAGCCATGTTGACAATGCTCAGGCAACGGCAAGCACCAGGTGTCCGAACGGTTTTGCAGCGGGCTTCACCTTGATCTCGATGTCATAGCCAAGCCGATTCAGGCAGTCCATCAACTTGCGCTCCGATAGATTGGAGAAGTCGCCGCGCATCATGTCCGACACTTTGGGCTGCGTGACGCCCATGCGCTTTGCCGCCGCTTGCTGTGTCAGGTCGAGACGGGATATCGCTTTCCTGATCTCGATCGCCAGACCGGATTTGATCTTGAGTTTTTCAGCGTCGGGCAGACCAAGATCGGCATAGATACTGCCCGAAATGCGTTGAACTTCGGTTCCGTTAACGATTCGTTTTTTCATCTCGTAACTCCTTTGCAATAGCCTCGGCCACTTTGAGCCTGGCTTGAATGATGTCCATGTTTTTCTTCGGTGTTGCAACGCCGCGCTTGCTCTTCTTCTGGAAGCAGTGGAGAACGAATACCGCTTCCGCAAACTTTACCGTGTAGACGCTTCGGTCCGTTCCTCCGGCATCGTTTTCGATGACCTCAAGCACACCGGCCCCGCCGAAGCCCTTGAGTACCTTTGCAGCGTCGTGCTGATCGCCTGCTTGTGCCAGAGAAAGGCCTGGCGAAAAATTCGCCGTATATCGGGTGGCAACGGCATTCAGCCCTTGTGGCGGCTGCCAATCCATTCGACCGATGTGTCCTCATCGAAGTGCCGTCGCATCTATGAACTGGTACGCGCATTGCCCGCGCACTGGTCAAACCTTGAACGACTGAAGCCGCCGTTGCTTCGTCGTGTTTGCCCGTTGTCTGACTTCGGCGCTGACGCCATGCTTTGCGTGCCGTGTGCCGGCATTGACTTTCCTGTTGCGTGCTGCGTATCCTGTGCTGATGGCAATCAGTTTGTGCGAATTACGCACATTTAGCATGGTTTTCATGCCAGACGCAAAGGCAGATCATGATGAAAGCAGTCATTCTCCAAGGCTTCGGCGGCCCCGACATGTTGCGCGTGCAGGAGGTGGCTACGCCTGAGCCCGGATCCGGTGAGGTATTGGTCGCGGTACGTGCCGGTGGCATATGCCATCACGACGTGATGCACCGCGCCGGCAAATTGCCGGGTGCCAAGACCGGCGTCGTCCTCGGCCATGAAACCGCTGGAGAAGTGGTCGCGCTGGGTAGCGGCGTGACGACACGCCAGATCGGCGACCGCGTCGTCGTCTATCAGCGGCGCTTTTGTGGCTTGTGCCGCAACTGCCTTCGCGGCCGCCAGGACATGTGCCGCGCGACAGGTCTGCCCGGTGTCGATACTGAGGGCGGCTATGCCGAATACGTCGCGGTACCGGCAGCCGCGACTTTTGCCATTCCCGACAGCCTTGACTGGGCGGCGGCGGCCCTCGCTTCCTGTCCGATAGGCACCAGCATTCGCGCGCTGCGCGGTGTGGCCGGCATCAATCCCGGTGATACGGTGTTGATCACCGGCGCGAGCGGCGGACTGGGCGTGCACCAGATCCAGTTGGTGCGCGCCTTTGGCGGGCGCTCGATCGCAGTAACGAGTTCCGCAGCCAAGGCCGATCGTTTGCGTGAAATCGGCGCCGACGAAGTGGTGGTCGCACCCGATCTCGCCTATTCGGCTGCGGTCTGGAAGCTCACCGGCAAACAAGGCGTGGACATTGCCATGGAGAATGTCGGCGCGACCCTGGCCGAGACGCTGCGCTGCATGACCCAGGGCGGCATCGTCGTCGTCATGGGTAACATCGGTGGGGCGACGGTGAGCACCACTCCCGGCTTGCTGATCGGGCGGCGCCTGCGCATCGCCGGATCCGGCAGCGGTACGTTTGAGGATTTGCGCCAGTCGCTGGCCTTGCTCGCTTCCGGTGCGCTCAAGCCGGTCATCGCCGAGCAAATGCGGTTTTCCGATGCTGCGCGCGCCCATGCGCTGCTCGATGAAAAAGCCATCGCCGGTCGCGTCGTAATGCGTGACTGGTAGGACGCAGGCATGAACGTCGCGGCCTTGTTCGAGAAATGCGCCAGGCATTACGGCGCGCAGGCGGCCTTGCGCGACCTCGCTTCGGGCGAAGCGCTGGATTTTGCCGCACTGCTCGCGGCCTTGCGCTGTGTCGCCTCGCATCTGCGTGCCGCCGGCATCGAAGAGGGCGCGCGGGTGGCCTTGCTCGGCGGCGTCAGCAATGATTATCTGGTCTGCGATTACGGCATCATGGCCGCCGGCGCGGTACGCGTGCCGCTGGACCCCGGCCTGAGCGTGGCCGAGCAGGCGGCGCAAGTGCGAGACTCGGGCGCGCGCCTGCTGGTCGCTACAGCCGAATTTTCTGCTCGTGCGGCCGAACTCGCCGCAGTGGTCGATGGCTTGCGTATCATCGCCGCGACGACGGCGCGCAAGGCCGGCGGCGCGAATGATGCGCTGGCGTTTCCAGTCGCCGATGCGCTGGCCTCGCTCAGCTACACAGGGGGCACCACCGGCGGCCCGAAGGCGGTGATGGTCACGCACGGCAGCCTGATGGCGGCGGTGCAGAACATTGTGCTCGCCCGCGGCATGGGGCCGGGTGATGTCATGCTCAACGTGCGGCCGGCCTGGCCCATCGCGGCGATTGTCGTGCTGGCGCAGCTTGCCGCGGGTGGCACGGTGCTGATGGCGGCGAAATTCGAACCGGCGGTTTTTTTGCAACAGCTCGCATCGCATCGTGTCGCGGCGACCTCGCTGGTGCCGACGCATCTGGCGCGCATCATGAGTGAGGCCGACCCGCGCGATTTCGACTTGTCGCAACTGCGCGCCATGGACATCGGCGCCGCGGCCATTCCGCCGGATTTGTTCGAACGTCTGCTCGAAGCGTTTGGTCCGCGCATAGGCATCATTTACGGCCTGACCGAGGCGCCCTGGTGTTGTTATCAGCCGCCGTCGGCATTTGCCGCGGATGCCGCCACGCGCGCCTTGCGCATGCGCAGTGTCGGACGCGCACTGTTCGGCGTCGAACTGGTGTTGCGTTCGCCCGACGGTACTGCTGTGGCCGGCGGCACGGAAGGGGAGGTCACGCTGCGCGGCAGCCATGTCACACCGGGCTACTGGCAGCGGGCCGAGGCTGATGCGGCGGCCTTTCGCGACGGCTGGTTTCACACCGGTGACCTTGGCGTCATCGACGGCAAAGGCTATTTGTCCATTACCGGTCGCATCAAGGATTTGATTCGCAGCGGCGGCAAGAGCGTGGTGCCGGCCGAAGTCGAGGCGGCACTGCGCGCCCATACTGCGGTGGCCGATGCTGCGGTGCTGGGCCTGCCCGATGCAGAGTGGGGTGAGATCGTCGCCGCGGCGGTGGTGCTTCGCCCCGGCGCCGACGCCGATGAGGCGCAACTCATCGAGTCGTGTCGCGAGCACCTGTCCGGCTTCAAGAAGCCGCGGCGCATTTTCTTTGTCACCGAAATACCGCGCTCGCATTACGGCAAGATGATGCGCGCCCGGTTGCTGCAATTGATTACTGAAACATCGTGAATTCCATTGTCCAATTTCGTCTGAAGGAGTGCATGCCATGAAAGCCGTTTCCGCATTCAAGCTCGCCTTGCTGTTGCCTTTGTTGTCGCTATTCGCGTTCGGCACGTCCGGCGCAAAGGCACAAGCCTACCCAAACAAACCCATTCGCCTGGTGGTGGCCTTTGCGCCCGGCGGTGCGACCGACCTGGTGGCGCGACGCCTCGCTACCGGCCTCGCCGAGGCGCTGGGGCAGAGCGTTGTCGTTGAAAACCGTCCAGGCGCCTCGGGCAATATCGGCGGCGACTCGGTCGCTAAGTCTGCGGCAGACGGCTACACGCTGTTGTTCGCACCCTCGACGCTGATCGCCAATCCGCTGGTGATGAAAGAAAAGGCTGCCTTCGACGTCAACCGCGACCTTGTCGCCATTACCATGGTCGCCTCCGGCCCGCTGCTGATGCTGGTCCATCCCAATGGCCCGGCCAATGTGCGCGAATTCATCGCCCAGGCCAAGGCCAATCCGGAGAAATTCAACTTCGGCACCGGCGGTTTTGGCGCTGCCGGGCATTTGTCCGCCGAGTGGTTCAAGCAGCGCTCGGGCATTAGCGGCGTGCCGGTGATTTTGTACAAGGGCACGGCGCCGGCGCTGACCGACATCATGGGCGGGCAGTTGAGCGCGATGATGGAGCCGACGCTGAGCGCGATGCCACAAGTGCGCGGCGGCAAGGTGCGCGCGCTTGCGATCAGCAGCAACAAGCGCGACCCGCTGTTTCCGGACGTGCCGACCTTTGCCGAGGCCGGGCTGACCGACATGGAGTTCAGCACCTGGTACGGCGTCTGGGGACCGGCCAATCTGCCTCCGGCCGTGCTGCAAAAACTCGCCGACACCAGCAAGGCGGTATTGAACACGCCGGCCTTCCAGACCTGGCTGGCGGAGCGCGGCTACGACGCGTTACCGCTGTCGGGCCAGGCTTTCGCCAGCTTTCTTGATGGCGAAACGCGGCGCTACGTGCGCATCGTCAAGGACGGCAACATCCGCCCCAACTGAGGCGGGTTCATTGGCAAGGAGTGCGGATGGATATTGAATTCAAGCTGCTCGAGGGCGGCATCGGCCATGTGCTGCTCAACCGGCCGGAGCGCATGAACGCGCTCGACATTCCGGCCAAGCAGGAACTGGGTCGCATCTGGCGCGAGGCTGCGGCTGATGCTGCGTGCAGGCTGCTGGTTATTTCCGGCGCGGGCGAAAAAGCCTTTTGCGCCGGCTCCGATATAAAGGAAATGCAGGCTACCGGCGGCATGGTGGATACCGCCACGCTGATGAATGCGATTCCGGGCATAGGTGTGACACTGGAGAAGCCGGTCATCGCCGCGCTGCACGGCTTTACCGTGGGCATGGGCCTGACAGTGGCGATGCATTGCGATTTTCGGGTCGCGGTGCGCAGTGCGCGCTTTGCCTTTCCCGAGTCCAAGCACGGCATGTTGTCGGGTGTCAGCGCGGTGACGCTGCCGGGCCTCGTTGGCGAGGCAGCGGCGTTGGACATCATGTTGTCGGGCCGGGTGTTTGACGCAACCGAGGCGGCGCGGATGGGCCTGGTGCAGCGACTTGTCGAAGGGGAGGGCGCCGCAACTGCGCTCGCCGGCGCGCTCGAACTCGCGCACACCCTGCTTGCCAATTCATCGCTGGCAATGGCGCTGACCAAGCGCCTGATACTGGCCGAGCGCCGGCGCAAGGTGCTGGCGCACGCGGCGCTGATCGACGAGGCGCGCATCGGCGTGATGGCGTCAAGCGAATTCGCCGCCGTGGTCAATCGCAACGACGGCGCGGGGAGAATGTGAACGTGAGCGCAACGGGCGAACGCGCCGCTGTCCTCGAGACCGCGCTCGAGCGCGGCGCCACCATCCAGTCGGTGGACCGCGCGGTAACGGTGCTCAAGGTGCTGGCCGGCAGGCCGCACGGCGCTTCAGTCATTGAAATTGCCACCGAGGCCGGGTTGGATCGCACCACGGTGCACCGTCTGGTGCGTACGCTGGTGGCGGCGGGCCTGGTGGAAGGACGCGGTGCCAATTACCGCGTCGGTCCGGCCTGCCTCAGCCTTGGTGCTGCAAGGCTCAACACGCTGGGCCTGCGCGAGATCGCGCTGCCCTACGCCGTCGATTTGCAGCAGTCCATTGTCAGGGACAGGCCGGCGGTGGTGTCGATCTCGGCGATGGCGAGTGATGAAGTGATGATTGTTGACCGCATCTGGACCGCCGCGGTGCCGCTCAACATCATCATGGGCATAGGCTGGCACTTTCCGGTCGATGTCACGGTCAGCGGCCGCGCCATGCTGTCAACGTTTACCGATGCCGCCGTCGCCGCAATCATCGGTGCGGCACGCTGCGAGCGTCTGCTGCCGCGCCTGCAGGTGATACGCCAGCGCAGCGGCATGGAGTGGGGTGTCGGCGAGTTTCATTCCGGCGTCAGCACGCTCGCCTGTCCGCTGATGGGGCCGGCGGGCACGGCGGCGGGGGCGCTGGTCGTCGCCGGTCTCGGGCTCGAGTCCGAGCTCGAAGAGGGCTCGGAACTGGCGCAACACCTGCGTCGTTCAGCGACGACGGTGTCGCGACTGCTGCAGACATCACGTTGACAGCCCTTTGCACTCGCAATGACATGCGCTGAGCGCACCCGGGGGGGCAAGGGCACAAGGGCGCAAGGGCGCAAGGGCACAAGGGAGCAAGGGAGCAAGGGAACAAGGGAGCCAGCATGGGTATCGAATACAGCAAACGCGGCGAGGGTGTGGCGCATGTGCTGATCAACCGGCCGGAGCGCCTCAACGCGCTCGATCGCGCGGCCAAGCAGGCGCTCGCGGCAATCTGGCACGATGCCGCGGCCGACCCTGATGTGCGCGCCGTGGTTATTTCGGGCGCAGGTGAGCGCGCGTTTTCCTCGGGCTCGGACTTGAAGGAAATGCAGGACCAGGGCGGCATGGTCAGCACCGAGGTGCTGCTCGCCGCCATTCCCAATGTCGGCGTCGGGATCGACAAGCCGGTGCTGGCAGCCTGTCATGGTTACACCATAGGCACCGGCCTTACACTGGCCATGCATTGCGACCTGCGCCTTGCGGCGCGTGGCACACGCTTTGGCTTTCCGGACACCCCCAATGGCATGATCGCCGGTGTGTCGGCGCTGACGCTGCCGCACCTGATAGGCCACGGCGCGGCGATGGAGCTTATGTTGTCCGGGCGCCTGTTCGAGGCTGAGGAGGCGCTGACAATGCGGCTCATTCATCGTATCGTCGATGGTGACGTGCTCGAGGCGACGCTGCAGCAGGCGGCCGAGCTGGCGGCCCACCCGACGGTGGCAATGCAGCAGTCCAAACGCCTGATGATGCTGCCAATGCGCCAGCAGGTCAGGACGTATTACGACGAGATTGTGCGCGCGCGCGAAGTGGTGCAGCGGGCAAGGTTTCCGGCCGCCTGAGCAGCGCAGGCCCGCGCCGCGATTGCAGCGCGGGGATTGGATCGATTATTTTTTGCCCAGACCCAGGCGCGTCGCACCCTCGGTATAGAGTTTTATTTTTTCCTTCATGAAGGCATCCATCTCGGCACTGCCGACGTTGATGAGTTCAAAGCCGCTCTTCGCTGCGAGTTCGCCCATTTCGGCGTCCTTGTTGAGCGCCATGAACAGATCGGACAGGCGCTTTTTCACATCGGGCGGGGTTGACTTGGGCACGCCTATGCCGCGATAGGCGCCATCAACCCAGTCTATGCCCAGTTCACGAAAGGTCGGCACGTCCGGCAGCAGCGGATGGCGTTTGTCCATTGCCACTGCCAGGGCGCGCATCTTGCCCTTGTTGTTGATGGCAAAGGCGGTATAGGACATGGCGCCGCCGATATGCCCGCCCAGCGCGGCGGTGGTCATGTCGCCGGTGCCCTTGAACGGCACGTAAGTGGTCTTGACGCCGAACGCCGCATTCATGCGTTCGTGCGCGGCGTGGTTGGCCGAGTTCAAGCCCGAGCCGCCGAGCGAAATCTTGCCCGGATTGGCCTTGGCCGCGGCGACAAAATCCTGCATGGTCTTGATGGTGCTCGACTCTGGCACCACCAGCGCATCCGGGGTGTAGTGAAACCAGAACACCGGCACCACATCTTCGGTCTTGTACTGCACCTGGCCTTCAAGCGGCTGAAACACGATATGCGGCAGGTTGACGCCGACGATGTTGAGGCCGTCGGCTGCGAGTTGGTTCATCTGCGCCCACATCAGGCCGCCACCGGCGCCCGGTTTGTACTGGATGATGGTGTCGATCCCGGCGCAGCGTTTTTTCAGCACCAGTTGCTGGTGGCGTGCCGACAGGTCCGATTCACCGCCGGCGGGAAAGGCCTGGAAGTAATTGAGGTTTTTTTCCGGGCAGGTTTGCGCCTGCGCCGATGGTGCCAGCATGGCCAGCGGCGCGGCGAACAGCGACAATAATACTGCGGCAAGCTTGTTCATGAATCACTCCTCCTTGCTGTTTTTGGACGGATCCGGCGCTATCATCGTGATCCGGTATCCGCGCATACATTACCATCATCACGGACGAATCACTTGCGACGCTCTCGCCACCAATGACCACCGGCTGGAAACGCCCGTCTGGCGCGCCTTTGCGGGTAGTGGTCGCGCTCGCTTCTATGCTCGGCGCGGCTGCCGCAGGCGCCGCCCCGCCGCAACTTGGCCTGCCGCTCGCCTGCACGCCCAACCGCGATTGCTGGATTGCCAATCATGTTGATCTCGATCCCGGACCGGGCGCGCGCGACTACCGTTGCGGCAGCCTGACCTACGATGCGCATAATGGCACCGACTTCGCAATTCGCGATCTGGCGGCGATGCGCGAGGGCGTGACGGTTATCGCGGCGGCGGCGGGGCGCGTGCGCGCGGTTCGCGACGGCGTCGGCGATGTCAACGTGCGCGGCAGCGGCAAGGCGGCGGTGGCCGGCCGCGAATGCGGCAACGGCGTGGTGATCGCGCACGAGGACGGCTGGGAGACGCAGTACTGCCACATGCGCCGCGGCAGCGTGCTGGTCAAGGCTGGCGAAGAGGTTGCGGCGGGGCAGGCGCTGGGCCTCGTCGGCCTGTCCGGCCTGACTGAATATCCGCATTTGCACCTGAGCGTGCGTCATGAGGGCAGCACCATCGATCCGTTTCGCGGTGAGGGCAGCGCGGCGCCTTGCACGCCGGCTGCGCCGCTATGGCGCGCCGATATCGCGGCGCAACTGCCCTATGCGCCTGGGGTGGTTTACAACGCCGGTTTTTCGCCCGATCCGCCGGATGCGGCGGCGGTCGGTGCCGGCACTTATCGCAAGGCGGTCATCGCCGCCAGCTCGGCGGTGCTGGGTTTTTATGCCGAAGTATTTGCAGTGTTGCCGGGCGATGTGCTCGAGTTGCGCGTCGGCGGTCCCGACAGCGCCAATCTCGCAACGCAGCGCTTCACCATCGCGCAGCGCCAGGCGCGGCGTTTTGCCTATATCGGCTTGCGGCGCCCGGCCGCCGGTTGGACGCCGGGGACGTATCTGGGCGAGGCGCGATTGTTGCGCGCCGATGGCGGCAGTTCGCCGGCGTCGTTACTCGCCGTGGAAACACGCATCGACTCCGGCGCGCGCTGAAGCGCCGCTTCAGGCCGGCACCGCCGCAGACGCCGCCATGGCGACGATTTGCTCGGGCTTGAGGCGCAGCGCGTGCAGCACAAAGGCCTCGCTCGCCGGCCAATCGGGGCGCAACCCGCGGCCGTTGCGCAGTGCAAACACCTGCTCGGCAAGCTGGCCAAAGGCCACCAGGCCGGGGTCGGCCGCCGCGGTCTCGGCGACGCCTGCGGCCACCTGGGCGATGTGGTGGTGATAGAGGATGGACTTGCACAAGGACTCGGGCAGCAGCCAGCCGCGGGCGAGGGCGTAGCCGACGCGTGCGTGGCTGAAGCGGTAGCGCGTTTCTTCGGCCAGTATCAGTTCGGGACTGGGGCGGCCGGCATGCAAGTCGAGCACTTCGGCATAGTCGCGAAACTTCGAAATCATCACCGCCATGCCGCAGTCGCGGAACAAGGCGTAAGTGTGGGCATCGTCGCGGTTGATGGTTGTGACGTCGCGGGCAATGTCAGCCGCAGTCTCCGCCAGTTGCGCCGAATCGTCCCAGAAGCGTTGCATCAATGCGCCTGAAGACGAGGGAAAGGCGTTGCGCAACAGCAGCGTGGTGAGCAGATTGGCGCCGGCACGCAGCCCCAGTATCGACAAGGCCTGCTGCACATTGGCGGCTTTGCGGGTGAGTCCGTAAAAAGGTGAATTGACGGCGCTGAGCATTGCCGCCGACAGCGCGACATCCTTGCCGATGAAGCCGGCAAGACGGCGCAGGTCCGGCTCGTCCTTGTGCATTTCGTCGGAAAAACGCAGCAATATGGCCGGGCAGGGCGGAATGCCCAGCTCGCGCGCGAGGCGGGCGGCCTCGTCCGCGGCGATGACAGGGAGTGCGGTGGCTTCGGTCATGCTGATATCCGGTCTGACGCTGCAATCGAGCGTGCTCAACGGTATATCGGCCGGGAGGCCGGAAAGTTGAAGCCTGTTTTTAAGGTGTCCAGCTGAAACCAAGCGCTAGTTGCACAGTCGCATTACATATTCGGGTAGTTCGGTCCGCCGCCACCCTGCGGTACCACCCAGACAATGTTCTGTGTCGGGTCCTTGATATCGCAGGTTTTGCAGTGCACGCAGTTTTGCGCGTTGATTTGCAGGCGGTCAGAGTTGTCGGCCTCTTTGACGTACTCATAAACGCCGGCCGGACAGTACCGCGCTTCGGGGCCGGCATAGGTGGCGAGGTTGACGCTCACGGGCACCGTCGCATCCCGCAGCGTCAAGTGTATGGGCTGGTTTTCTTCGTGATTGGTATTGGAAATGAATACCGATGACAGCTTGTCGAAGGTCAGCTTGCCGTCGGGTTTCGGATACTGGATGGGCTGGAATTGGGCCGCCGGGCGCAGGCATTCGTGGTCGGCATGCTGGTGGTGCAGCGTCCACGGGAATTTGCCGCGCAGCAGCCATTGTTCTATGCCGACCATCAGCGTACCGCCGTACAAGCCCTTGCCCATCCATTGCTTGAAATTGCGAGCCTGCCACAATTCGTCGTAGAGCCAGGATTGGCGAAAGGCAGCCGGGTACGCGCCGAGCGTGTCGTGCGCGCGGCCGGCCTGCAGCGCGGCGAAGGCCGCTTCAGCGGCGAGCATGCCCGACTTGATTGCAGCGTGGCTGCCCTTGATGCGTGAGGCGTTGAGAAAACCGGCGTCGTCGCCGACCAGGCAGCCGCCGGGGAACACCAGTTCGGGCAGCGACATGATGCCGCCGGCGGCGATGGCGCGCGCGCCATACGACAGGCGCTTGCCGCCTTCAAAAAAACCGCGAATCGACGGGTGCGTTTTGTAGCGCTGAAACTCTTCGTAGGGCGACAAGTAGGGGTTCTGGTAGGCGAGGCCGACGACAAAGCCGACCGAGACCAGGTTGTCTGCCATGTGATACAGATAGGATCCGCCATAGGTGTCGGCGGCGAGCGGCCAGCCGGCGGTGTGCACCACCAGCCCGGGCTGGTGTTTGGCCGGGTCGATTTCCCACAATTCCTTGAAACCGATGCCATAGACCTGCGGGTCGGCATTCTCGTTGAGATCAAAACGCGCCATCAGTTGCTTGCCGAGATGCCCGCGGCAGCCTTCGGCGAACACCGTGTATTTGGCCAGCAATTCCATGCCCGGCTGGTACTGGTCGGTGGGTTGGCCGTCGCGGCCGACGCCCATGTCCCCGGTGGCGACCCCGCGTACGCTGCCGTTGTCATCGAACAGGATTTCCGCGCCGGCGAAGCCGGGATAGATTTCCACACCCAGTTCCTCGGCCTTGCCGCCCAGCCAGCGGCAGACGTTGGCGAGACTGATGACATAGTTGCCGTGGTTCTGGAAGCAGCCGGGCAGCAGTGCGCCGGGGATTTGCCGTGCGCCCGACTCGCTCAAAAACAGGAAACGGTCTTCGCTGACCGCGGTGTCGAGCGGCGCGCCGGCCGCCTGCCAGTCGGGAAACAACTCGTTCATCGCGCGCGGGTCCATTACCGCGCCCGACAGGATGTGGGCGCCGATTTCCGAGCCTTTTTCAATGACGCAGACGCCGAGCGCGACACCTTTTTCCGCCGCCTGCTGCTTTAACCGTATCGCCGCGGCGAGGCCGGCGGGGCCGCCACCGACGACGAGCACGTCGTATTCCATTGATTCGCGTTGCGGCTTGGCCTGGTCGGTCATGGCGTCTTTCTGTACTTTGGCGGCGTGTCGGGTATCGGGTTTTGCTGCGAATTATATAATGTGCCGCAGGCCTGCCTGCCTTTTCCTGGACGATCCCGATGAACGCGAAACGCAAGCTGGTGCACACCGATGTCATTGCCATCCGCTGGGGCGACCTCGATTCGGTCGGCCACGTCAACAATACCGTGTACTTTCGCTACATGGAGCAGGCGCGCATCGACTGGTTCGAGAGCCTCGGTTATCCGGTCGGCCCCTGCGCCGAGGGGCCGGTGATCGTCAACGCCAGTTGCACCTTCATCAAGCAGCTCAATTACCCGGGCAATGTCGAGGTCAAAACCTATGTCGGCGCGGTCGGGCGCTCAAGCATGGAGACGTGGATAGAAATGCGCCCCAGTTACGACCCCGATACCGTGTATGCCGAGGGTGGCGCGAAAATCGTCTGGGTCAATTACGCCGCCGGCAAGTCGCAGCAACTGCCGCAGGACCTGCGCGCCGTGGTCGCGGACTGACATGGCCGCACGGGCCAACAAGCCGGCGGCGCCGGTGCGGTCGCAATCGTAGTCCGTGCAACAGGCGCGCGACTTTAACATTGTGAAGTTTCGCCCCTCTTGCGGGGGGGGCGAGTAAGCTTTTTTGTTTCGCAAGCAAAGAAAGTAGGTCGCTGCCGCAAGGGAGCGAAATACCTCAACTCAAAAGAATCGCCGCCGAACCAAAAGACAAGAACCAAGCCGCTGCATTCGCGCCTTCGCCGGCATGACAGCAGCGATATGCCGGGCGCGGCAGATGGCTGGCAACGTCCAACTGGCGCCGCTTTCCAGCCATCTGCCTGGCGCAGGCAGGCCCCCGTCATTGGTGCGCCAATTTCCCCTACAATGTCGCCCTCAACCCACCAAGCGAGAGCGCAATGAGCAAAGTGTATGCGGATGCCAAGTCCGCGTTGCAAGGCCTGCTGAAGAATGACATGACCATCGCCGCCGGTGGTTTCGGCTTATGCGGCATTCCGGAAAACCTGATCCAGGCCCTCGTTGACAGCGGCACCAAGGGCCTCACCATCGTCGGCAACAATGCCGGCGTAGATGATTTCGGCATGGGCTTGCTGCTCAAATCGCGGCAGGTGAAGAAAGTCATCGCCTCCTATGTCGGCGAGAACAAGGAATTCGAGCGCCAGGTGCTGGCCAACGAGTTGGAACTCGAACTGACGCCGCAGGGCACGCTGGCCGAGAAGCTGCGCGCCGGCGGCGCCGGCATCCCGGGTTTTTATACGCGCACCGCCTTCGGCACCAAACTCGCCGAGGACAAGGATACGCGCGCCTTCGACGGCAAGGAGTACGTGCTCGAGGAGGCCATTCGCGCCGACGTGGCCATCGTCAAGGCGTGGAAGGGTGACGCCCTGGGCAATCTTGTGTATCGCAAGACCTCGCGCAACTTCAACCCGATGATCGCCACCTGTGGCAAGACCACGGTCGCCGAGGTCGAGGAACTGGTCGAGGTCGGCACGCTGGACCCGGACAACATCCACACCCCTGGCATTTACATCGACCGCATCGTGCAGGGCAAGGATTACGAAAAACGCATCGAGTTCAAGACCATCTCCGGTGCCGGTGGCTCGAAAAAGGATTCGCCTATTCGCGAACTGATGGCCAGACGTGCCGGCATGGAATTGCGCGACGGCTACTACGTCAATCTGGGGATAGGCATTCCGACACTGGTCGCCAATTACATTCCCGCCGGCGTCAATGTCACTTTGCAGTCAGAAAACGGGCTGCTGGGCATCGGACCTTTCCCGGCCGAAGCCGATCTGGACGCCGACCTGATCAACGCCGGCAAGCAGACCATCACCACGCTGCCCGGTTCGAGCTTTTTTTCCAGCGCCGATTCGTTTGCGATGATTCGCGGCGGGCATATCGACTTGTCGATTCTCGGTGGTCTTGAAGTGGCCGACAACGGCGACCTCGCCAACTGGATGGTGCCGGGCAAGATGGTCAAGGGTCCGGGCGGCGCGATGGACCTGGTGTCCGGCGTGCGGCGCGTGATCGTGCTGATGGAGCACACGGCCAAGGACGGCACGCCGAAAATTCTGAAGCAGTGCTCCCTGCCCATCACCGGCAAGGGCGTGGTCAACATGATCATCACCGACCTTTGCGTATTCGAAGTGGTGCACGGCCAGGGGCTGGTACTCAAGGAATTGCACCCCGGCGTCACGCTCGAGGATGTCAAGGCCAAGACCGGCTGCCCTTTCGCGGTCGCCTTGTAAGCACGCTCATACCGGCGCAACAAGCTGAAAAGCCCCGCTGGACGGGGCTTTTCAGCTTATCGACGCGATGGAGTCTTGACGGCTAGGCCGGCACCGGCGGCAGCGCAGCGATGAATTCCGTGAGGTGCGTTTTCCACTGCGTTGCGCGCAAAGCGGTGTAGTGACCCATTGACTTCGGCCCGGCCGGTACCAGCACATAACGGGCATTGGGCAGGCGCTTGATCACCGGTTCCAAGGTGTCCAGTTGCGGCGGATTGAGTTCGTCATCGGCGAAATTGATCGCCAGCAGCGGTGCCTTGATGTTGTCGAGGATGTCCGTCGGGTCATAGGTGCCCGAGGCCTCAATCTGGTAGAGGCGGTTGTTGGCGTCACCCTTGCGCGCGGTGGCGACAAATTTTTCATACAGCGCGTCAGCCGCGGCGCGGGTTGGCGCTTGTTCCTGCAGGCGCACGACGCTTTGCACCATCAGCGTGCCGAAGGGCGCGGTATAGACGTAGCGCGACGGGTTGGTGGTGTAATTGCCGCCATTCCATTCGGGGTCGTTGCGTATCGCCTCAATTGAAATGCGCCGCTGTATCCAGTTGCGCCCGCTCATCGGCGCCGGCTGGCTGGCAATCGGTACCAGGCTGTCGCTGAGGTCGGGGTACATGCCGGCGAACAACCAGGTCAGCATGCCGCCCATGGACAAGCCCAGCATCAGGCGCAAGTGGGCGACGCCGAGGCCCTCGGTCAGCAAGCGGTGCTCGGCCTCGACAATGTCGCGAAAGCTGTAATGTGGAAAGCCGGCGCGCATGCCGTCGCTGGGCTTGCTCGAACCACCAAAGCCGATGGCATCGGGCAGCACAATGTAGTACTCGCGCGCATCCAGCGCCTGCCCGGGGCCGAATAATTCGCCGCCCAGTTCGGGCGACAGCCAGTCCCTTGCAGATCCGGTGGTGTTGTGCAGCAGCATTGCTGCGTTGCAAATGGCGCCACGGCCGTCGCGTTTTGGCGTGCCCAGCGTCAGGTAGTGCAGGCGCAGTTCGGGCATTACTTCGCCGCTGCCGAAACGGAAATTGCGGACGACGCAGGTGCCTTCCTGCTGGTTGGGCCAGGCGGGCTTGACGTCGCTGCTACCTTCGGTGCTCATGCCAGCAATCCTTTTTGAACTTTGCGGAAACGCTCCGCGATCATCGCTTCTGCCGCGTGGTGGCCGTCGCGCACCCGCCATTGGCCGCCGACCATGACATGCCTGACCAGGCGCTCGTCGCCGCAAAACACCAAGGCATCGCTGATCGCCTCGCCGTGGCGATCCGCAAGATTCAGGTGCTGGCCGTCGAGCACCACCAGGTCGGCGCGGGCCCCGGCGACAATGGCGCCGGCACCGCGGCCGAGCGCCTGCGCGCCGCCTGCAGCCGCTTCGCGCCACAGGTTGCCGCCGACCGAGGGCGAAGCTTCGGAGGCGGCAATGTTACGCCGGCGCAGTGTCAGGCGCTGGCCGTATTCGAGCCAGCGCAATTCCTCGACCGGCGACCGCGACACATGGCTGTCGCCGCCGATGGCATAGTGACCGCCTTTTTCACGGTAACGGAAAAACGGGAAAATGCCGTCGCCGAGATTGCCCTCCGTGGTCGGGCACAGGCCGGCTGTCGCGCCGCTCGCCGCGAGGCGTTCGGTCTCGACGCTGGCGACATGGGTTGCATGCACCAGGCACCAGCGCGGGCCCAGCGGCATGTTGTCGAGCAGCCACTGCACCGGTCGCAAGTCGCTCCAGGCGAGACAGTCGTTGACCTCCTTGACCTGTTCGGCGACATGGATGTGTATGGGCGCGGTGGCGTCGATGGCATCGAGTCCGGCGATGAGGTCCTTGAGCATGGACGGATTGACCGCGCGCAGGCTGTGCGGCGCCACGCCCAGGCGCAGGCCGGGCACGGTGGTCTTCAGCGATGCGAGCATGCGCAGCACGTCATCGGGCTTGGTGGCAAAACGCTTTTGCACCGGACGCAGCGGCGTGTCGCCGAAATCACCCCAGGCATAGAGCGCCGGCAGCAGTGTCAGCGCAATGCCGGTCGATTGCGCGGCGCGTACGATGGCCAGAGCCATTTCATTGCGGTCGGCATAGGGCCGTCCGTCGGGAGCGTTGTGCAGGTAATGGAATTCGCCGACACCGGTGTACCCGTTCTTCAGGTTCTCGACATAGAGCTGCGCGGCGATGGCTTCGACTTCCTGCGGGCCCAGTGTTTTCAAAAAGCCGTACATCACTTCGCGCCAGGTCCAGAAACTGTCCTCGGGCGAACCCATGCGCTCGGCGAGTCCGGCCATGGCGCGCTGGAAGGCGTGCGAATGCACATTGCTCATGCCCGGCAGCACCGGGCCGCCGGCGTCCTCGGCGCCGTTCTGCCTGCCCTTGCGCACGGTGTGAATGGCGCCGGCGTCATCGATCTCAATCAGCACATCGCGCTGCCAGCCGGAGGAAAGCAAGGCCTCCTGAGCGTAGATTGTTTTCATTTGAGACTATGATAACCGCAGACAGCGGGCACACATCAAACAAACAACAGGCAAAAGCCGGTTGACTTCGGGTGCAGGCATGGCGTCATGCAGGCGCCGCGATAGGGGCCGAGGGCAGGCGCAGGCGAACAGGACATGTGGGACACACTGTGGATCAACGCGCGACTCGTCACCATGCGCGACGGGCGTTACAACGGCATCGAGCGCGGTGCGATCGCCGCTGCAGCCGGACGTATCGCATGGGTCGGTGCGCAGGCCGATCTTGCCGCTCCGCCGCAGCAATGCGCTGCCGCGGTGCGCGATATGGGCGGTGCGCTGATCACGCCCGGGCTGATCGACTGCCACACGCATCTGGTGCACGCCGGCAACCGTGCGCGCGAATTCGAAATGCGGCTGCAGGGCGCCAGCTATGAGGACATCGCCCGCGCCGGCGGCGGCATTGTGTCCACCGTACGGCAAACGCGCGAAGCATCGGACACCGCGCTGGCCGCTGTCGCCGGCGAACGCCTGCAGCGACTGATGGCCGAAGGGGTGACGAGCATAGAAATAAAATCCGGCTACGGACTCGATACACGCACCGAACTTGCAATGCTGCGCGCGGCAAAACTGCTCGGCGAGTCCGCGCCGGTGACAGTCAAGAAAACCTTTCTCGGTGCGCATGCGTTGCCGGGCGAATATCAGGGCAGGGCGGACGAATACATTACCCTGGTGTGCGAGGAAATGCTGCCGGCCGCGGCAGCAGCAGGACTGGTCGATGCCGTGGATGCGTTTTGCGAAGGCATTGCCTTCAGTCCGGCGCAGACGGAGCGGGTATTCGACCAGGCGGTGGACCTGGGCCTGCGCGTCAAGCTGCACGCCGACCAGTTATCAGACCTTGGCGGTGCGGCGCTGGCGGCGCGTTACGGTGCCTTGTCTGCAGACCATCTTGAGTACACCGGCGAAGCCGGCGTGCGCACGATGGCGGACGCCGGCACGGTGGCGGTATTGTTACCGGGTGCGTTTTATTTTTTGCGAGAAAAACAGCTGCCGCCGGTGCAATTGTTGCGCGATTACGGCGTGCCCATCGCCGTCGCCACCGATTGCAATCCGGGGTCTTCGCCGCTGACCTCCATGCTGCTGGCGATGAACATGGCTTGCACGCTGTTTCGCCTGACACCCGAAGAAGCGCTGGCCGGTGCGACCTGCCATGCGGCGCGCGCGCTGGGCATGGCCGACAGCCACGGCACGCTGGAAGCGGGCAAGGCGGCGGACTTCGCCATCTGGAATGCAGCATCGGCGGCGGAACTCGCTTATGCGATGGGCGCCAATCCCTGCATAGGCAGCGTAAGGAGCGGGACGCCTGTTTTTCACCGCAACTGAGTCTCACCCCAGCTGAGCATGGTCGCCAGCATGCGCTGCAACAAGGGGCGCACGGCGGCCGCGAGGTCCGGACGGTAGGCATAGGGCCAGGTTTCATCCATGTACACCGCCCAGGACAATTCGAGCTGCACCGCATGCACCTTGTCTGCAGGAGTGCCATAGCGGCGCGTGATATGGCCGCCCTTGAAGCGGCCGTTGAGCACCGCGTCATAGGCTTTTTCCGCAGCGGCGAGTCGGAGCAGCGCATCGCCCAGGCCGGCGCCGCAGGAGCTGCCGCCGGCGGTGCCCAGATTGAAATCGGTCAGCCTGCCGGGAAAAAATCGTGGCACGTGCGAGGCGATGGAGTGCGCATCCCACAGCAGGGCATAACCGTGCAGTGATTTGAGGCGTTCGAGTTCGGCCGCGAGTTTGCTGTGATACGGCCGCCAAAACCGTGTTTTGCGCGCGGCGATTTCGGCCGCTTGCGGTTCCTGCCCGGGCAAATACACCGCATCCTTGGCAAAGCTGTCCTGCGGAATGAGCCCGGTGGTGTCCTGGCCCGGATACAGATTGGCATCGTCCTCGGGACGGTTGAGGTCGATGACATAGCGCGAATGTGTCGCGGCGAGCACCGAGGCGCCAAGGCCGGGGGCAAAGTCATACAGTCGCGGCAGATGCCAGTCGGTGTCGGGCACGCGTAGCGCCGCCGGCGTCATGCGTGCGGCGAGTTCGGGCGGGATGTGCGTGCCGCAATGCGGTATCGACACCAGCAGTGGCACGGTACCCTCGGAGAAATGGAAAGTCTGCATGGCCTGATTTTTCGTCTGAAGTGTGGGGCCGAACCGTGCGTCCGAGCTTTGCGTCCGGACTGTGGGTTCGGACTGTGGGTCAGGACTGTGGGTCAGGACTGTGGGTCCAAGCTATACGTCCGAGGGCAGCAGGCCGGGCACGAAGCACCGAAAGGCCGCGTCTTCGATGAGACTGCGCGCCGCATCGATGTCGGGGGCGAAGTAACGGTCGTGATCGTAAAAGGGCACGCGGCTGCGCAGCAGCGCGAAGGCCTGTTGCAGGGGCGGCGAGGTGGTGAGTGGCGCGCGAAAGTCTATGCCTTGCGCTGCGGCGAGCAATTCGATGGCAACGATCCCGGCACTGTTGTCGGCCATGTCGGCGAGGCGGCGTGCGGCGAAGGTCGCCATGCTGACGTGGTCTTCCTGGTTGGCCGAGGTCGGCAGGCTGTCAACGCTGGCCGGGTGGGCGAGGGACTTGTTTTCGCTCGCGAGCGCCGCAGCGGTGACCTGGGCGATCATGAAGCCGGAATTGACGCCGCCGTGCTCGACCAGGAACGGCGGCAGGCCGGACAGCGAGGCGTCGATCAGCAGCGCGATGCGGCGCTCGGAAATGGCGCCGATTTCGGCGATGACGACGGCCATCGCATCGGCCACCAGCGCCACCGGCTCGGCATGAAAATTGCCGCCCGAGAGCACCTCGTCGCTGCCGGCGAAGATCAGCGGGTTGTCGGTGACGCTGTTGGCCTCGATTTGCAGCACGCCGGCGGCGTAGCGCAATTGATCGAGACAGGCGCCCATGACTTGCGGCTGACAACGCAGGCTGTAGGGGTCCTGCACGCGCGGGTCGTTGTCGCGGTGCGACTGGCGGATTGCGCTGCCCGCCAGCAGGCCGGCGTAGTGCCGCGCGGTATCGCGCTGGCCGGGGTGGCCGCGCAAGGCGTGGATGCGTGCGTCAAACGGTGCGTCGCTGCCGGCAGCGGCGTCGACACTGAGGCTGCCGGCAACCATGGCCGCGGCAAACACATCCTCGATGGCAAACAGGCCTTTGAGCGCCAGCGCGGTCGAGACCTGGGTGCCGTTGAGCAGGGCGAGGCCTTCCTTGGGCGCGAGCTTGATCGGTGCGATGCCGGCCTCCTGCAGAGCCTGTGCCGCCGGCATGAGGACGCCGCCGACGCGCGCATTGCCGATTCCCAGTAGCGTCAGCGCCAGGTGGGCCAGTGGTGCAAGATCGCCCGACGCGCCGACCGAGCCCTTGGACGGGATGCAGGGCAGGATTCCCAGCGCATAGAGTTGCAGCAGGCGTTCGACCACCTCGGGACGAACGCCGGAATGGCCGCGCGCCAGACTGACCGCCTTGAGCGCCAGGATCAGCCGCACCGTCGCGTCCTCAAGCAACGGGCCGGTGCCGGCGGCATGCGACAGCACGATATTGTTTTGCAACTGCTCGAGCTCATCGTCGGGAATGCGTGTTTGCGACAGACGGCCGAAGCCGGTGTTGATGCCGTAGGCGGCCTTGCCACCGGCAAGAATGCGCTGCACCGATGCGGCCGACTCGGTGAGTGCGTCGCGGCTTGGCGGCGCCAGATCCAGCGCCGTGCCCTCGCGCGCGATGGCGCGCAGGCTGGCCAGAGACAGCGCGGTGCCGTCCAGGCGCAGCGTCAAGGACGGTCCAGCATGGGCAGATTGAGGCCGTGTTCGCGTGCGCAGTTGCGCGCGATGTCGTAGCCGGCGTCGGCGTGGCGCATGACGCCGGTGGCCGGGTCGTTCCAGAGCACGCGCTCGATGCGCCGCGCCGCATCCGGGCTGCCGTCGCAAACGATGACCATGCCCGAGTGTTGCGAGTAACCCATGCCGACGCCACCGCCGTGATGAAACGACACCCAGGTCGCCCCCGAGGCGGTGTTGAGCATCAGATTGAGCAGCGGCCAGTCCGACACGGCGTCCGAGCCATCCATCATTGCTTCGGTCTCGCGGTTGGGGCTGGCGACCGAGCCCGAGTCAAGATGGTCGCGGCCGATGACGATGGGCGCTTTCAGTTCGCCGCTCGCCACCATCGCATTGAAGGCGAGGCCGGCCTTGTGCCGCTGTCCGAGGCCAATCCAGCAAATGCGCGCCGGCAGGCCCTGGAAGGCGATGCGCGACCTCGCCATTTCCAGCCAGTTGTGCAGGTGCGGGTCGTCGGGGAACAATTCCTTCATTTTTGCGTCGGTCTTGTAGATGTCTTCGGGGTCCCCCGACAGGGCGACCCAGCGGAAGGGCCCGACGCCGCGACAAAACAGCGGCCGGATGTAGGCCGGCACGAAGCCGGGAAAATCGAAGGCGTTCTCGACACCGGTGTTCTTGGCTTGCTGGCGGATATTGTTGCCGTAATCGACGCAGGGAATGCCGCGGTTCTTGAATTCGAGCATCGCCAGCACGTGGCGCGCGATGCTCGCTTCGGCGGCGTCGGCAACGCCGCGTGGGTTGCTCTTGCGCTCGGCCTCCCAGCGCTCGACCGTCCAGCCATCGGGCAGGTAGCCGTTGGCCGGGTCGTGGGCCGAGGTCTGGTCGGTGACGAGGTGCGGCATCACGCCGCGCTGGAGAATTTGCGGCAGCACACTGGCCGCATTGCCGAGCAGGCCGACCGACACCGGTTTGTTGTCACGCGCCGCCTGGTCGAGCATGGCGAGTGCTTCGTCGAGGTCTTTCGCCTGCCTGTCAAGGTAACGCGTCTTCAGCCGCATTGCGATGCGCGACTGCTGGCATTCGATGGCCAGCATCGAGGCGCCGGCCATGGTCGCGGCGAGTGGTTGTGCGCCGCCCATGCCGCCGAGGCCGGCGGTGAGTATCCATTTGCCCGACCAGTCGCCGCCGTAGTGCTGGCGGCCGGCTTCTGCGAAGGTTTCGTAAGTGCCCTGCACAATGCCCTGGCTGCCGATGTAAATCCACGATCCGGCGGTCATCTGGCCGTACATCATCAGGCCTTTTTTATCGAGCTCGCCAAAGTGCTCCCAGTTGGCCCAGTGCGGCACCAGGTTGGAATTGGCGATCAGTACGCGGGGTGCGTCGGCGTGGGTGCGGAACACCCCGACCGCTTTGCCCGACTGCACCAGCAGGGATTCGTCGTCGCGCAGCGCCGTGAGCGAGGCGACGATACGGTCGAAACATTCCCAGTTACGCGCGGCGCGGCCGATGCCGCCGTACACAACGAGGTCTTCGGGGCGTTCGGCCACCTCCGGATCGAGGTTGTTCATCAGCATGCGCAGGGGCGCCTCGGTCATCCAGGAGCGGGCGCAGAGCCGGGTGCCGCGCGCGGCGCGGACGATGCGGGACTTTGACTGGTTCACGTTCAGTACCTGTGGATGTCGTCGTACAAGATGGCGGTCCAGCGTGCGCAACAACAGGCGCAAACACGCGCTGAGCCGGAATCTTACCGCTGAGCTGGAATCTTACCGCTGAGCCGGAATTTTACTACTGCTGGCGACCGCCCCAGTCAGGGGCACCCGCGTGGTGCGTTGTGAACGCCGGCGGGGCGCGGGTTGCGTAGTTGCGAGTCCTGACCCTAGAATGGCCCACACTGCTTTTTTTTGCGCTTTCTATCCGCTGTTTTGATTTGATTGAGGGAGACTGACATGAATAAAACCATCCTCGCCTGCGCGTTTGCCACCAGTGCCTTGTTTGCCGGTGCTGCTGCCGCGCAGAACCTGCCCAAAGTGACCATAGCGATGAGTGGCTGGACCGGCTTCGCGCCCTTGTCGCTGGCCGAGAAGGCCGGCATTTTCAAGAAAAATGGCGTCGATGTGACGATCAAGTTCATTCCGCAAAAAGACCGCCACCTTGCCATTGCGTCGGGTGACGTGCAGTGCGCCGCAACCACGGTCGAGACCTATATCAACTGGGCCGCCGCCGGCGTCCCGCTGGTGCAGGTGGTGCAACTGGACAAATCCTACGGTGCCGACGGCCTTGCCACGCGCGGCAGCATCAGCAAGATCAGCGACCTCAAGGGCAAGAGCATCGGTGTCGATGCGCCGGGCACCGCGCCGTACTTCGGCCTGTCCTGGATACTGATGAAAAACGGCATGTCGATCAAGGATGTCAAGCTCGTCACGCTGTCGCCGCAGGCGGCCGCCACCGCCTTTGTCGCCGGGCAGAATGATGCCGCGATGACCTACGAACCCTACCTGTCAACGGTGCGCGACAACCCGGCCTCGGGCAAGATTCTCGCCACCACGCTCGACTATCCGATGGTTATGGACACCTTCGGTTGCTCGCCCAAGTTCATCAAGGAGAACGCCAAGCTGGTGCAGTTGATGGTCAACAGCTATTTCGAAGCCGTGGACATGATCAGGAGCCAGCCGGACAAGTCTTTTGAGATCATGGGCAGCGTGGTCAAGCAGACCGGTGAGCAGTTCAAGAAATCGCAGGCTTTCCTGCGCTGGCAGGACAAGGCCTCGAACCAGAAATTCTTCGCCGGTGAAATCCAGGCCTTCATGAAGGATGCGGCGCAAATCCTGCTCGGCTCGGGCGTGATCAAGCAGGTACCGGACATGGCGCCGCTGGTCGATAACAGCTTTATCAAGTGATCTCGGGCGCGGCGTGCGACGCGCTTTGAGATGCTTCACTTGGTGCACCTGCTGAAAAGCCTGCACCACAGAGGGCGCAGAGAACTTAGAGAACACAGAGAAATCATTCTCAGGTCTTTCTCCGTGCCCTCTGCGCCCTCTGTGGCTAACGGCCTTTTTTGTACGCCATGAAGCCGCTCCAGCCCGTTTCCGCGCGCATCCGCGCACTGCTGGGCATTGCGTTTTTCGCGCTGTTCTTCGCGGTTTGGGGCTTTTTCACCTATGGCGGCCATGTGCCGCCACAATTCCTTGCCAGCCCGACCGCGATGGTGAGGGAGGGCTGGGTGCTGCTGACCGAGTACGGCTTCATCAAGGACATCGGCATGACGGTGTGGCGTGTACTGGGCGGTTTTGTCATCGCTGCGGCGCTGGCTGTACCGCTTGGCATTGCGATGGGTGCCTACAAGCCGGTGGAGGCTTTTTTCGAGCCTTTTGTGTCCTTCGCGCGCTACCTGCCGGCCTCGGCCTTCATTCCGCTGCTGATTTTGTGGGCCGGCATAGGCGAGGCGCAAAAGCTGCTGGTGATTTTCATCGGTTCGTTTTTCCAGATCGTGTTGATGGTCATGGTGGCAGTGGGCAACAGCCGGCGTGACCTGGTCGAGGCGGCGTACACGCTGGGTGCCAGCGATAGCGGCGTCATCCGCCGCGTGCTGATTCCCGGCAGCGCGCCGGAAATTGCCGAAATCCTGCGCCTGGTGCTGGGCTGGGCCTGGACCTACGTCATCGTCGCCGAACTCATAGGTTCGTCCAGCGGCATCGGCCACATGATCATCGAGAGCCAGTCGCTGCTCAATACCGGCCAGATCATTTTCGGCATCATCATCATCGGTTTCATCGGCCTGATTTCGGACTTTTTATTCAAGTTCACCAACCAGCGCCTGTTCCCGTGGAGCCTGTTGAAGTGAGCAAGCTTGCCATTGAGGGCGTCGCGCGCACTTTTCCCGGCACGCGCGGCGGTGTGCCGACGCAGGCTTTGCTGCCGGTTGACTTGCGTGTCGAGGACAACGACTTCATCACCATTCTCGGTCCTTCGGGCTGCGGCAAATCGACACTGCTGCGCATCGTCGCCGGCCTTGACCAGCCGAGTGCGGGCAGGGTGTTGCTTGACGGCCAGCCGGTGGCCGGGCCGGGACCGGACCGCGGCATGGTGTTCCAGTCCTATACACTGTTCCCGTGGCTGACTGTGCGCCAGAACATCTGTTTCGGTCTGCGTGAAAAAGGCATGTCCGAGGCCGAACAGGCGCAAAAGAGCGACTACTTCATAGCCCAGACCGGTTTGCGCGGCTTCGAGCAGCATTTTCCGAAACAATTGTCAGGCGGCATGCAGCAGCGCACGGCGCTGGCGCGGGCGCTCGTCAATGACCCGAAAATCCTGCTGCTTGACGAGCCCTTCGGCGCGCTCGACAACCAGACGCGCGCGCTGATGCAAGAATTGCTACTGGGCATCTGGGAGGCCGATCGCAAGACGGTGCTGTTCGTGACCCATGATATCGACGAATCGATTTTCATGGCCAGCCGCGTCGTGGTGATGAGCGCGCGCCCCGGGCGCATCAAGGCTGACATCCGCATCGAACTGCCGCATCCGCGCCTGTATACGGTCAAGACCACGCCGGCTTTCTCCGACTATAAGGCGCGCCTGACCGAGGATATCCGCGTCGAATCGATCAAAACCATCAACATGGGCGTGGTCTGACGCACCGGCAGGCGCAGGCATTTTTCAAGCGCTCGTGCGGTATTGGCATTGAGGCCGGCGTCGATTTCCTGTAGACTCCGTCATCCCTACTGCCTGTAGGCACATGACTAAATACGTTTTCGTTACCGGTGGTGTTGTTTCCTCTCTGGGGAAAGGCATAGCCGCCGCTTCTCTCGCCGCGATTCTCGAATCCCGCGGCCTCAAAGTCACCAACATCAAGCTGGACCCCTATATCAACGTTGATCCGGGCACCATGAGCCCGTTTCAGCACGGGGAGGTGTTTGTCACCGAGGATGGCGCAGAGACCGACCTGGACCTTGGCCACTACGAGCGCTTCAGCAAGGCTCGCATGCGCAAGGCCAACAACTTCACCACCGGCCAGATCTACGAGAGCGTGATCAAGAAGGAGCGCCGCGGGGAATACCTCGGCCGCACCGTCCAGGTCATCCCGCACATCACCGACGAAATCAAGACCTTCATCGCCAGGGGCGGCGAGGGTGCCGATGTGGCCATCGTCGAGGTCGGCGGGACGGTCGGTGACATCGAGTCGCTGCCTTTTCTCGAAGCCATCCGCCAGATGGGCATGGAACTCGGCTCCGAGAACACCTGCTACGTCCACCTGACGCTGGTGCCCTACATTGCTTCGGCCGGCGAGATCAAGACCAAGCCGACGCAGCATTCGGTCAAGGAATTGCGCCAGATCGGCATCCAGCCGGACACCCTGCTGTGCCGCTCCGACCGGCCCATTCCGGAGGACGAGCGGCGCAAAATTGCGCTCTTCACCAACGTGCCGGTCAATGCCGTCATTTCGGTCTGGGACGTTGATTCGATTTACAAGATTCCCTACATGCTGCACCAGCAGATGCTCGATGAGATCGTCTGCCACAAGCTGCACCTGCTGGCGCGCCCGGCCGACCTCAAGGTATGGAAGCGCCTGGTCGAGGCGCTGGAGCATCCGCAGCACGAGATCACCATCGCCATGGTCGGCAAGTACGTCGATCTGACCGACTCCTACAAGTCGCTGAACGAGGCGCTGCTGCACGCCGGCATACATACGAAGTGCAAGGTCACCATACGCTATGTCGATTCGGAGGAGATCGAGCGCTCCGGCCTGGTTGATTCGTTGTTCGGCATCGATGCGGTGCTGGTGCCGGGTGGCTTTGGCGTGCGCGGGGTCGAAGGCAAGATCAAGGCCATCCAGTACGCGCGCGAAAACAAGATTCCTTACCTCGGCATCTGCCTTGGCATGCAACTGGCGGTGATCGAGCATGCGCGCCATTGCGCCGGCCTCGCCGAGGCCAACAGCACCGAGTTCGATCCTGCCACGCCGCAACCGGTGGTGGCGCTGATCACCGAGTGGCGCGACAAGGACGGCAAGGCCGAGACGCGCGACGCCAATTCCGACCTTGGCGGCACCATGCGCCTTGGTGCACAGCCGGCCGATGTCGTGCCCGACACCCAGGTCGAGCGCATTTACGGCGGCAAAGTCATCAACGAGCGGCATCGCCATCGTTACGAGGTTAACAACCATTACCTGCCGCGCATCGAGGCGGCGGGAATGGTGGTGTCGGCGCGCGCCCGCGTCAAGAGCGGCGGCGAGACACTGTGTGAAATGGTCGAGCTGCCGTCCCACCCGTGGTTCATCGGCTGCCAGTTCCATCCGGAGTTTTCGTCCTCGCCGCGCGACGGCCATCCGCTGTTCAAGTCGTTTGTCGAAGCAGCACTCGCGCACCAGAAAGGCGCGACGGCACAGCCCCTGTCCGCGGTGGCGTAATGAAACTGTGTGGATTCGAAGCCGGACTGGACCAGCCGGTGTTCCTCATCGCCGGTCCCTGCGTCATCGAATCGCGCGACATGGCCTTCGACACGGCCGGCAAGTTGAAGGAAATCTGCGCCGCGGTCGGTGTGCCCTTCATCTACAAGTCGTCCTACGACAAGGCCAACCGCAGCTCGGGCAAATCCTACCGCGGCCTCGGCATGGACAAGGGCCTGGAGATTCTTGCCGACGTCAAAAAGCAACTGGCCGTGCCGGTACTGACCGATGTGCATGCGATTGACGAAATCGCCGCCGTCGCCGCCACCGTCGATGTGCTGCAGACGCCGGCGTTTTTGTGCCGCCAGACCGATTTCATCCACGCCGTCGCCCGCGCCGGCAAGCCGGTGAATATCAAGAAGGGCCAGTTTCTCGCCCCCGGCGACATGAAAAACGTCGTCGACAAGGCGCGCGAGGCGAGCGGCACCGACAACATCTTGGTGTGCGAGCGCGGCGTGTCATTCGGTTACAACAACCTCGTTTCCGACATGCGTTCGCTCGCCATCATGCGCGACACCGCCTGCCCGGTGGTGTTTGACGCCACGCACTCGGTGCAGTTGCCCGGCGGGCAGGGTACCTCCAGCGGCGGCCAGCGCGAGTTCGTGCCGGTGCTGGCGCGCGCCGCGGTCGCCGCCGGTATTGCCGGCTTGTTCATGGAAACCCACCCGGACCCGGCCAAGGCCTTGTCCGACGGACCCAATGCCTGGCCGCTCGGGCTGATGAAGCCCCTGCTCGAAACACTCAAAGCCCTCGATGCGCTGGTGAAAGGCCGGGGACTGGCGGAACAACAGCTTTAAGCGACGACATATAACATACATACAAGAGGCTGAACCATGAGCTCGATAGTCGATGTGGTGGCAAGGGAAATTCTCGATTCGCGCGGCAACCCGACGGTGGAAGCCGATGTCCTGCTCGAGTCGGGCGTGATGGGGCGCGCCGCCGTGCCCTCGGGCGCTTCCACCGGCAGTCGCGAGGCGCTGGAGTTGCGCGACAAGGATGCCGGTCGCTACGGCGGCAAGGGCGTGCTGACGGCGATCGAGCACATCAATACCGAGATTTCCGAATCCATCATGGGCCTCGATGCAGTCGAGCAGAGCTTCATCGACCGCATCCTCATCGATCTCGATGGCACCGAGAACAAGGCGCGCCTGGGCGCCAATTCTATGCTTGCGGTGTCGATGGCGGTGGCCAAGGCTGCGGCCGAGGAGTGCGGCCTGCCGCTGTACCGCTATTTCGGCGGCTCGGGTTCAATGCAGATGCCGGTACCGATGATGAATGTCATCAACGGCGGCGCGCACGCCAACAACAGCCTCGACATGCAGGAGTTCATGATCATCCCGACCGGGATGCAGAGCTTTCGCGAGGCCGTGCGCTGCGGCGCCGAGATATTCCAGGTGCTGAAAAAACTCATCGACGGCAAAGGCATGCCGACCACCGTTGGCGACGAAGGCGGCTTTGCGCCCAACCTGCCGAGCCATGCCGCCGCGCTCGATCTCATCCTCGAAGCCATCGACAAGGCCGGTTATCAGGCCGGCACCGACGTCGTGCTGGGCCTCGATTGCGCCAGTTCGGAGTTTTACAAAGACGGACGCTATGTGCTCGGTGGCGAGAACCTGCAATTGAGTTCGGGCGAGTTTGTCGACTATCTCGCCACGCTGGCCGACAAGTACCCGATCATCAGCATCGAGGACGGCATGGCCGAGAACGACTGGGAGGGCTGGCGCACGCTGACCGAGCGCCTCGGGCGCAAGGTGCAACTGGTCGGTGACGACTTGTTCGTCACCAATACCAGGATATTGCGCGAGGGCATACAGCTTGGCGTCGCCAATTCCATCCTGATCAAGGTCAACCAGATCGGCACGCTGACCGAGACCTTCGCCGCGATCGAGATGGCCAAGCGCGCCGGGTATACCTCGGTCATATCGCACCGCTCCGGCGAGACCGAAGACACCACCATCGCCGATATCGCCGTCGGCACCAACGCGCTGCAGATCAAGACCGGCTCGCTGTCTCGCTCCGATCGCGTGGCCAAATACAACCAGTTGCTGCGCATCGAGGAAGACCTTGGCGATGCCGCCAGCTATCCGGGTCGTGAGGCGTTTTACCAGTTGAGGTAAGTGGTATTGGAGCAAGGGGGCGATGCCCCATTTGCCCCCCCACATCGGAGACCGTTGCGAGGGCGCTATGCATAACAGTTGCAAATGTTCCTGTCTTTGTTTGCACTCGCCAACGGCCTGCTAGGGACATGAAAGTCCTAGCCGGCATATTTGCATGCCTGATCGTGCTGATCCAGTACCCGCTCTGGCTGGGCAAGGGCGGCTGGATCAAGGTCTGGGACATCGACCGCCAGGTCAGCGAGCAAAAAAACCGCAACGAAAAACTGGTGGTGCGCAACACATCGCTGGATGCCGAGGTGCGCGACCTGAAGCAAGGGTCCGAGGCGATAGAAGAGCGCGCGCGCTACGAACTGGGCATGGTCAAGCAGGACGAAGTGTTCTTCCAGATCGTCACCAAGACCCCGTCCCCACCGCTGCAGGGTCCAAAAAAATAGCCTGCGCAATGGCTGAAAACGCCCGCCTGGCGGCGCTTTCCAGTTAATTGCCCTTCCGGAGGAGAGGCATGAATCTGTACAGCAAGCTGCAGCAACGCGCGGCCGAGGGCCGGCCCCTGCGCGTCGGCCTCATCGGCGCCGGCAAGTTTGGTGCGATGTATCTGGCACAGGTGCCGAAGACGCCGGGCCTGCACCTCGTCGGCATCGCCGACCTCGTGCCGGCAGCCGCCAAAGCCAATCTTGAGCGCGTCGGCTGGAAGCCGGCGCAATGCGCGGCAAGTTCTCTCGATGATGCCCTGGCAAAAGGCAATACCCATCTTGGCGAGGACTGGCAGGCGCTGGTGCGTCATCCGGGTGTGGACATCATTGTCGAGTGCACCGGCAACCCGATTGCCGCGGTCGAGCACTGCCTGTACGCCTTTGCCAACGGCAAGCATGTCGTCAATGTCACGGTAGAAGCCGATGCGTTTTGCGGGCCGCTGCTGGCGCGCAAGGCTGCCGCGGCCGGTGTGATCTACAGTCTTGCCTATGGCGATCAGCCGGCGCTGATTTGCGAACTGGTGGACTGGGCGCGCGCTGCGGGCTTTCCGGTGGTGGCGGCAGGCCGCGGCCACAAGTGGCTGCCGCACTTTGCGCAATCGACACCCGAGACGGTGTGGGGCCATTACGGACTGGCGCCCGAAGTGGCCAGGACCGGCGGCCTCAATCCGAAAATGTTCAACTCTTTTCTCGATGGCTCCAAGCCGGCAATAGAGAGCACGGCGGTGTGCAATGCCACCGGCCTCGTAGCGCCGCCGGACGGTCTGACCTACCCGGCGGCCTCGGTCGATGACATTCCCTTTGTCTGTCGCCCGATCGGCGAGGGCGGTGTGCTGCACCAGAAGGGACAGGTCGAGGTCATTTCCTCGCTGGAAAAAGACGGACGGGTCATTCCCTATGACATCCGCTTCGGCGTGTTTGTCGTGTTCGAGGGCGACACCGAATACATTCGCAACTGCTTCAAGGAATACATGGTGCGCACCGACCCGTCGGGGCGTTACGCCTGCCTGTACAAGCGCTGGCACCTGATCGGCCTCGAAGTCGGCATCTCGGTTGCGTCGGTCGGCCTGCGTGGTGAGTCAACGGGCGCGGCGACCTGCTTCAACGCCGACGTGGTGGCCACCGCCAAACGCGATCTCAAGGCCGGCGAAATGCTCGACGGCGAGGGCGGCTACACGGTGCACGGCAAATTGTTCCAGGCGAAAAAATCCATCGCGCTGGGCGGCCTGCCGCTCGGCCTGGCGCACGAAGTCAGGCTGCTGCGTCCGGTGAAACAGGGTCAGTCGCTCACCTGGGCCGATGTCGCCATCGACGAGACACTGCCTGCATACAAGATCCGCCGTGAAATGGAGGGCTTGTTCGCCGCCGACCCGGGCGTCGCGCGCGCGGTCTGAGGCCAAGCCGTAAAGCCTGCTAGGCCGAGGCCGCCTTCGCCGCTGCTTTTTCAGCATCCGCCGCGACGGCTGCGGCCACCATCGCCGCCCGCGTATCCGGCGTCTCCAGGCTGATGCGTCCCAGCGCGCCGCTGCGATAGTCGGCCAGCAGCGTCAGCGCGGCCTTTTCGAAATCGGGTCCGACGCCCTTGAGCAAATAGCCGCGCTTCACGGCGATGGCCTCGATCAGGGCAACACCATCCTGCGCCTGTCCGTCCGTGACAGCCTGTTCCGCCGGAAAGCCGTAGCGCGCCATCAGCGCCTGCGGGTAGCGCACGAGCAGCAGGTCGGCGAGAAACACCGATACTTCGGAATCAATGTAGGCGCCGGTGCCGACCATGTTGCTCGCGGCGAGCATCAGGCCGTCGCTCTCGTGCTTGATGCGCGGCCACATCAGCCCCGGCGTGTCGGTGAGCCAGGCGGTGCTGGACAAATCGTAGCGGTGCAAGAGCTTGGTGACCGCCGGTTCATCGCCGACCTTGGCCGTACGCTTTTTCATCAGCGCATTGATCAGCGTTGATTTGCCGACGTTGGGCACGCCCATGATCAACATGCGCAGCGCCTTGAGCTTGCCGGTGCGGTGCGGTGCGAGGGCCTGCGCCTCGGCAATGACCTTGGCCGCGTCGCCCGGCTTTTTGCACGATATGGCGATGGCACGCGTGGTCGGCTGCGCGTTGTAAAAATCCAGCCAGTCGCGCGTCACTGCGGTGTCAGCGGCGTCGGCCTTGTTGAGCACGCGCAGGCAGGGGCGCTGCCGCAGCTCGCGCATTTTTTGTATGGCCGGATTCGAACTGGCCATGGGGCAGCGGGCGTCGAGCACCTCGATCACGACATCGTGATCGGCCATGGCTTTCTTGGCCTTGTCGACGGCCCTGACCATGTGACCCGGAAACCAGTTGATGGACATGCGATGGCGCTTTCAGGTGAGATTGTTTCAGGAACCGCCGGTCAGCATTGCACAACGTTACCCAACGTTACCATAGGCCGCAGCACGCAATGCCGGTGCGTTGCAGGGCGGCGGGCGGTGACGACAGTGTTACTGGTGGTCCGTGGCCGTTCAGGTAAAATCCACGCTGTTTGCACAGCGGTCCGCCAGTTGAGTCCGCACGCACGGCAACAGACGGCAACAGACACCACATGAAACACCAACAAGGAGGCTTCAAATGAAATTCGGTACCCTGGTCAGGGCTGCGACAGCCCTGGCAGTGCTCGCTGCGGCGACACCGCTCGTAGCACAGACTTATCCCACCAAGCCGGTCAAACTCATTGTGACCTACCCGCCTGGCGGCAGCTCCGACCTGATGTCGCGCATCGTCGGCCAGAAGCTGTCCGAGTTGTGGGGGCAGCAGGTTATCGTCGAGAGCAAGCCCGGCGCCGCCGGCTCGATCGGCATGGAGTTCGCGGCGCGCCAACCGGCCGATGGGTACAGCTTTGTCGTCGGCAACATCGGTCCGGCTGCGGTCAACCCGCTGCTGTCCAAGGTGCCTTACGATGTCGAGAAGGATTTCGTGCCGATCTCGATTATCGCCACCGGCCCCAACGTGCTGGTCGTCAATCCGAGTGTCAATGTCAAATCTGCAGGTGAACTGGCGACGCTGGCCAAGGCCGGGGCCAACAAGCTCAATTATGGCACCAGCGGACCGGGCAGCCTGTCGCATCTTGCCGGCGAAATGTTCAAGATCATCACCAAGGCGCAGGCGGTGGAAGTGCCCTACAAGGGCGGCATTCTCGGCGTACAGGACCTGGTTGCCGGACATATCCAGTACATTTTCTCCGACTCGCTGCCGGCGATGGCTTTCATCAAGTCCGGACGCATTCGCGCCCTGTGCGTGACCGGTGCCGAGCGCTACTCCATCCTGCCCGATCTGCCGCCCTGCGCCGAATCGGTGCCCGGTCTGGTGGGGGTCAACTGGTGGGGTATTTTCATGCCCGCCGGCACGCCCAAGCCGATTCTGGACAAATTCCACGCCGACCTGGTCAAGGTGATGCAAGACCCCGACCTGAAGAAAAAATTCGCCGACCTGGGCGTCGAGGCGGTGTCGGGCACGCCGGAACAGTTGGGCACGTTTGTCAAAGCCGAGATGGTCAAGTACGGCAAGCTGATCAAGGAAGCGAATATCAAGGTCAACTGATCTTCGTCGCTGGCCGCTGGCCCCGGGCCCTGGGCCCTGGGCTCGCAGGTACAATGAAAATCGGCACGCAGCATGTGCCGATTTTCATTTGAGAGAGGGCAAAAGAGGTGGACAACACGGTAGCAGCCAGGGCAAGTGCGACCGTCGCCGTCATCGGCGGCGGACCCGCCGGATTGATGGCCGCAGAAGTGTTGTCCGTGTCCGGCGTTCGCGTCGATGTCTATGACGCGATGCCCTCGGTCGGGCGCAAGTTCCTGCTGGCAGGCAAGGGCGGCATGAATTTGACGCATTCAGAGGCGCATCACGCATTTGTAGGGCGTTACGGCGAACGCAGTGCCGAAGTGGCGTCCTTGCTCGAGGATTTTGATCCGCAGGCCTTGCGCCAGTGGGTGCACGGCTTGGGCATAGACACCTTTGTCGGCAGTTCCGGTCGCGTTTTCCCGGTCAATCTGAAGGCGGCGCCGCTGCTGCGCGCGTGGTTGCATCGCCTGCGCGCCGGCGGCGTGCGTTTTCATGTGCGCCATCGCTGGCAGGGTTGGACAGCGGATGCGGCGCTGCGCTTTGCCACGCCGCAGGGTGAAAAGACGGTGCGCGCCGATGCCACCGTGCTGGCGCTGGGCGGCGGCAGTTGGGCGCGCCTCGGTTCAGACGGGGCGTGGACCGACCTGCTGCGGGCACACGGCGTCGCGGTACAGCCACTGCAGCCCGCCAATTGCGGCTTCAACGTCGCCGGCGGCTGGAGCGAACACTTTCGAACGCGTTTTGTCGGGCAGCCGGTCAAGCCGGTGACGCTGGCCACCGGCGGTGCAAAGTCGGGGCGCCGCGGCGAATTTGTCATCACGCAAAGTGGCGTGGAGGGTAGTCTGATCTATTCCTTGAGTGCCGGCCTGCGTGACAGCATAACGGCGGATGGCGCGGTGCAGGTACGGCTTGATCTTGCACCCGACTGGACGGCGGAACGCCTGCTCAAAGCCCTCGAGCATCCGCGCGGCGCACGTTCCCAGTCCAGTCACCTGCAAAGCCGCGCCGGCCTTACCGGCGTCAAAGCGGGCCTGTTGCGCGAACTTGCCGGCAAGGCAGACTTTCAGGACATGCTAAAACTTTCCAATGTAATCAAGAATTTGCCCTTGACTCTCGCGGCGGCCCGGCCACTCGATGAAGCCATCAGCAGCGCCGGTGGCGTCGAATTCACGGCTTTGGATGCACACCAGATGCTGCAAGGCCTGCCCGGGGTATTTTGTGCCGGCGAGATGCTGGATTGGGAAGCGCCGACCGGCGGTTATTTGCTAAGTGCTTGTTTTGCAAGCGGACATGCTGCTGGACAGGGTGTGGTGCTGTGGTTGGGCCGGACATAGGCTGTAGAATGCGGCCTTTCGCAAACTGGCGGTAGCCGCTCTCCGAGCGCCTCCCTCATCCCCGGCCCCTCTCCCACGCAGAGAGGAGAGGGAATGGACCCGCTGGCGCGACTCATCCAGGAATTGCTTTAGCACACCATGGCAACAAAGAAATACGACGAAGCATCAGTCACCAAGCTGCGCGGCATCGAGCCGGTACAGCGCCTTCCGGGCATGTACACCCGCACCACCGACCCGACCCACATCATCCAGGAAGCAATAGACAACGCCGCCGACGAAGCTTTCGGCGGCCATGCCACACGCATCGACGTCACCTGCCACCGCGACGGTTCGGTCAGCGTGTCGGACAACGGCCGCGGCATTCCTGTGGGCATGCACCCGGAAGAAAAGATTCCCACGGTGCAACTGGTGTTCACCGAGTTGCACGCCGGCGCCAAGTTCTCCAAGACCGAGGCGGACGCCGCCTACAAATTCTCTGGCGGCCTGCACGGCGTCGGCGTGTCGGTGACCAACGCGCTCGCGACAAGGCTCGAGGTCGAGGTGCGGCGCGAGGGCGGCGTGCACAAGATGGCGTTTGCCGATGGCGTTGTCGCCGAAAAACTCAAACGTACCGGTGCATCGCCCAAGGATGTCAACGGCACGCTGCTGCGCATCTGGCCGAACAAGAAATACTTTGACAGCGGCAAGGTATCGATGCCCGAACTCGAGCGCATCGTGCGTTCCAAGGCGGTGTTGTTGCCCGGTGTCGCAGTAACCCTGAACATTGAGGGCGCGCGCGAAGGTCAGGAGACGGTATCGCGCACCTGGAGTTATCCCGAGGGCATGAAGGGCTATCTCAAGGACTTGCTCGCCGATGCCGAGCCCGTCGCGCCGATTTTTGACGGTGAAAAATACGTGCAGGAAGCCAACGGCTTCGCCGTCGGTGAGGGCGCCGGATGGGCCTTTGCTCTGGTCGATGAGACCAAGGGCTTCGGCGAGTCGTATGCCAACCTGATTCCGACCCCGGCCGGCGGCACGCACGAAGCGGGCTTGCGCGACGGCATATTCGAGGCGGTGAAGGCCTTTGCCGAGCACCACAACATGATGCCGCGCGGCATCAAGCTGCAATCGGACGACGTCTGGTCGCGCACCGTTTATTTTCTGTCGGCGAAAGTGCTGGAGCCGCAGTTCCACGGCCAGACCAAGGAAAAGCTGTCCAATCGCGACGCGCTGAAGCTGGTGTCGAGCATGGTGCGTGACCCGTTCGAGCTGTGGCTCAACAGCCATGTTGATTACGGCCGCAAAATCGCCGAACTGGTCATACGCCAGGCGGTGGAACGCAGCCGCTCGGTGACCAAGGTCGAACGCAAGAAGTCATCGAGTGTGGTGATGCTGCCGGAAAAACTCACCGACTGCGAGTCGATCAGCCTCGGTGACAATGAATTGTTCCTGGTTGAGGGCGATTCGGCCGGCGGCTCGGCCAAGCAGGCGCGCGACAAGCGCTTCCAGGCGATTTACAAGATGCGCGGCAAGGCGCTCAACTCGTGGGAGGTCAAGCGCGACCTGTTGTTCTCCAACGCCGAGATTCACGACATCGCGGTGGCGATAGGCGTCGATCCGCACGGCGAGGATGACACGCCGGATTTGTCCGGCCTGCGCTACGGCAAGATTGCGTCGATGACCGACGCCGACGTCGACGGCGCGCACATCGCGGTGCTGTTGCTGACGCTGTTTTACCGCCATTTCCCGAAGCTCATCGCCGGCGGGCACATCTATGTCGCCTGCCCGCCGCTGTACAAGCTCGATATCCCGGCCCACGGCAAGCGCCCGGGCAAGAAGGTCTATGCCATCGACGACGAGGAATTGCGTTCGCTGCGCGAGCGCGCCATCGACGAGGGCGTCAAGCCCGACGCGATGCAGACGCAGCGCTTCAAGGGCCTCGGTGAAATGAATCCGGAGCAATTGTGGGAGACCACGCTGTGCCCGGACACCCGCCGGCTGCTGCAGGTGCGCATAGACGACAAGGAAAAAACGTTTGAGCTGTTCAACATGCTGATGTCGAAAAAGGAATCCGAGCGACGCTGTGCGTGGATGGAAGAAAACGGTGACCGGGTCGAGGCCGACGTATGAGCGCAACCCGGACCAAGACGGCGAAAAAGGCCGATGACGATACGCTCGACTTGTTTGCCGCTGCGGCAGGTGTGGGCGGGGGGGGCGGCGGTGCGGCTTCGGTGGGCACGCCCGGTTCCGGTAGCGACGGCGATTTCATCGACATGGGGACCTTCGCCGAGCGCAGCTACCTGACTTATGCAATGAGCGTGGTGCGCGGGCGCGCCATCCCTAACATCGAGGACGGCCAGAAGCCGGTGCAACGGCGCATCCTGTACGTGATGAACGAGCTGGGCCTCAAGTCCGGCGTGCAGCACACCAAGTCGGCGCGCATCGTTGGTGAGGTGCTGGGCAAGTTCCACCCGCACGGTGATGTTTCGACGTATGAGGCGCTGGTACGCATGGCGCAGGATTTTTCGCTGCGCTATCCGCTCATCGACGGCCAGGGCAACTTCGGCACGCAGGACGGCGACTCGGCCGCAGCCTATCGTTACACCGAGGCGCGGCTGACGCCGATCGCCGACTTGTTGTTGTCGGAAATCGACCAGGACACGGTCGATTTCATTCCCAACTACGACGGCAGGTTGAAAGAACCCGAACTGCTGCCGGCGCGACTGCCGATGCTGCTCCTGAACGGCGCTTCGGGCGTCGGCGTCGGCATGGCCTGCGAGCTGCAGCCGCACAATCTGCGCGAGGTGGCCGACGCCGCGGTGGCGATGATCAACCGTCCGAATATCGGCAACGAAGCGCTGATGGGCATCATTCAGGGGCCGGACTTTCCCGGCGGCGGACAAATCATCAGCCCGCAGCAAGCCATCCTCGACGCCTATTCGAGCGGCCGTGGTTCGCTGCGCGCGCGCTGCCGCTGGAAACTGGAAAACCTCGCCCGCGGCCAGTGGCAGGTGGTGGTGTACGAGCTGCCACCGACCACCTCGTCGATGCGTGTCATGGAGGAGATCGAGGAACTGACCAATCCCAAGCCGCGCGAAAAAGGCGGCAAGGTCTCGGCCACCCAGGCCAACCTCAAGCAGTTGATCCTCGGTTCGCTGGAAAAGGTCAACGACGAATCGGACAAAAGCAATCGCGTGCGCCTGGTGCTCGAGCCGCGCAGCTCCAAACAGGATCCGGAGGAGTTCATGCGCCTGCTGCTGGCGCACACCTCGCTCGAGGAAAATTTCCCCGTCAACATGGTGACGATCGGCCTCGACGGCAAGCCGCAACGCAAGAACATCAGGCTGATGGTCGAGGAGTGGGTGTCGTTCCGGCTCGCCACGGTCAGGCGCCGCACCGAGCACAGGCTCGGTCAGGTCGAGCGACGCATCCATATCCTCGAAGGCCGCCACATCGTATTCCTCAACATCGACAAGGTCATCAAGGTCATTCGCAATTCGGACGACCCCAAGCCCGGGTTGATGGCGGCGTTCAAGTTGAGCGACGTACAGGCCGAGGACATACTGGAAATCCGCCTGCGCCAGTTGGCGCGGCTCGAAGGCATCAAGATCGAGCAGGAATTGAAGACCCTCAACGTCGAGCGCAAGGAATTGAAGGAGCTGCTCGGTGACGAAGGCCTGCTGAAAAAACTCGTCGTCAAGGAAATCCGCGATGACGCGAAGAAATACGGCGATGCGCGCCGTACCGTCATCGAAGAAGCCGGTCGCGCGGTCATCGAGCGCCAGGTCGTGGACGAGGCCCTGACGGTGATCGTGTCGAAAAACGGCTGGGTGCGCTCCCGCCAGGGCCACGGTCTCGACCTCGCCGGCGTGACCTACAAGGACGGCGACGCCGAATACGCGAGCTTCGAGACGCGTTCGATACACCAGATCGCCATGATCGACTCCACCGGGCGCTCGTTCGGCATTGCCGCCGGCGACATTCCCGGCGGCAAAGGCGACGGCGTGCCGCTGACCTCGCTGGTTGAACTGGCTGCCGGCGCGCGCATCGCCCATGTGGTCGATGCCCAGCCCGGACGGCGGTACCTCGTCGGCAGTTCGGCCGGCTACGGCTTTGTCGTCAACGCCGAAGAATTGCTGACGCGCATCCGTGCCGGCAAGGCCTTCATGACGTTGCAAGAGGGCGAGACGGTGCTGCGTCCGGCGGCGCTGCCCAAAAATGCCGAGATGGCGGTGACCTTGTCGGAAAAAGGCCGCATGCTGTTGTTCGCAGTCGATGAGTTGAAGGAAATGGCGCGCGGTCGCGGCGTGGTGCTGATGGGGCTCGATGAGGGCGAGAAAATGACTGCCGTCGGCTTTTGCGGCGCCAAGTCGGTCACCGTCACCGGCCTGTCGCGCAGCGGCAAGGAGAAGTCCTCCATCGTCAGCGGCGCCGACCTGAAAAAGCACATCCTGCACCGTGCCCGCAAAGGCTGCCTGATTCCGGACAAGATGCTGCCCACAGGTATCAAGGCCTAGGTCTTGGCCACGGCGTTTTCGTTCGTACATCGGCTGGAAACCCTTGCAGGGCGCGCTTTGGCCGACAGGCCAAAGCCGCTCGACGGGCGCCGAAAGTATTCGGCGAATTCCCCGTCTCGCCGCGCCAGGCGTGGCTTTCCAGTCGATGCCGCAGAGGCCAAGCGGGCCATTTCGGGTTGATTCTGCATGCAATCGACGATGCGCCTGGAGACGCACGCCAGACGGAATTCGTTTCAATGTCAGGCCGGCGGCGATATCATGGCGGGGGTCGGTACCCCTGACCGCGTTGCTTCAGTCCGGGTGGGCACCGTCCACAGCGCAGCGCGCAACACGCAACACGCACCGAAGCGCCGCAAGCCGGTTGCGCGAGCCTCGGTACAAGACGACGCAAGACAAGGAGGAGTTGATGTTGATGTCCGACCGCATAGCGGCAATGATCGACGAGCGCGAGGGGCGTTTTCGCGTCGATCGCGCGATCTATTCCGATGCCGATATTTTCGAGGCGGAAGTGGCGCTGTTTTTTGAAGGCGGCTGGGTATTCCTGGCGCACGAAAGCCAGATCCCGAAGTCGGGCGATTATTTCTCGACGCGCATCGGCCGTCAGCCGGTATTCCTGCTGCGAAAAAAAGACGGCGGCATAGGCGGTTTCATCAACGCCTGCGCCCACCGCGCTGCGACGCTGCTGCCGCTCGAACACGGCCGCGCCAATCTCATCACCTGCCGCTTCCACGGCTGGACCTTCGACCAGGACGGCCGCTGTGTCAAGATCAAGAACGAGGACAGCGGCGCCTATACCGCCCCCGCTTTGAAGGACCAGTTCGGGCTGACACCCATCGCGCGCGTCGAGTCTTACCGCGGTTTCATTTTCGCCAGCCTCAAGGCCGATGTCCCGCCGCTCAAGGACTGGCTGACCGGAACGACCAGCTGGATCGACCTGCTTGCCGACCAGTCGCCGCAGGGCCTCGAAGTCATTCCCGGTGCCTCGACTTACACGGTGCTGGGCAACTGGAAGCTGCAGGCGGAGAACGGCGTCGACGGTTATCACGTCTCGACCGTGCATCGCGTGTTCGGCGCCACCGTGGCGCAGCGCGAAGCCAAGCACAATCTTGGCGGCATGCAGCGTACCGAGTCGGGCCGCATTATGGGCGACGTCGAGTCCGGCTCCTATGATTTTGGCAACGGTCACCTTGGCATCTGGGCCAAGCGCGCCGACCCGACCAAGCATCCGTTGTGGCGGCAAAAGGAACGGCTCGACAAGGCCTTCCCGCCCGAGCGCATCGAATGGATGCTCAACCGCGGCCGCAACCTCTATGTGTTTCCGAACGCCTTCATCATGGACAATCCCTCGTCGCAGATACGCACGCTCAACCCGGTCGCGCCCGGCGTTTGCGAAATCACCGTGCGCTGCATTGCGCCGGTGGGCGAACCGGCCGATGCGCGCGCCGCGCGCCTGCGCAAGTTCGAGGACTTTTACCTCACCACCGGCATGGCCAGTTCCGACGACCTCGCCGCGCTGGAAGCCACACACACCGGAGGCTATGCGCGCGCGGCGCAGTGGAATGACTTCGCCCGCGGCATGGGCGCGATCCGTCACGACGCCGAGGACACCGATGGCGCGAAAATCGGCCTGGTGCCGCAGACCATGAACGCCAACTGGGACCACGAGGCGCTGTACCACGGCTTTTACCGCTTCTGGAAGGAACGCATGCTCGCCGGAGAGCGGGTGTGAGCAGCACGGCGCTACGCAGTCGCATCGAGGACCTCGTCTATCTCGAGGCCAGCCTGCTCGATGACAAGAAGTGGCAGGACTGGCTGGCGCTGTACGCCGAGGACGCGGTGTTCTGGATGCCGGCCTGGACCAGCGAATACGAGGTCACCGGCGAACCTGAACTGGGCCTCAACCTGCTTTACCTCAAGGGCAGGGCGAGCCTCGAGGACCGCGTTTTTCGCATCGAAACCGGCGACTCTTTCGCCTCGGTACCGATGGCGCGCACCACGCACGTCGTCGGCGGCGTGGTGGTGAAGGGCGCTGCAGGTGGCAGGTTCGAGGCGCGCGCCAGCTGGATCGTGCATTCCTACGGCATGCACGGCGGCATTACGCGCAGCGGCTCCTACGACTACAGTCTGCGCGAAGAGGCGGGCGCGTTGAAAATCGTGCAAAAGAAAATCATCATGATTGACGACAAGCTGGTCGGTCCGGTCGACATATTCCACATTTAGGGGCAGGGCCATGCGCGCACTGTGCAAGGTGGAGGCAATTGAGGGCGGCATCGCGATGCGCGATGTCGCAATGCGCGAGCCCGGGCCGGACGAGATCCGCATCAAGGTCGGCGCGGCGGGCATTTGCGGCACCGACATGCAGATCTACAAGTGGGCGCCGCGCATGGCAAGACGCATGAAGCTTCCCTGCGTCATGGGACACGAGGTGAGCGGCGTCATCGATGCGCTAGGAGCGGGCGTCACGATCTTGAAGGCCGGCGACAGGGTCAGCCTCGAGTCGCACGTGTTTTGCGGCACCTGCAAACAATGCACATCGGGCCGCGCCCACCTTTGCACCACGACGCTTTATCCGGGCATCGACTTTGACGGCGGTTTTGCCGAGTATGTCGTGGTGCCCGCGCGCATCGCCTGGGTCAATGCGCCTGACCTGCCGCATGAAATTGCCGCGATGCAGGAGCCGTTCGGCATCGCGGTACACGCCAGCCTCGAAGGATCGGGCGTAGCCGGCCAGACCGTGCTCGTCAACGGCTGCGGGCCGATAGGCCTGATGAATATTGCCGCCGCGCGCGCGCTGGGTGCGAGCCTGATCATTGCCTGCGACCCCAATCCGCTGCGCCGCAAGACCGCGGCCTTGCTCGGCGCGGATCGTTGCGTCGATCCGCTGGCCGAGGATTTGCCCAAGCTGGTGCGTGACATGACCGGCGGCGACGGCGTCGATGCCGGCATCGAATACTCTGGTACCGAGGCGGGCTTTCGCAACGTGTTCGAATGCCTGACCAAGGGCGGGGATTTTCGCCTGGTCGGCGCGCCGCCGCAGGCGATTGCCGTCGATTTCACGTTCTGGTTGCTGAAGTGCCCGCGCATGATCAATATCCACGGCCGCAGGATCTGGGACAGTTGGACGCAAATGAAGGCTTTGCTGCAGTCGGGCAAGGTTGACCTGCGGCCGCTGGCCTCGCACGTGCTGCCATTGTCAGAGGCTCAGCGCGGCTTCGACCTGATTCTTGCCGGGGAGGCGGTCAAACCGATTCTGGTTCCGGATTAAGTTGTCGCGCAAATTGCCTGTCATTCCGAGCTTAGCGAGGAATCTGCTGTCGTCTCAATCCAGAAGCAGATTCCTCGCTACGCTCGGAATGACAACAGGCCTCAGATTCAATTTGAAACAGGGCCAATCAAAATAAGGATGGAAAATGAGTTCGTTTTTTAAAGGCTTTGCTTTGGTATTGCTTGCAGGAATCGCCTTGACGCATCCGGTTCAGGCACAAACCTTCCCGACCAAACCGATCCGCCTGATCGTGCCGTTCCCGGCCGGGGGCGGCGTCGACCTGATGGGACGTATTGTCGCGCCCAAACTGTCCGAAGCGCTGGGCCAACCCGTGGTCGTGGAAAACCGCGCCGGCGCCAATGGCATGATAGGCGCCGAGCTGGTGGCGCGGGCGGCACCCGACGGGCATACGCTGCTGATCATCGAACTGGGTTCATTGACCATCAGTGCCGGGCTTTATCCGAACCTGCCGTTCGATCCGGTGAAGGACCTGGCGCCGGTCAGTATGTTGTCGTATTCGCCGCACCTGCTGACGCTGGGCGAGGGCAACAAGCTCAAGTCGATGCAGGAATTCCTGCGCTTTGCGCGCGACAACCCGGGCAAGCTCAATTACGCCTCGGCCGGAACCGGCAGTGCGCCGCACCTCGTTGCAGTGCTGCTGGGCAGCCAGGCCAAATTCCAATGGACGCATGTGCCCTACAAGGGTGTCGGTCCGGGGCTGGCCGATGTGGCGGCGGGGCAGGTGGACGCCATCATGACCAGCATGTTCGCCTCGCTGTCGCTGGTGCGCGGCGGCAAACTGCGCGCGCTGGCGGTCACCGGCAAAACGCGCAGTCCCTTGCTGCCCAATGTGCCTACAATGCTCGAGTCCGGCGTCGACGGCTTTGTTACGGGGTCGTGGCAGACCGTGTTCGCCCCGGGCGGAACAACGCCGGCGATCGTGTCGCGGCTGAATGCCGAACTGCGCCGCATCATGCAGGACCCGGCCGTGGTCGAGCGACTCGCCGCGCTGGCGACCGATCCGGCACCGATGTCGGTCGAGGAAACGCGCAGCGTGGTGCTCGAGGACATCGCGCGCTGGCGCAAGGTGATCGTCGATACCGGTGTAAAAGCGGAGTAGGCGTTCCTGCAGGGCAAATTGCCCTCGGACTCGATGTCGTAAGCTCGTCGTCGGGGCTATGCAGATGGGTGCAGGCGTGTGCCCGGAGGTAGGAGGGGGATTGATTTTCCTATCGCTCCACTTCGATCGGGTTTACACTTCTCCCCGTTCCGCAGGAGGACTTTCATGGAGTATCAGGACGTCGCCCGGCTGATTGATGATCGAGCCGACGAGGGCGAATTTTCCGTTCACCGCGATATTTTTCGCGACCCCGAGGTGTTCGAACTCGAGATGAAGCATATCTTCGAGGGCACTTGGGTATTTCTCGGCATGGCATCGCAGGTGCCCAAGCCGCATGATTTCTTCACCACTGCGATCGGCCGCAGCCCGGTGATCGTTTCGCGCGATGCCGGTGGCGCACTCGGCGCCTTCATCAACACCTGCCGGCATCGCGGCGCGTTGCTCGCGCACACCGATCGGGGCAGCGCCAGGTTCCACGTGTGTAACTATCACGGCTGGGCCTATGATTCGGGCGGCAAGGTGGTGGACATCAAGGATCGCAAGCAAGCCTGCTATCCGCCCTCGTTCGATGCCCAGGACCACAACCTGGTACCGCTGGCGAAGTTTGCCGAGTACCGCGGAATCCTGTTCGGCAGCCTGAGCGCGGAGGTGCCGCCGCTGGAGGAGCACCTGGGCGAGGCGCGGGCTTTTCTTGACATGGTGGTTGATCAGAGCCCGCAGGGCGTGGAGCTGGTGCCCGGCGTGTCGCGCTATGTGTTCAAGGGCAACTGGAAGCTGCAGATCGAGAACTGCGTCGATCTTTACCACCTGACCTCGGCGCACCCGAGCTTCATGGAGATCGTGTCGCGCCGCAAGAGCGGCGCATCCGGCCACGGCCTCAAGGCGCTGGACTTCAACGACTATCGCCTGCCCGGCGTGGTGCGCGGAAGCTATACCTTCAAATATGGTCATGCGATGGTCTGGGGCGGCAATGCAGCGCCGGATGTGCGGCCCCTCTGGAGCACCATCGGGGAGGTCAGAGCGAGGGTGGGCGAGATGCGCGCCCAGTGGATGCTCTGCACCCGCAACCTCACCATCTATCCGAATGCACAGTTCGCCGAGAATGCCTCGCTGCAGCTGCGTGTGATCAGACCCCTGTCGGTGGATCGGACCGAGATGACGATCTATTGTCTCGCGCCGGTTGGCGAGCCGGACGAGGCGCGCGCGCATCGCATCCGCCAATACGAGGATTTCTTCAACTCGACCGGGCTGGCCACACCCGACGACACCACCTCCTACGAGGACTGCCAGACGGGCTTTCGGGCGCGCCAGGTGGAGTGGCAGCAGGGCTATGTGCGCGGCATCACCGCGATGCAACGCGGAGCTGACCAATACGCGAAGGAACTCGGCGTGCATCCGGAGACCAGCGTCTCGGGCGGCTTCGACATCCAGGATGAGACGGTGTTTCACTCCGGCTACCGGGAGTGGCTGCGGCTGATGCGAAAGGGTCTCGCGCCGGGTGCGGCGACTGCGACGACACCCGGTGCCGAACAGGTTCTGGCCAAATGACGAACGTCGTATCGCCCCTGACGCAGCCCGAGGCCGCCGAACTGCTGTTTCGCGAGGCGCTCTATCTGGACGGCCAGCGCTGGGACGACTGGCTTGCGCTGTTCCTGCCCGATTGCCAGTACTGGGTACCGGCCTGGAAATCCGAGCATGAGCAGACCTCCGATCCGGCGCGGGAGGTGTCGCTGATCCACTACGACAGTCGCGGGGGGCTGGAGGACCGCGTCTGGCGGGTGCGCTCCGGTCGTTCGATCGCCTCAAAGCCGTTACCACGCACTCAACACGCCATCAGCAATGTGCTGGTGGCGCCGACCGAGAACGGTGTGGCCCTGGTGCTGTCGAACTGGACGGTACACCAGTTCCGCACCAAACCGCGCGAGACCGAGGTGCTTTACGGTCGCTATGAACACACCGTGATGCGCGAGGCCGACGGCGCGCTGCGCATCCGGCGCAAAAAGGTCATTCTGCTCAACGACTACATGCCGGCGATGCTTGATTTTTACAGCCTCTGAACCCTTGCGCCCGCTCCAGCCCTTCCTCAAAGAAGTACGCGGCGGTCGCCCCGGTGCCGAGGAGGTGGCATGAGCGAACGTCAATCCATCCTCGTCGTCGGCGCCGGCGCGATTGGCGGCATCTATGCCGCCTACGCCTCGACGCAGGCGGATGTTGCGGTGCTGGACACCAATGCCGAACATGTCGCGGCGATCCGCGAGAAGGGCCTGAAGCTCACCGGGACGGCCGAGCTCACAGGCACGATGGAGGCATTCACCTCGCCCGCCGAGATGGGCCGGCGGCGCTTTGATGCGGTGATCATCCTGGTCAAGTCGCAGTACACGGCCGCGGCCTTTCAGGGTCTGCTGCCTTTCTTCGAAGGCCGGCCCTTGCTGGTGACCTTCCAGAACGGCATGGGCAATGTGGAGGCGCTCGAACCGCTGTGCGATTTCGATATTGCGCACGGTGTGTCCTTCGAGGCAGGGCGCTATGTCGGCCCGGGTCACGTCGATCACTTCATCCATGGGCAGGATTCCTGGATAGGGCCGGCGCGCGGACCGGTGGAATCGGTGCAATGGCTGGGGGATCTGTTCACTGCCACCGGGCTTCCCACCAAGGTCGCGGCCGATCCGCGCGGCGCGATCTGGGGCAAATTCATCTTCAACTGCGTGATGAATCCGGTGGGCGCGATCGTGCTCGGCGAGAACCGGGCGCGCTACGAGGTCGCCGAGGTGCGCGAACTGATCGACGAACTTTTCGCCGAGGGTATCCGCGTGGCCGAGGCGCAAGGCATCAAGCTGCCTTATGATCCGATGTCGCTGGTGAAAAAGACCCGCTCGGGGGAATTGCCGCTCACCCGGCACGCCGGCTCGATGGCAGTGGATGTGGCCGCCGGACGCGAAACCGAGCTCGAGGCAATGACTGGCTACATGGCACGCAAGGCCGCCGAACTCGGCCTGGAAGTTCCGGTCACACGTACCGTATATCGGCTCGCCAAGGGCCTCGACTATGCCGCGCGACTTAGAAAGGCCGACCGCAGCTGAGCAATGCTCGGGATGCAGTGCGGATTCGTTTTTAGTGGTTTTTAAAGGAGGCTGCATGAATATCAATCTGAATCGTTGGGCGGCGGCACTTGCCCTGAGCCTTGCTGCCGGAGCTGCGCTGGCGCAGGCCTACCCGGACAAGCCGATCCGTTTTGTGGTGGGATTCCCACCCGGCGGCGGCAATGACATCATCGCTCGGCTGGTGGCCGCGAAGATGCAGGAAGGCCTCGGCCAGCCGGTCGTGATTGACAACAAGCCGGGCGCGAATTCCATCATCGCCACCGAGTTTGTCGCCAAAGCCCCTGCGGACGGCTATACCCTGCTGGTGAATGCGACTGGCGGCATGAGCATGAATCCGGTGCTCTACGCCAAACTGCCCTACGACTCGCTCAAGGACTTTGCCGCCATCAGCCTGCTGGCGGATTTCCCGATGGTTATGGCGGTTCATCCCTCGGTGCCGGCCAACAATGTGCGCGAGCTGATCGCCTATGCCAAGGCCAATGCGGGCAAGCTCAATTACAGCTCGGGTTCCAGTTCCTTCCAGGTGGCGATGGAGATGTTCAACCAGATGGCGGGCACCGACATCCGCCACATTCCCTTCAAGGGCAGCGCGGCCTCGGCCACGGCGGTGCTCGCCAACACCACCCAGGTGACGATCATCGACACGCCCGCGGTGGTGTCGCAGATCAACGCGGGCAGGCTGCGTGCGTTGGCGGTGACCACCACCAAGCGGGTGCCTTCTATGGCGGATATACCCACGTTGGACGAAGCGGGCGTGCCCGGCTACGACATGCTGCTCTGGACCGGCCTGTTCGCGCCTGCTGGCACCCCGGCGGCCATTGTCGCGAAGCTGGCCGCAGAAGCACGCCGCATCATGCAGCTTCCCGATGTGCGCGAGAAAATCGCGGCCATGGGTTCGCAGTCAATCGGATCCACTCCAGCGGAACTCACCGAGACGATAAAGCGCCAGCAGGCAGCCTACGGGCCGGTGGTCAAGGCGCGCGGCATCCAGGTTGAATAATATCGCGGTCGATAGCGGACATTCGGGCGGAAAAAATATTCTAACGGTTCAGTGCCCCGTCGCCGTCGCTGCGACAACAGCTACATCGTCGGGCAGCGTGCTGCCCCGCCAGACAACATGCATGTCCGGTCGCAGCAGGATGAGATCGTGGCCGTAGACTTCGCGCGCAATACGATCCGGAACATCGAGGCGGGTCACCGGCGCGCCATGTGCGCGCAGGGCGTTTTCCAGCGGCGCACTGTCTAGGGGCGCATCGCCCAGGCGAAGAATGCAATAGCCCTCTTTGGGAATGCGATCCTGCATCGCCGTGCCGTCATCCAGCCACACGTGCGGCAGGCGCGCTCCGGGCCAGGTCGTCGGCAGGTATTCGCGAAACAGGTGCTCGGGGCCGCCCGGAATGTCCATGATGACGGGTGAATCGACATAGCGGTAACCGAGCTCGGCACCGATCATCTCGTTGGTCTTGCGCTGCTCCACGTTGGCGACCATCTTGAGGATGTCGCGCGACTGCTGCCCGGCGGGCGAGTGTTCGCGGATGTTCGGCCGCCACATCGAGCGCCATTTGCGCCGGCCAAGGTTGGCGTAGCGCGAAGCGCCGATATTTCGGTCACCAACCTGGCGGCGCTCGATTTCATAGGAGTGCAGAAGCCTGGGGCCGCCCCAGCCTTGCAGCGCCGCGGCGAGCTTCCATGAAATGTCGAAGGCGTCGCCGACGCCGGTGTTCATGCCGAGGCCGCCGGTCGGAATCACCAGGTGCGCGGCGTCGCCGGCGATGAACACGCGGCCGTCGCCATAGCGTGTCGCCAGCAGCAGGTTTTGCCGCCACGGATTGCACGACAGCATTTCGTATTTGACCGGCACGCCGACGATTGTTTCGAACATGCGCTTCATTTCCTCGTCCGAATCGACGGCTGAGTGCAAGGTCCAGTGGCGGGTCGAGTCCTGCATGATGAGAAAACTGCCCTTGTCGTCGGCGACATGCCAGTGGCGCCCGCGTCCGGGACCGTTGCCAAGGGGCATCAGGTCGAACAACTCGTCGCAAACGAACAAGGCCTGGCGGAATTGCGCCATCGGGCCTTCGCCGCGCAGCTTGATACCGAGTTGCGCGCGCACCGCGCTATTGCCGCCGTCGCAGCCAACGAAGTAATCGGCGCGCAGCGTCTCGGCGCTGCCGGCGGTGTTTTTGACGCTGACCGATACGCCGCCGGCGTCCTGCTCAAACGACAGGAATTCACAGCCGAAGCGCACCGTCACGCCGGGTATTTTTTCGGCTATGGATTTGAGCAGGGGCTCGAGCGAATATTGCGAGGTGAGCTGGTAGGGTTCGAGCGGGGCGCTGCCGTCATTGGTGGCGCGGATTTGCGCGCGCGCTTCATCGACCGAAGGGTAGGGCAGGCGCAGTAGCGCCGGTTCGTTGAGCGCCAGGACGACATAGACGTCCATCGGCACGTCGGAGCGCAGGCCGGCGCGGCGGATGTCGTCGGCGATGCCGATGCGGCGGAACATTTCCATGCTGCGGGCGTTGCAACGCTCCATCTTGGGCAGGAATTGCGGTGCCTGCTTTTGTTCGATGATGGTGCAGCGGATGCCGCGCTTGCCGAGGTCTATGGCGAGCGTGAGGCCGACGGGACCAGCCCCGGCGATCAGAACTTGCGTATTCATTACTTCCTTTTTGTGATCGTATTCCGGAGTGCGGTCATAGTCGATGAGCGCCGCCTGCGCGAGTAGACAGGCAGATGGCCGGCCTTGTCAAATGGCCTTTGCGTCTGCGCCAGGGGCATGCGGTGAGGGCTTGGTTTTGCTGCATAATTGCGCGGCGGATGCGCCGCTGCCTGAGTCGCAGCGGCAAGTCGTTGCCGGCGGTTCCGGTTCATTCCCATTGCAGAGGCCCCAGGCCCGGTCACCACCAAGGAGATACTCGCATGACCCAAACCCCGGACAATCATCGGCGGCGCCTGCTGCTGGCCGCAGCGGCCGGCGTGGCTGCAACGCCGTTCGGCGGCATTGCCACGGCCAATGCACAAGGCTTGTCGCCGCGCCCCGTCAGGCTGTTGCTGGCGCAAACCGCGGCAACGACGCCGGACGTGATTGCCCGGCTGCTGGCGCCGCGTTTTCAGGCCCGCTGGAACCAGCCCTTCATCGTCGAGAACCGCGCCGGTGCGGCCGGGGCGATTGGCATGGAAGCTCTGGCCAAGGCGCCACCCGACGGCCACACCATGCAGGTGATGGTGTCCAGCGTGCTGACGCTGCCGCTGTTTTTTGCCAATCTGCCTTTCGACGTCCTGCAGTCCTTTCAGCCGGTCGGCATGATAGGCAACAGCAACTTCGCGCTGGTGGTGCACAGCGCCGTGCCGGTGAATAACGTGCGCGAATTTGTTGCCTACGCCAAAGCCAACCCGGGCATGAACTACGGCTCGCCTGGCAATGGCACCTACCACCACTTGTTCATGGAGCAGTTGCGGCTGATTGCCGGGCTGCAAATGACGCATATCCCGTACAAGGGGTCGGCGCCGGCGTTCAATGACTTGCTCGGCGGGCAGATTCCGACCATGTTCATGCCCATCCATGTCGCGATGGGCATGGCCAAGGATGGTCGCGTGCGCGTGCTCGGTGGTTCGATGCGCGAGCGCTCGCCGCTGTTCCCGGATCTGCCGTCGGTGCACGAGCAGGGCGTGACGGGCTTCAACGGCGAACCCTGGTTCGCGCTGTGGGGGCCGGCCGGTTTGCCGGCTGACATTGTCACGAAGTACGGCAGCGAATTGCGCAGCGTGCTGGTCGAAGCGGAACTGCGCGAGGTCTTCAGCAAGCAAGGCATCGCGGTGCAGACCAGCACGCCGGAAGAGCTTGCGTCTCGGTTGCGCTTGGAGTTTGACGCGCTGTCGAAATTGGTGCGTAACGCCAATATCAAGGGCGGCTGAGCAGCGCCCGCAAGCCCGCCGCGCGGCTTGTGTTCGCCAAGACACACAAGCTAGAAGTTATGTGCGGTACCGCACATAATTGCTTGTTTTAATTATAGTTATTATACTTGTCGCCCAATCTGGTAAGGCTTCGGTCGGGCCCCTTTCGGGGTCGATTTCCCGCCGCCATGCCAGTGGCTCCCATGAAGGAGGTCGAATAACTTCACACCGGGAGAAGTTCCGTGCTGGGCACAAGAAAAATCGCGATACCCAATCGCTTGCTGGCTGCATTGCCGCGCAAGGATTACCAAAGGCTGCATCCGCTGCTTGAACCGGTTTCATTGCAGTTTGGCGACGTCTTGTATGAGGCCGGTGCCCGTATCCACCATGTCTATTTTCCGAATGACTGCCTGGTATCGCTGCTGACATCGGTGGATTCGCAGCGTGCCGCCGAAGTGGGTCTGGTCGGAACCGAGGGCATGGTCGGTATCCCGGTGGCGCTTGGCATCACCGTTTCGCCGTTTCTGGCGGTGGTGCAGGGCGCTGGCACGGCGCTGCGCATGAAGACAGCCGACTTGCAACGCGAGGTCGTCAGGAGCACGGCTCTGCAGCGCGAATTGTTCCTGTTCACCCACATGCTGATGACTCAGGTGGCGCAGACCGCCGCCTGCAACCGCTTTCACGTGGTAACCGAACGCCTCGCGCGCTGGCTGCTGATGACCCGCGATCGGGTGAGTTCGAACGAGTTCGTGCTGACCCAGGATTTTCTGGCGCGCATGCTGGGGGTGCGCCGGGTCGGTGTCAGCGAGGCGGCGACCAAGCTGAAAAAACGCGAACTCATCGCTTATAACCGCGGCACCATTACCATCCTCGACGCGAAAGGCCTCGCGGCGGCGGCGTGCAGTTGTCATGGCCTGGTCAAGGCGATGTACGCCGAAGCCCGCGTTCATGCCTAGACGCCGCTGCGCCTGAGACCCGCGGCTTTCAAGTTTTCGCGGCGGCGGCCGAAAATAATGGCAGGGCGCTGAACTACTCGGCGCCAACAATTGAGGGAGCCTGCCATGGTTATCGAGAACGTATTGGCGCAACTTGCCTATGCCTACAGTCACGCCGGCAATGGCACGCCGCTGCCGGCCGCCCTGCGGCTTGGTCTCGACACCCGTTTGCCTGCCCCTTCCCGGATATCGCAGACAAGTTTTGCCGCCGACGGGCGTAATCCCAATTTCGCCACAGAGCGACGCTAGCCGGGCCTGGTGCAGCGTTTTTTCAGGGGAGAATGCTGGAAACCCGCGCCAGGCGTGGCTTTCCGGGTAGTGGCAGGGGTGTGGCTACTTTTCTTCCATCACCCAGACGCCGGCCCAATCCTCGGGTGGTGGCGTTTGCAGTAGCAGCGCGCAGCGCGCGACGTAGAGTTTGGCCACCTTGTCGCCCGGATTGAGTTCGAGCACGCTGGCAAACGATTCGCTGGCGCGCTCGAATTTGCGCGCACGGTATTGCGCCAGGCCGTCGCGGAAAAGGCTCAGCGCATCGACCAGGTTGGGATAGGTCTCGGGCGAGTGATAGTCGAGCACCTCAAAAATGGCCACGGGCTTGGTCTTGCCCTTGACCACCACGAGGTCAAGTTCGCGCACGCGGTAGGTGCCGCGCAGCTGGCGGTAGGTGAACTCGCTGATCAGGATGTGCGCCCCGTATTGCTTGCACGCGGACTCGAGCCGCGCGGCGAGGTTCACGCCGTCGCCTATCATGGTGTAGTCCATGCGCTTGCGCGAGCCGATGTTGCCCGAGACCACCGAGTCGGTGTTGAGGCCGATACCTATATCCACCGCCGCCTTGCCCTCGGTGGCGCGATGGGTGTTCCAGCGTTGCAGCTCGCCGATCATGGCAATGGCGGTGCGCACCGCGCGGTCCGGGTCGTCCTCGTGTGCCACCGGCACGCCAAAGCCAGCCATGATGGCATCGCCGATGAACTTGTCGAGCATGCCTTCCTCGCGCTGGATGCAGTCGACCATCAGCGTGAAGTATTCATTGAGCAGCGCCACCGTTCCCTGCGGGCCGAGTTGCTCGGTGATGGTGGTGAAGCCGCGGATGTCCGAGAACAGCACCGTTGCGGTGGCCGCCTGGCCGCCGAGGATTTCGGCGCCGCCGGCGACCAGTCGGTCGGCGATGCCCGGATCCATATAGCGCGACATCGTCGATTTGAGGCGCTTCTCGCTTGAGATGTCCTCTATCAGCAGCATCGAGCCGAGGCGTTTGCGATCGGCGCTGGTCAGCGGCAGTACGGTGAGATTGGTCGAAATGCGCTCGTCGCCGATGACCAGCTCGGCGTCCATGACGACCTCCAGCTTTGATGTTTCCTCGACGCGTTTGAGTTTCTCCAGGACCCAGTCGTTGCCGTCCTTGAAAAATTCCGCCACCGGGCGGTGCAGGATGTCTGCCGTCTGCGTGCGCAGGATGCGCATACCGGCGGCGTTGCAGGTGGTGATACTGCCCGATTCATCCAGCGTGATGACGCCGTTGGACATCGATTCGAGCATGGCCTCGCTGTAATTCTTCATGTTCTGCACGTCGGCGAACAGTTTGGCGTTTTCGAGCGCGATGGAAATCTGCGCCGTGAATGCGCGCAGGCGCGATTCGTCCTCGCCGGTAAACGGGCCGCCGTGCTTGTTCAGCACCTGCGTCACGCCGATGGTCTTACCGTGCTTGTTGATGATGGGCACGCACAGGATGGAGCGGGTGAAAAAGCCGGTTTTCTTGTCGAAGCTCGGGTTGAAGCGCAGGTCGGCGTAGGCGTAGGGGATATTCACCGATTTGCCCGAGGTGAACACCGCGCCGGCGATGCCCAAGTGGTTGGGCAGGCGGATTTGCGTCGATTCAAGGCCCTGTCCGACCTCGGACCAGAGCTGGTTGGTTTTTTCGTCATTGAGGAACAGCGTCGAGCGCTCGGCGTTGAGCATGCGCGTGGCCTCGCCCATCACGCGCTGCAGCAGCGAGCCGAGCTTGATGTCGGCGGTGACCTCGGACACGACTTCGACGAACTCCATCTCCTGCATGCGAATGGCCTTCATGCGCTCGATGAACTGGGCGCCCTGCAGCGCCAGCGTGCCCTGCGTCGTCATGGCTTCGAGCAATTGCAGGTCCTTGCGGGTGAAATCGCCTTTTCTCTTGTTCAAGGTCTGCGCCACGCCGATGACTTCGCCCTTGACCGTCTTGATCGGCACACACAGGATGTTGCGCGTCACAAAGCCGGTCTGCTCGTCAATCGAGCGGTTGAAGCGCGTATCCGCATACGGATCGAGGATGATCAGCGACTCGCCGGTCTGGAACACGTGGCCGGCGATACCGGTGGTGTTGAGCAGCCGTATTTCGCGGCGGATGTTGCCTTGCGCCACGCGCGAATACAACTCGTTGGTCGAGGGATCATTGAGGAACAAGGAGCCGCGCTCGGTGCCGATTTCGCTGGTGGTCATTTCCACCAGCGCGCGCAACACGTCGTCGAGCGTGTCGTAGCCGGCCATGCTGCGCGAGACTTCAAGCAGCCGCTCGACCATTTTCAAGCGGCTTTGTCCGGATCCGGATACCTTGGTTTTGGCTTTGCGCGGTCGCTTGGGCTGCGGCAGGGTACTGACCGGGGCGAGGATATTGTTAGTGGTGGCCATGGGCTGGAATGGATTCGGGTTAATTGGCTTTGGCCGCAGGCATGGCATCACGCAGGGCGCGGACGGTGGACTGCAATTGCGAAATTTCGGCGCGCTGCAAGGCCTCGGCCTTTTGCAAGGCGTCGGCCCGGGCCGCCTGGGCGTGTTCGAGTTGTTCACGCAGCGCCGCAATGGTGGCGCGCAATTGCGCCGATTCCTGCTGCAACAGGCCGATGGCCTGTCGCACAGCGTTTTCTTTTTCGATGCGCGCGCCGTCGAGTGCGTCGCGCAACGCGCCGGCGGTGGCGCGCAACTGGCTGATCTCGTCCTGTGTTGCAAGGGCGGCGACACGCAGTGCTTCTTCACGCCGGCCGCGCTCGAGTTCGAGCTCGTCGCGCAGCGCCGACACGGTCATTTTTAGTTGGGCAATTTCGGTGCTGGCATCGGCACGGGCGCGTTGCGTCGCGGCTTCGGCATCGCCTTGGGCGCGCTCGAGTTCGGTACGCAGTGCGGACACTGAATTTTTCAGGTCACGCACATCGGCGTTAGCTTCGCGGAGTTCGCGCTCGGCGTCCAGATTTTGTTTGGAAAGGGCTGATTCCATTCGGGTTATTGTACCCCGGCAAAACCGCTGTGGGGCATCGGCCGGATGGCCCGGGAACTGTGGCAGAATGCCGCGCGCAAGAGATGGAAGTGTGCCGAAAATCGAACCAGAATGCGCGCCATGCCTTCCGTACCCCGTCGTCAGCCACCGTTCCCACCATCCGCAAATGTCCATCACACTCAACGACGCAACCCGCACCAAGATCATTCTAGCCATAGCCGCCGAGCTCAGGGTAGGGGCGCATCAAGTCGCGGCTGCGGTCGGCTTGCTCGACGAAGGCTCGACCGTGCCTTTTATCGCGCGCTACCGCAAGGAAGCCACCGGCAACCTTGACGACACGCATTTGCGCAACCTCGAAGCGCGCCTGTCATACCTGCGTGAACTGGAGGAGCGGCGCTCGGCTGTCCTCGCTTCGGTGCAGGAGCAGGGCAAGCTGACCGAGGCCCTGCGTGCGGCCTTCGAGAGCGCGCTCACTAAACAGATACTCGAGGACTTGTATCTGCCGTACAAGCCAAAGCGCCGCACGCGCGCGCAAATCGCCCGCGAGGCCGGGCTGGAGCCGCTTGCGGACGCTTTGTTTGCCGATCCAACGCTCGACCCGCAACTTGAGGCGGCCAAGTACCTGAACGTCAAGCCCGCCAGCGAAGGCGTCGAGGCCATCAACATCGCCGATGCCAAAGCGGCGCTGGATGGCGCGCGCGACCTTCTCGCCGAGCGCTTCGCCGAAACAGCCGCATTGCTGGCCAAGCTTCGCGCGCGCATGCAGGAGCACGGCCTGATGAGCGCGACCTTGGTAGCCGGCAAGGAAATGGCCGAGGAGGAGAAGTTTCGCGACTATTACGCTTATTCCGAGCCGCTGCGCACGATTCCATCGCATCGCGCGCTGGCGCTGTTCCGTGGTCGCACGCTGGGCGTGCTGTCGGTCAATCTCGGGCTTGGCGAAGAACTTGAGGCGCTGGTTCCGCACCCGTGCGAGGCGATGATTGCGGCGCATTTTGGCATCGAGGATCGCGGCCGAGCGGCTGACAAATGGCTGGCCGATGTCTGCCGCTGGACCTGGCGCGTCAGAGCGGCGCTGCATATCAGCAGCGAGTTGATGCTGCAGTTGCGCGACGCGGCCGAAGCCGAGGCGATCAAGATTTTTGGCCGCAACCTGCATGACCTGCTGCTGGCGGCCCCGGCCGGCCCCAAGGCGGTAATGGGACTGGACCCGGGCATACGCACCGGATGCAAGGTGGCGGTGGTGGATGCCACCGGCAAATTGCTGGAAACGGCGACTGTCTATCCGCACCAGCCGCGCAATGACTGGCAGGGATCGCTGGCGCAACTGGTGCGTCTCGCCACAAGGCATGGCGTCGAACTGGTGTCGATAGGCAATGGCACGGCCAGCCGCGAGACGGACAAACTGGCGGGCGAACTGATCAAGTTGGTGGCGGCGCAGAACCCGGCCCAGCAGATGGCGAAGATCGTTGTCAGTGAAGCCGGTGCATCGATTTATTCGGCTTCGGCCTTTGCCGCGGCGGAGTTCCCGGCGCTCGACGTCAGCCTGCGCGGAGCGGTATCAATCGCGCGCCGCTTGCAGGACCCGCTGGCCGAACTGGTGAAGATAGACCCCAAATCCATCGGTGTCGGTCAATACCAGCACGATGTCAACCAGCGGGCGCTGGCACGCTCGCTCGACGCCACGGTCGAGGATTGCGTCAATGCCGTTGGCGTTGACCTGAACACCGCTTCGATCCCGCTGTTGACGCGGGTTTCCGGGCTCAATGCGGTGCTGGCGAAAAACATCGTCGATTTTCGCGATGCCAACGGGCCTTTCCCGAATCGCGACAGCATTCGCAAGGTACCGCGCCTGGGTGACAAGACCTTTGAACAGGCGGCGGGCTTTTTGCGCATCAACATCGACGCGGCAGCTGCAGGTGCGGCGGTCAACCCGCTGGACCGCTCTTCGGTTCATCCGGAAGCCTACCCCGTGGTCGAGCGCATCCTGGCGCGCATCGGCAAAGGCATCACCGAGGTCATGGGCCGGCCCGACGCGTTCAAGGGTTTGCAGGCAGCCGATTTCACCGATGACAAGTTCGGCGTGCCGACGGTGCGCGACATCCTCAGCGAACTCGAAAAGCCCGGCCGTGATCCGCGGCCTGAGTTCAAGACCGCCACCTTCCAGGAGGGCATCGAGGCCTTGTCGGACCTGCGTCCGGACATGATTCTGGAAGGCGTCGTCACCAATGTCGCGGCGTTCGGCGCCTTCGTCGATATCGGCGTGCACCAGGACGGTCTGGTCCATGTGTCTGCGCTGGCCAGCAAGTTCGTCAAGAATCCGCACGAAGTGGTCAAGCCGGGACAAATCGTCAAGGTCAAGGTGCTGGAGGTTGATGTCAAGCGCCAGCGCATTGCGCTCAGCATGCGCCTCGAGGACACTGCCGGAGCGCGCGCGTCACAGCGCGGATCGAATGCCGGCGCTGCCCCCGGCGCACGGACGGCCGCGCCTGCGGCGGCAGCGCCGCGCCGCCCCGGGCAGGATGCGCGGCGGGCGCCTGCATCCTCGGGACGCGACGGTGCGCGAGAGCCGCAGGGGCCCGGTGCGATGGCGCTAGCGTTCGCGCAATTGAAAAAGCCGCGATGACGGCCGCCGCCAAGCCGGTGTCAGGCGGTCCCGTTGTCCTCGAGTTGCTGCGCAATCTTCCCGCCGCCAGCCGCATTCTTTTCGCACAAGGCGTGGTCGATGCCTATGGCCATGTGTCGATGCGCCACCCTTGCGCGCCCGACCGCTATCTGATGTCGCGGCCGCTCGCGCCGGCTTCGGTTACGCCCGAAGACCTGATCCAATACGACCTTGACAGCAATCCGTGCAACGCCGGCGAGCGCGGCGGCTTTTACGAGCGCTTCATCCATGGCGAAACCTACAAGGCGCGGCCGGACATCATGGCGGTGGTGCACAGCCATTCGCCCTCGGTCATTCCGTTCAGCCTGGTCGGCGTGCCGATGCAGGCGATGTTTCATAACGCCGCCTTACCGTCGATGACATCTGCGTCATCGACATCGACGCCAACCAGAACGACGGCAAGGAAGCAGCGCCGCTGGAGCGCCACCTGCATTGCGGCATCTACCGCGCGCGACCCGAGGTCGGGGCCATCGTGCACGCACATCCAAAGTGGTCGACCTACCTGATAATGGCGGGACAGGCCTACCAGCCGGTCTATGCACAGGGCTCGCTGGTACAACCGGTGCCACTGCTTGATTCGCCCAACTCCATCAACAACCGCGACATGGCCGACCGCCTCGCTGCAACCCTGGGCGACAGGCCGGCCGCGCTGCTCAAGTCGCACGGTGCGGTGACTGTCGGCCAGGATATCGTCGAAGCCTTCGTGCTGGCGAGTTACATGGAAGAGAATGCGTCGCGCCAGTACATGGCGTTGGAAATCGGCAAGCCTTATGTGTTCAGCGACGAGGAATTGCGGCTGTGCCGTGAAAAGCTGTGGAACGTCAGGCTGTTCCGGCGCACCTGGGAGCATTTTCACGCCAAGCTGGCGTGACGCCGCTCCGGTTCAAATGGTGTTTTCCAGCATGGCCCGCAGTTCTGCAGTCACGACGGGTTCTATGCCGAACCACGTCTTCCAGGCCGGGCGGCCCTGGTGCAACAGCATGCCAAGTCCGTTGATGGTGGCGTTGCCGCGCCCTCGCGCGGCGGCAAGGAAGGGTGTTTCCAGCGGGATATAGACGATGTCGGCGGCAAGCGCGTCGGCCGGCAGTTTGTCCAGATTGAGATCAAGCGGCGGCTGGCCGACCATGCCCAGGCTGGTGGTGTTGACGACCATCGCCGCGCCTTCGAGCGCATCGTGGCGTTGCTCCCAGGGCAGCGCGGCGATCGGTCCGCCGAAATCAGAGGCAATGGCTTTGGCGCGGGCATGATCGCGGTTAAGCAGCCGGATTTCCCGGGCACCTTCCTGCGCGAGGCCGTAGCAGACCGCACGCGAGCCCCCCCCGGCGCCGATCACCACTGCGGGCCCGGTATCAGCACGCCATGCCGGCCGCGCCTGTCGGATGTTCTGGACAAAGCCGTAGCAGTCGTTGTTGCTGCCCAGCAGCGCGCCGTCGGGGCTGACTACGACGCAACTGATCGCCCCTATGCCTTTGGCCACGTCGTCGATTCCATCGACGATGGCCATGGCCTGTTGCTTGTGCGGAATGGTCAGATTGCAGCCGGCAAAGCCCAGCGGGCGCAATGCACGCAAGGCCTCCGCCAGACCTTCCGGCCTGACGGTGAGCGGAACATAAGTACCGGCAAGCCCGTGCTGTTTGAACCAATAATTGTGCAGCATCGGCGAGCGCGAGTGCAACACCGGCCAGCCCATGACGCCGGCGAGTAGGAAACGGTCTGGCTTTGACATGGCTTATGCGTTTTTTTGTTGCCGGTAAAGGGCTTCGACTTTTGCTCTTGCCCAAGGCGTCCGGCGCAGAAACTTCAGGCTTGAAGCGATGCTGGGATCGCTGGTGAAACATCGGATCGGTATGATATTTCCCATGGCGGGCCACCCGAGCCTGGTCACCAGTTCGAGCAGCATTTGCTCAAGGGTAATGCCATGCAGCGAATTATTTGGATGGAGAGCATTCATTGCTTGGACGTGCATGCAATTGAGTTACCGGCGGCGGGCGGCGGGCGTCGGCGAAGGCCTAGGGCTGCGGCCTTTTTTCCGGAGGGCTGTTTTCAATCCGGGAGTCCTCGTCGGCAAGCACCGTAGCCTCGCCTTCGATGATGCGACCACCTGTTGATTGTTGCTGCATCGCCTGGCGCAGATTCCGTGTCTTCCACCATACGTAACCCCAGGCCAGCAGACCCAGCACGGCGATGACGGTAATTGCCACGACTGAGAACACCAGCCCCAGGATCAGCAGGATTGCGCCGGTGAGCAGCGTGAGCAGGTTCTTGATCAATTTGCCTGGGGTGGGTTTTGATGTTTGCAGCAAGAGACCCCCGTCACCGCGCGAGGTGCAGAAAAAATGAATTCCTGGCGCCGGTCGGCGCCGGGGATTCGTAGATGTAAGCCTACTTTGCGGCTGCCGGCGGCAGGCGGTCGGATTTGGGTGGCAGGAAGCTTGAATTGAAGAGAAAGTCCGAGTTCGGCTTCACTTTGAGGTTGAAGGCCGCGGCAACATCGTCCACCTGGTTGTCGAGCACCAGCTTGCTGAGGCTGCCCAGGCCGTTGGCACGCGCGTAGTCGGTGTCGATCGAGGTGAGCGTGATCTTGAGCTTGTCGAGCTCGTTTTTATCGTTGATCAAGGGATCGAACACCTTGTTGGCGCGGATCGCCTCTTCCGGATTGGCTATGGTGTCGATCATCGCACGGTTGATCGCTCGCACCAGGCCGGCTACCGCACGCGGGTTCTCGCTGATCATTTTGCTGCTGACGAGGACTGCGTTGCCATACAGGTTCAGGCCGGCATCAACAAAGCGGAACATGTTGATGTCCTCGGGCTTCGCGCCGCGCTGGATAAGCGTGAGCCGATTGAGTTCGAATCCGGTGGTCGCGTCGGCGTCACCGCGTATCACCAGGGTTTCACGGATCGCCGGGTCGATGTTGAGGAAGGTCACGGTTTTCGGGTCGATGCCGATCGCCCGTGCGTAAATCGGGAAGGCCTTGCGCACCGAGTCGAACACCGGCGCGGCAATTTTCTTGCCGGCGAGGTCTTGCGGTTTGTTGATGCCCGATTTCTTCAGCGCCATCAGCACCAGCGGCGAACGGTTGTAAAGCAGGTACACCGCCTGCAGCCGCGTCGGACCGGGGTTGTTGCCGACGAACTCGATCAGCGTGCTCATGTCGGCGGTGCCGGCGTCGTGCGAACCGCTGACGATGCGGTTGACCGTCGCGCCGGAGCCGGCGCCGACGTCCACAGACACATCAAGGCCTTCCTTTTCGAAGTAGCCCTTGGTCTTGGCCAGCATGAACATCGAGAGCTGGCCCTCATAACGCCAGTCGAGGGTAAAACGGACCTTTGTCGGCGCCTGAGCAAAGACTGAAGCCGACAACACTGCTGCGGCAAGGCCGGCAATGATGCGGGCGAGGGCGGGGCGGCTGCTGTTTCGGGATGTTTTCATGCGCGTCTCCGTCACTGATTTGGATAAGTGCCCAATCCTGCCACAAGAGCCGGAAAAATGCGCGCAAAGCCGGTAAAGGCGGGACGCCGGAGGGCTAGAATGTCGCTACTTGCGAGACAGACACGGAGAGCAGCATGGTGCTACCCAGCCACGACAGATTCGACTTCACGCCGATAAGCAAGCGTCCAGACTATTCGTGGCCGGGTGGCAAGCGCCTGGCCATGTACGTTGCGCTCAATGTCGAGACATTCGGCTATGGCATGGAAGTGGGGCCGGTGCTGGGCAACGCGATGCCGATGCCCGATCACCGCAACTGGTCATGGCGCGAGTACGGCAACCGCGTCGGCGTATGGCGCCTGCTCGATTTCTTTGACGAAATCAAACTGCCGGCCTGCCATCTGTTGAATGCCTATCTGTACGACACGCATCCGGACGTACCGCAAGCGATTCGCGCGCGTGGCGATGAGTTCGTCGGCCATGGCCGTACCAATTCGGAGAAGCCGGGTGCCAGACCGGAGGACGAGGAACGTGTCCTGATTGCCGAGTCGCTGGCCGCGATCGCGCGCAACGAAGGCAAGGCGCCGGCCGGCTGGATGACGCCGCTGATGATGCCCTCAAAGGTGACGCTCGACCTGTTGCAGGAAGCCGGGGTGCGCTACGTGCTTGACTGGCCGGCCGACGACCAGCCGTTCTGGATGCGCACGCGCTCCGGGCCCTTGCTCTCCGTGCCGTATCCGCTGGAGACCAACGATTTCGTGCCCATCCTGCAACTGCACCACGACCCGGTGCAGTTTGCCGACCTGCTGGTGCGCCAGTTTGAGGAAATGGTCGAATCGAGCGAGCGCTGGCCGCAGGTCTTCCCGATCTCGCTGCACACCATGGTTTGCGGCCAGCCACATCGCTTGCGCGCCTTGCGCAGTGCGTTTGACCGGATCATGAACCATCCGAAGTTTGACCGCGTGTGGCTCACACGGCCGGGCGAGATCGCCGCTTACTGCGCCACGCTGCCAAAAGGAACCGTGCCGGGCAGTTGAAGCATCACTGCGGGCCTGCCCGCAGTGATGCACGCCTGGCTGTCACTGGAAGGCTAATCGACCTGGATGTTTCCGGCCTTGATGACCGGTGCCCAGACACGCATTTCCTTCTGGATGAACTCGAGAAACCGGTCCGAGCCCCGTGTGGATGGAGACAGGCCCAGTGCCGGATCATTCAATCTTGCCTGCATGTCGGGGGCATTGAGGATATCCAGTAATTCTTTCTCGAGTCTTGCCGTTATCGGTTTCGGTGTCTGCGCCGGAGCGGAAATCCCGACCCACGATACGGCTTGCACGCCCGGGGCTATCTCGTCGAGGGTCGGCACATCCGGGTAAGAGGGCATGCGCTTCTCGCTCGTTACGGCCAGTATCCTGACTTTCCCGGTACGTGCCAATTCGGCGGCGCTGGCGGTGAGCACCATGTCCAGCCGTCCGCCCAGCAGGTCAACGATAGCCGGAGCGGGGCCTTTGTAGGGAATATGCGTCATGTTCAGATTGAGGGTCTGCTTGAGCAGTTCGGCGGCGAGAAAGCCCGAAGTGCCCACGCCGGCCGAGGCGTAATTGACGGTGCCCGGTTTAGCTTTGACCATGGCGATGAATTCCTGGATGGTCTTTATCGGGTAGTCGGCCCTGACGATGACGTACTGCGGGTAGAGGCCGATAAGGGCGATGTGATGAAAATCCTTGATTGGGTCGTAAGGGATTTTCCTGAACATCAAGGGTCCGGGCGCAATCGACGAGTTGTAGGTGGCGGCCAGCGTGTAGCCGTCAGGTGCCGCCTTGGCCACCACGTCGGCTCCCAGCGTCGAACCGGCGCCAGGACGATTTTCGATGACGATTGGCTGCTTGAGCGCGGTGCCCAGGCGCTCGGCTATCAGCCGCAGCGCCACTTCGCTGCCGGTGCCGGTGGCAAACGGGATTACCAGCTTGATCGGCTGGGATGGGTAGGTCTGAGCCCGCGCACCGAGACTGAACAGCGAGCAGAGCACAACAACCGATACTTGCCTGAAATAATGCATATCTTTTACCCTTGGGCGTTAAAATCAAATCGTACCTCAATTTTCGAGAAGCAATCCACGATTCAGTGCAATCCGAATCGAACCAGACAAACCTGACGGACCTGCCAAGTACTTCCATGACCATAAAAAACATCAACAAGATCCTCGGCCTGTCGGCGTACGACGCCGCGCGCGCGCTGCAGTCGCGTGAATTGAAGGCACAAGACTACGTCGGCGCCTGCCTGGACCGTATCGCCGAGCGCGAGCCCGAGGTGCACGCTTTCGCGCACATCGCCAAAGACCTTGCCCGGGCGCGCGCAAAAGCGCTGGATGATGGCGCGATACAGGGTCCGTTACATGGTCTTACCCTGGGCGCGAAGGATGTTTTTGATACATGGGATATGCCAACCCAGGGCGGCTCAAGGGCGTTTGCGGGCTATCAGCCGGTACAGGATGCGGCCTGCCTCGCCACGGTCCGCGGCCAGGGGGTCGTAATCCTGGGAAAAACCATCACCACCGAGTTGGCGACATTTCCCACCAACGGCACGCGCAATCCTCTCAATCTTGAACACACACCCGGCGGATCGTCGTCCGGATCGGCCGCCGCTGTCGCCGACTACATGGTGAGTTTTGCCACCGGCACCCAAACCATGGGCTCTACCGTACGCCCTTGCGGATATTGCGGCGTCACCGGCTACAAACCGAGTTACAACCTGATTCCCAAGCGCGGCGTCTGGCCCAACGCCGATTCGTGCGACACCGTGGGCCTCGTGGCGCGCGATGTGCGCGACGTCGCGCTGCTGGCATCCTCAATGGTGCAGTACCCCGGCCTGATGCTGCCGGAAGGCAAATCCGGTGCGCCGACCATCGGCGTGTGCCGCACCTTCGAGTGGGAGCGTGCCGACGAGCACATTCATCGCGCGTTCGAGGACAGCACCAGGCGTCTCGCCGCTGCCGGAGCCCGGGTCGTCGAAATCGTGTTGCCCGAAGCCTTTCGCGGCCTGCGCGAGGCGCAGGCTGCGGTAGTGCGCTTTGAGATGGGTCGTGGCTTTGCCGACATCATGGCGCGCCACGGCAATCTCATCCGCAAGCCCTTGTACGACCGCACGTTGGCCGGCATGCAGGTAAGCGGCGAGGCGTATCAGCGGGCGCAGACGCTGGGCCGGCAATGCCGCCAGATGTTTGCCGATGTGCTGGGTGAGTGCGACGTATTGTTCGCGCCGGCAGCGACAGGCGAGGCGCCTAAAGGGCAGGACTTCTCCGGCGACACCACGATGAATCAGGTCTGGACCTTCATGCACGGCCCGTGCCTTTCAGTTTGCGGCGGATTCGGTCCCAATGGCCTGCCGCTGGCGATGCAGGTGGTCGGCCGCCTCGATGATGACGCGCGGACCTTGCGCGCCGCGGATTGGGTCGATTGCTGCCTTAAAGCCGGTTAACACCGCGCCTGCCGGTCGGCGGAGGGTTACGGACCTTAAGGCCTTACACGTCGACACCCACGACGTCATCCGCTTCAAACTCGTCGGGCACCGTACCGTCGCCGAGTCCAGTGACCATCGCTGCCATGCCGGCGCTTTGCTTGACGAAGTATTCCTGGCTGATCGGGTCATAGAAACGCTGACCAAGGGCAAGTTCGCTGAATTTGACGCGGCGACGGGCAGGTTGAGTGGTCATGCTCGATCAGAAAAAGTGGATGAATCTACCGGTTTCCATAATGCAAAAAGCCCAACAGGCATGGTTGGGCTGGGTACAGGAAAATCTACAGCGATCGAGTGGCCCCCCGAGCCTGAGCTTGCACCAGGGGTCTGCGGATTAACAGCCTCGTAAGACGGTCTCTTCCTTCCGGAAAACAGAACCGTTTCCACTATATACATCAGGCACTTACTTGGCAATAGCGTTGCTTGGTGCGTTGCTTGGTGCGTTGTGTGATGTTGCCACGTTTGTGGGATGTCCGGGACGGAAATTGTCCCACAGTGGCTCCGCCAAGTGACCTGCCAAATCCAGTCCCACCAAGCCGCCTCGTTTTCAATTCGAGTTCACGGGGCGGATCAGGGCGTTCGACAATTTCAACGAACTGGCACTGAACAGAGGCTGCGCAACTCGGTATGCATGGAGCCATTATGCGCGGCAGCGAACGGAACACGCGAAGTTTTACGCTTACAAGGACAGGGTGGCATTTGAGTGGCGGTGAGTTCGCCGGCGAGCGTACCGGCCGCTGACAGAACCGTGCATACATCCAACCGTGAATGGGGCCAACCATGAACCGATTGAGACTTCTCTACGCATCGTGCACCGCCCTGTCGCTGGGCGGACTTACCCTGGCAACGAATGCGCTTGCCCAGTCCCAGGGCGGCTCCGGCTACGGCATGGGCTCCGGCATGATGGGCGGCTATGGCGCAGGCTGGATGGGCGGCGGATACGGCGGGATACTTTTGCCGATTTTGCTCGTCGTAGTGATTGCGGGCGTCGTTGTCTGGATCGTCGCGCAAAAGAGGAAGTGAGTCGAATTTGTCTCGATTACGCCAGTGCCGCTGCGGACGCATTGCCTGGCGCTCGAACGAGACATCGGTCACCAGAGGATATCAGTAGCAAAAACTCAAAATTAATCTTGAACGGAGTTAAACCATGAAACGCATGAATCTTCGTAAAACTTTGGGCGCCGTCGTATTGATGGGCGGAACGATGATCGCGGCAAGCGCAATCGCCGACCAACCAGAAGGCGCCTATGGCCACCGCTACGGCATGATGGGCGGCTGGGGCCAGGGGCAGGGCTACAACATGGGTCCGGGCATGATGGGCGCTTACGGTACCGGCTATGGTCAGGGTCAGGGCTACGGCATGGGCCCCGGAATGATGGGCGACTACGGTTCGCAATCCAATTTGAACCTGAGCGCGGAGCAACGCGGCAAGATCGCCAAGATCCAGGAAGCCGCACGGCGCAAACAATGGGAGTTGATGGGAAAAATGCAGGATGAGCAGTCGCACATGAACGAGCAGTATTACTCGGACAAGCGCGATGACGGCGAACTCAGCAAGAACTACCGCAAGATGTCGGAACTGCGCCACCAGATGTTCGACCTGTCGCTGAGCACCCAGAAGCAGACCGATGCGGTGCTCACCAAAGAGCAGCACGGCAAGTCGTGGCGCAACGGCTTTGGCATGTGGGGCAACTAAGGTGCCGTCTGGCGTCACGGAGGCGCTGAAAGCCGAAGGATTCGGCGTGCTCACCGATATCGATGTTCAGGCGACGTTGAAAGCCAAGCTCAACGTCGCACATCGTCCTTATCGCATCCTCGGCGCCTGTAACCCCGCGCTCGCCCAACGTGCCATTGATGCCGAACCCGACACCGGCTTGCTGTTGCCGTGCAACGTGGTGCGTGAAGAAGCCGATCGCAGCACAACGGTTGCGTTCATGGACCCGGAGGCCGTATTGAAGCTTGTCGACAAAGCGCAAGTGACCACCTTCGGCAGGGAAGTAGGGGCGCTACTGCAGAAAGTGTGCGCCAGCCTCAAGGCGTAACGCGCTTCAAGGCTTGAATGCAGCCGATATCAGCGACGGTTGACGCGGAGCCCTGCCAGATGAGTGAATCCGGGAATAAGATCGACCGTCCGAACCGGGGCGTGGTCGCGGCGGTGCGCGGTGGTGTGGTGGACATGCAGTTCGACGCCCACCTGCCGCCCATCTACTCCCTGCTGCACGCGCGGGAAGGGAAAATCGTCATCGAGGTGCTGGCCCAGACCGATGCGAGCCATGTGCGCGGAATTGCCCTGACACCTACGCAGGGACTCGCTCGCGGCATGGTGGTGGAAGACACCGGCGGCCCGCTCAAAGCGCTCGTTGGCAAAGGCACACTCTCGCGCATGTTCGACGTGTTTGGCAACGTCATCGACGGCGAAGCGGCGCCGACGGATGTCCGATGGCGTTCCGTCCATCGGGCCCCGCCGCCGTTGGGGCGGCGTTCCACGAAATCCGAAATATTCGAAACCGGCATCAAGCTAATCGATGTGCTTATGCCGCTGGAGCGCGGCGGAAAGGCGGGTTTGTTTGGCGGGGCAGGCGTGGGAAAGACCGTGCTGCTCACAGAGATGATACATAACATGGTCGGGCAGCACGAAGGTGTGAGCATTTTTTGCGGCATCGGCGAGCGCTGCCGCGAGGGTGAGGAGCTTTATCGCGACATGAAGGAGGCCGGTGTACTGCCGAATATGGTTATGGTGTTCGGGCAGATGAACGAACCTCCCGGTGCGCGCTTTCGTGTCGGTCACGCGGCGCTGACGATGGCCGAGTATTTTCGCGACGACGAACGTCGCGATGTTTTGCTGCTCGTGGACAATATTTTTCGCTTCATCCAGGCCGGCATGGAAGTGTCCGGCTTGATGGGACAAATGCCTTCGCGCCTGGGCTATCAGCCCACCATGGGCACAGAGTTGTCGGGCTTGGAAGAGCGCATCGCCAACACCGATGCCGGCGCGATCACTTCAATCCAGGCGGTATATGTGCCGGCGGACGATTTCACCGATCCGGCGGCCGTGCATACGTTCTCGCATCTCTCCGCGTCCATCGTGCTTTCGCGTAAACGGGCTAGCGAAGGCCTGTTCCCGGCAATCGACCCGCTGCAATCGAGTTCAACGATGGCCACGCCGGGAATCGTCGGTAAGCGGCATTACGCACTCGCGCAGGAGATCCGGCGCACGCTGGCGCAGTACGCGGAACTCAAGGACATCATTGCCATGCTAGGCCTTGAGCAGCTTTCGCCGGAGGATCGCAAGGTGGTCGGCCGCGCCCGCCGCCTGGAGCGCTTCCTCACGCAGCCGTTTTTTACCACCGGACAGTTCACGGGCCTCAATGGCAAGCTCGTTAGCCTGAAGGACGCGCTGGACGGCTGCGAGCGCATCCTGCGCGATGAATTCAAGGACACCCCGGAGAGTGCGCTCTACATGATCGGGGCGATAGACGAAGCGAAGGGAAAAACGAAGCCGGGCCCCGTCGCAGTCACGGCCGATCCGGAGGCAGAAGGCGGGGCAGGCCCGGAGTCTGCCGGCGCAGCCACGACTAAATTCGCGCCCGAACCACAGTCCAAGGCCGCTGAAATGTCCCACGCTCAAGGCGCACATGCAATCAGCGAACATGAATCTTAAGGTGCTTCTGCCCTTCAAGATATTTGTCGACAGAACCAGCGTATTGCGTGTCGTCGCGGAGACGCGTACAGGTTCGTTCGGCTTGCTGCCGCAGCGGCTGGATTGTGTCGCGGCACTCGCGCCGGGAATAATGGTGTATGAGACCGAGGCGGAGGGCGAAATTTGTATGGCGGTCGACGAAGGCGTTCTCGTCAAGGTAGGCCCCAACGTGCTGGTTTCGGTGCGCAATGCGATAGCAGGAACAAACCTGAATCAACTGCGCGAGGCGGTAGAGAGGGAATTCCTCAATCTGGACGAGCAGGAAAAAAGCGTGCGTTCGGTGTTGGATAAGCTGGAGAGCGGGTTTATTCGTCGGTTCGCCGCCTTTCATCATGATTGAAAAGCCGAAGGCGAAATCCGTGTCGGGCGCGACCGAATTCAGCCAGAAAATCGGCGAAAAAGCCGCGCGCAAGCTCAGGGCGCAACGCCATGTCACGCGGACCGTATGGTCCGGCCTGGGCATGATGGGCATGGTCGGCTGGTCAATCGCGATGCCGACACTGCTCGGCGCGGTACTCGGGCTTTGGCTGGACCGGCATTATCCGGGCGGCCATTCCTGGACGCTGATGCTGCTGGCCATCGGCCTGGCTCTGGGCTGTTTCAACGCCTGGCATTGGGTGACCAAGGAAGACAGGGAAATCCACGAGCAGGGCGGCGAAGATGATGAATGAGCCCCTGATCGCGGTGCTTTCACTGTCGGCGGGGGCCTTGATCGGCGTGATGTTTTACGGCGGCCTCTGGTGGACGGTTCAGTGCGGGCTCTCATCCGGGCGTGCGGCGCTGTGGTTTCTGGCGAGCTTTACGCTGCGCACGGGCGGGGCAGTGGCCGGCGTTTATTTTGTCTCGGCCGGGCAGTGGCAGCGGCTGCTGCTTTGTTTCGCCGGATTCATGGCCGCGCGGCACGCCATAATCTGGCTGACGCGGCCGTCGCGGCGGAAACGCAACGGATCCGCGGCGGAAGGCGGCCATGCATCTTAGTCCAGATGATATTGTCTTCTGGCAGTACGGCTTCTTAAAGCTCAACGCCACGATCGCGTACACTTGGGTGCTCATGCTCGTGCTCGCCGTCGGTTCCAAACTGGTGACGCGCAGGCTGTCCACGGCACTGCGGCGCTCACGCTGGCAGAATCTCCTGGAAATTATTGTTGTCGGAATAAAACAGCAAATTGCGGAGGTCGGTCTGCACCAGCCGGAGAAACATCTCGGATTTCTGGGCACCTTGTTCCTGTTCGTCGCGACGGCGAGCCTCTTCACAATCGTTCCCGGCTATGAGCCGCCGACCGGTTCGCTTTCGACGACTGCGGCATTGGCGGTCTGCGTATTCGTGGCGGTACCGATGTTCGGCATCGCCGAACTCGGACTCGGCGGATATCTCAGGGAATACCTGAAGCCGACGGTGATCATGCTGCCGTTCAACATCATCAGCGAGCTCTCGCGAACGCTGGCACTGGCGGTGCGCCTGTTCGGCAACATGATGAGCGGGACGATGATCCTCGCCATATTGCTGACCATTACGCCTTTCATCTTTCCGATTGCCATGAGCGCGCTCGGGCTGCTGACCGGCATGGTGCAGGCTTACATTTTCAGTATTCTGGCCACGGTCTACATCGCCGCCGCCACGCGCACGCGCACGCGCAGACCGGAGACGGCAGCGAAGGCTGTGCCCAAGCCTGAAGCCAAGACCGAGCCAAAGCCTGAAGCCAAGCCCGAAGCCAAATCCGCAGCGCTGGCGAAACCCGGATCCGGGTCTGGCTTCGCCGACTGAAACGATTACGCTGACAACGAAAGGAAGCACCATGGATAGCATGACACTGATAGCGATTGCTTCGATCATCACCGCCGGAGCGACGATAGCCATAGGGGTGATCGGCCCTTCGCTCGGCGAGGGCAAGGCTGTGGCGACAGCCTTGACTTCGCTAGCGCAGCAGCCGGACGCTTCGGCGACCATAACCAGGACGCTGTTCGTCGGGCTGGCGATGATCGAGTCCACCGCCATCTACTGCTTTGTAGTCTCGATGATTCTCATATTCGCCAACCCGTTCTGGAACCATGTTATTGCCGGCGCTACAGGAAAGTAAGTCATGCTGATCGACTGGTTCACCGTCGCAGCGCAAGTCGTCAACTTTCTCATACTGGTATGGTTGTTGAAGCGCTTCCTGTACCGGCCGATTCTCGACGCCATCGACGCGCGGGAGCAGCGCATTGCTGAGGAATTGGCGGACGCCGATGCGAAAAGGGCTGAGGCAAAAAAGGAACGCGATGAGTTCCAGCACAAGAATGAGGGCTTCGCGCAGCAGCGCGCCGCGCTCCTCGCCAAGGCGACGGATGAGGCCAAAATAGAGCGACAGAGACTGCTCGACGAGGCGCGGCAGGCGGCGAACACCCTGGCGGCCAAGCTGCACGAGGCGCTCAAAAACGAGCAAAAGAGCCTGCGAGAGTCGCTCGGCCGGCGTGCCCGGGATGAGGTGTTTGCCATCGCGCGCAAGGCGCTGGTCGATCTTGCCGGGGTAAGTCTGGAACAGCGAGCGTGCGAAGTGTTCACCAGCCGCCTGCGCGAGTTGGACGACAATTCGAAAGCAATCCTGGGCGAAGCGATGAAATCGGCGTCCGCACCCGGTGTCGTGCGCAGCGCCTTCGAACTGCCTGCGGCGCAGCGCACACAGATTCAACAGACGCTCAACGAGATCTTCTTCGCCGAAATCCGCATCCGTTTCGAGGTTGCGCCGGACCTGGTGAGCGGCATCGAACTCGCCACGGATGGACAAAAGGTGGGCTGGTCTATCGCGGATTTTCTGCAGTCGCTGGAACACGGTATCGGCGAACTTCTCAAGGAGAAGGCCAAGCGGGTGCCTGAAGCCAGCGCGGCGCCCGGGCCCGAAGCCGAGGCCGCGCCGAAGTCGCAGGTGGACGCCTCGTGAGCATGGAGCCCGCCGAGGGCCTGCAAAAGTTATTGGATGGCGCCTTCGCCGAAATGCGCGAAGCGCGCGAGGCATACACGCCGCAGCTTGAGCTGCGCGAAGTGGGTACTATCACCAGCGTTGCCACGGGCATTGCAAAGGTGAGCGGGCTTCCCGGAGTGGGCTTTGACGAACTGGTGCGGTTTCCCGGCGACGTTCTCGGCATTGCGTTTAACGTGGATGCGGATGAAATCGGCGTCGTTCTGCTCGGCGAATACTGGCACCTGCACGCCGGAGACGAAGTCCAGCGCACGGGCCGGGTCATGGATGTGGCCGTGGGCGAGGGGTTACTCGGGCGCGTGATCGACCCCCTGGGCCGGCCGCTCGACGGCAAAGGGCCGGTCGCCACCAGCAAGCGCCTGCCCATTGAACGCGCGGCGCCGCCCATCATGGATCGTGCGCCGGTCACCGTGCCGCTGCAGACCGGTCTCAAAGTCATCGATGCGCTGATTCCCATCGGGCGCGGCCAGCGTGAGCTGATTGTCGGGGATCGCCAGACGGGCAAGACCGCCATTGCGATCGACGCCATCCTCAACCAGCGCGGCAAGAATGTCCTGTGCGTCTATTGCGCCATCGGCCAGCGGGCCTCCGCCGTCGCGAAGACCGTGGCAACATTGGGGGAGAAGGGTGCGATGGATCACACCGTCATCGTCGTGACCGAGGGCAACGACCCGCCGGGTCTTGCTTTCATCGCGCCCTACGCGGCGACCAGCATCGCGGAGCATTTCATGGAAGCGGGCCGCGATGTGCTGATCGTTTACGACGACCTGACCAATCACGCACGGGCCTATCGCGAGCTGTCCCTGTTGCTGCGCCGTCCTCCCGGGCGAGAAGCGTTTCCAGGCGATATCTTCTATATTCATGCGCGACTTCTGGAGCGCGCAACGCACTTGCGCAAAGATCTCGGCGGAGGTTCGCTGAGCGCGCTGCCGATTATCGAAACCGAAGCGCAGAACATATCCGCCTACATTCCGACCAACCTGATTTCCATCACTGACGGGCAGATATATCTGTCGCCATCGCTGTTCGAATTAGGCGTTCTGCCTGCGGTCGATGTCGGCAAATCGGTTTCGCGCGTCGGCGGCAAGGCGCAGCGTGCGGCCTATCGCGCGGTGGCGGGTGACCTCAAACTCGCTTACGCCCAATTCGAGGAACTGGAGACCTTTGCACGGTTCGGCGCGAGCATGGACGAGGAGACCCGCAACATCATCGAGCACGGACGGCGCATCCGTGCCTGCCTGAAGCAGCCGGAGTACGCCCCGGCATCGGTATCCGCACAGATCGCCATTCTGCTGGCATTGACCGCGAAAATGTTCGACCTGGTGCCGCTGGCGCAGATGGCCGATGCCGAGCGTGCCGTGCACGAGGCGGCGACAAAAATCCCGGCTGAGATTTGCGCCCGGTTCGATACCGCCGATGAATTGAGCGATGGAGATCGTAAAGCGATTCTCGACATCGCCGGTCAGGCGTTGGCGCGGTTCCAACCCGAACCCGAAGCAAATTCGCGTTCAACCGCCGATTCTGACCCCGATGCAAAGCGAGGGTCCGGGCCAGAATTTATTGGCCAGTCGAAGCCTGAAGACAGAGCCGATCCGGCGCCAGAAGGTGATTCGGACACCGCCAAATGAGCATGATGAGCGAATTGATGTATTAACAACAGGAGAACGCCATGCAGGTTCAAATCAATACCGACCATAACATCGAAGGGCGCGAAGAGTTGGGCGCCCACCTCAGCGGCATAGTAAAGGGCGCGCTGAGCCGTTGCAGCGATCACATTACACGGGTGGAGGTCCATCTGACCGACGAGAACGGTCGCAAGAGCGGCCGCGACGACAAACGCTGCGTGATGGAGGCCCGTCTTGAAAGCCGTCCGCCCGTCGCGGTCACCCATCATGCCGCGACCCTGCACCAGGCCGTTTCCGGCGCCGCGGACAAGTTGACTGCCCTGATCGAGAGCACCCGAGGTCGGCTGCATGATCAACGAAGTTGCGCACCTGCCGCTCGCGCGCCGGAGCCGCTGACCCCGGAGGAGTGATGAGCGAAACCATGGCGGGCCTGCGGCGCAAGATCGGCAGCGCCGGCGACCTGCAGTCGGTGGTTCGCTCGATGAAGGCGCTGGCGGCCTCGAGTATCGGCCAATATGAGCGATCGGTTCGCGCGTTGGCGGACTACGATCGGACCGTGCAGTTGGGGCTGAGCGTTTGTTTACGGATGAGCGCACCGGCGGCGCTGATGCCGGAGGCCCCCCCCCGCCCAGGAGAGGCCTGCGTCGGAGCGGTCGTATTCGGTTCCGATCAAGGCTTGGTGGGACAGTTCAATGACGTCATAGCGGATTTTGCCGTAAAGACCCTGGCCACTGTTCCGGGCAAACTTCGGGTCTGGGTTGTCGGCGAACGCGTGCACACCCGCCTGTCGGAATCGGGCCTGCCGCTGGTCGGATTCTTCGGTGTGCCAAACTCCGTCAAGGCCATCGCCCCGCTAGTCGGGCAGATTCTCGTCGAGAGCGAGTCGCGCGACGGCCAGGGTGCGCTCACGGGGCTATACCTGCTCTACAACCGGCCCGGCAACGGCGCCGTCTATGCGCCCGTCAGCCAGCGACTGCTGCCGCTGGACGAAACCTGGCGGCGCAAGGCGGCGGTGCCTCCGTGGCCGACGGGCGACCTGCCCGAGATCGTCGGTGGCGGCAACGCGACCCTGCGGGCGCTCATTCGCGAATATCTTTTCGTTTCGCTGTTCCGGGCGTGCGCCGAATCCCTCGCAAGCGAAAATGCGAGCCGCCTGGCGGCGATGGAGCGTGCTGATAAAAACATCGACGAATTACTGGAAAATCTCCGCAGCACATTCCACCTCCTGCGGCAAAGTTCCATAAACGAGGAATTGTTCGACGTCATCTCCGGCTACGAGGCGCTTTCGACGAAGCAGCAGGGGGCAACGCCCTAGATAGTCGCCCTTCAGGTGCATCTGACCAGGTCGGTGACGTATTGCATGACGTATTGCAGCACTGGTGTTTTTTCTCAAGTGGAACGTACTGCAGTTGCCCGTTATCGGCCGATTAATACACGCACGATTGGGCGAACGAGCAAATAGCGATAAACATGTTCAACCACTGTTTGATATTGCCTCCTGAACCAGATTGCGACGGACCAATATTCCCGACCCGTCGCGAATGCAAAGGAATGGCCTTCCTCTTTCAGTAAATTTGTGGATGAATTGACTCTCCCTGATGCGCACCGCAATTGTTCTATCTGGCGAACATTAGCTGAAGCAGCATGCATTGAGGGCTTGATTGCCACAGCTTGATAACGAACATACTGCCTTTATTGGTGTCAGTGGCGGTTAAACAACTTGTTGACACCCTAAACTTTTCGTCTATCCGGGAGTTCGCCATCGCACAGACGCCTTGAATCTTCGCGTTTATAAGGAGGGGGGCAAAGCGGGTTTTCCTGTCGATTCGATGTTCGGCAGATATCGCAGGTTTTGCCTGTCGCGCCGCGCTCTCGGTCTGCATACCAACAACAGGAACTTCTTCATGAAGTCACCTCGCACGCTTGCAATTGCGGAGGCCACAGCCACTCTCAGCTTTGTCGGATGTGCCTATCGCCTGCCCCTGTGCGCTGGGCCTGGTCACCCCGATGTCCACCATCGTCGCCAGCGGTCGCGGTGCGACGCAGGGCGTACTGTTCCGTGACGCCGCCGCGATAGGGAACCTTTGCAAAGTCGATACGCTGATCGTCGACAAGACCGGCACGCTCACCGAAGGCAAGCCGGCCTTCGAGCGGGCGGTGGGCACCAACGGATTCAACGAGGACGAGGTCTTGCGTCTGGCGGCGAGCCTCGACCAAGGCAGCGAACACCCCTTGGCGGCGGCCATTGTCAACGCAGCGCGGGAGCGCAAGCTCTCCCTGGAGAAAGCCGATCAGTTCGATTCCGCGTCGGGCATCGGCGTGAAAGGCGCCGTCGGGGGCAAGTCCCTGGCCATCGGCAATGCGACGTTGATGCAACAACTCGGCATCGACGTGGCGCCGCTGGCGAAACAGGCCGAGGCAATGCGCGGTCAGGGCGCCAGCGTCATGCTCCTGGCGGTCGAGGGCAAACTGGCCGGGTTGCTTGGCGTATCCGATCCAGTCAAGGCCACGACATCGGACGCACTGGCAAAGCTGCGCAAGTCCGGGCTGCGCATCATCATGGCCACCGGCGACGGGATCACGACGGCTCAGGCCGTAGGCAAGCGCCTGGGCATCGACGAAGTTCATGGCGAGGTCGAGCCGGCCGACAAGCTTCAATTGGTCGCGCGCCTGCAGAAGGAAGGCCGAATCGTCGCGATGGCTGGCGACGGTATCAACGATGCCCCAGCCCTGGCCAAATCCAACGTCGGCATCGCGATGGGCACGGGCACCGACGTGGCCATGAACAGCGCCCAACTCACGCTGGTCAAGGGCGATCTTCGCGGAATCGCGACGGCGCGGGCGCTGTCTCTGGCCACGGTGGCCAACATGAAGCAGAACCTCGCTTTCGCATTCGTCTACAACATGCTGGGCGTGCCGCTGGCCGCCGGCGTGCTGTTCCCCTTCACCGGTTGGCTCCTATCACCGATGATCGGCGCGCTGGCGATGAGCCTCAGCTCGGTGTCGGTGATCAGTAACGCGCTGAGACTGAGGATGACAGCGCTTGAACCGGACTGATTCGGCTGGCGCCGCTGCGGTGTTTATCCACTCACAGTTGCTCGGGGCAAGATCGCCAGCCGAAAGGGGGTAGAGTATCTCAATACGCACGCCGGTCCGTGGCCGGTGCCGGCCTGGCACAGTGACGCTTCACGCTCGGAATAGCCGAATCGCAAGTTGTTACTTCCGCCCAGACACTATGACGGCTTCCGCAAAGATGACAACGAACAGAATCAGAACACCGACCATCCAGCCTCACGAATCCATTCCAGCAATGACCTGCCCGCTGTCTCCCATACCAATACACCGTATAAAACAATAGGATTCATGAAAGCGCTGCTGCTGAAATATTGGGATCGTGTTCGATCCGGTTTCTGGTTCGTGCCAGCGGTCATGGCGTCCCTGGCCGTGGCACTGGCCGTCTGCGCGATCGAACTCGACAAGACCGTTGCCGAGGGCTGGCTGCAGCGCCTGGGCTGGATCTATTCCGGTGGTGCCGATGGTGCAAGCCAGCTGCTGGGCACCGTGGCCGGATCGATGATCGCCATCGCCGGGACCGTGTTCTCGATGACGCTGGTGGCGCTGTCTCTCGCCTCGTCCCAGCTGGGCCCGCGCCTGCTGCGAAACTTCATGCGCGACACCGCCAACCAAGTGGTGCTGGGTACCTTCGTAGCCACGTTCGTGTACTGCCTGCTCGTGTT